>Ga0307517_10012929_pt1 | contig 11394 bp, 8 predicted proteins | sample 23_EM_MG_FD_194515 | JGI IMG/M metagenome (GOLD analysis project Ga0307517, IMG submission 194515) | Populus trichocarpa ectomycorrhiza microbial communities from riparian zone in the Pacific Northwest, United States - 23_EM | ecosystem: Host-associated > Plants > Roots > Unclassified | place... | reverse complement strand
TGTAACATGCCTACCTGACATGGAAGGAAGGGACCAGCGGCGGTGTCGTTACACGTTTCTCAGTGACCGGCCATCCGATGCCGTCCAATGTTGACAGGTGGGTTGCATGTGATTCGCTTAGGGTTGAGGGTGAGCGCTCTTGGTTTGGGAAGCATGAGAAAATAGTGTTATTGTTCAGGAGAAGATGCGGTGCTTTCCCTCCCGCCAGGAGTTACATTGGAAAGATGACTCTTGATGACTCTGACTTCCATATACTCAGATTTTCGGCATCTCAGATTCTCACACGGAGATTGGGGGAGGCTGTTGCCATACATAAAAAAAGAAAGGGCCTTGTGGTACACCTAGTTATCCTTGCACATATTTTTCATCCCGGCAGCTCACAGCTGCCAGAAATTGAATGAGATTTTCTGGATACATTTGACTTAAGAGACATTCCCATAAAATAGTTGCTAGAATTACAGGTGGTATCTCAACACAAGAAAGTTACATCGAATAAGTACTCAATGTTCAACCACAATCCAACCATTTACTAGTACCTAACTACGAACGAGATCTCCCTTCGAATATTCACAAATATCCATATCACCGAAGAATGATAATTTTTCCAAGAATGTCCTTTCCAGGGCGTATCCCCTACAAATGCTTTAATATCGAACGCAGGACCATAATTATCATTTATATCTAGCCCGCGTCAGTATCCTACACCAGAGCAAGTCAAATGGATACCGGATCAAATTTGACGCAAAGGATGAGCCCAAATCTCTGTGACGAGCCCCCGAGACTGGGTGAGGCGCCAATTGCTTAACCTCCATTGGTTGTGAGAAGGTCTATAGGACTTCAATATGGTATGAGAGTCAAACGCATTGAATCGTACCCATTTGAACATAGAAACAATCCTGACATTGTCTAACAATGGTTCACTAGGTAAACAAAGCCTATTGATTTAAACAAGTCCAAGATCGCATTCGCCACGCCTTGCTTGTCAGACCCATCAATGAATGGGCCAAAGTCAGCTTGAAGTCAACAGTTTTAATGGATGAAACGACCGAGGGTGTGTTTAGATGTTTCATCGATGCGATATAGGTGGTACTTCGTTAAATAGATTATTTTACCCATAATTGTCACGGGTATATCTCCCGATGCACTGAGGATACGAATGCACGGTTAGTCAATTTCTTAAAATATTTTCGAATGATACTACACGCCTCAAGAACTAACAACCGTGTGTCTCCTTCCATCACCTTAGTCCCTATCCAAAGTGGTGAACATCAGTACGCTCAATATGTTCGGCAGCACCCGTCTAAAGAAGAAAGGGAAAATCAGAGAAGTGGCCTAAAAATGGCGCTTGAAATGAAATGAAACTTACGAAGACCCCAATAACGCGTTCTTCGTCCAAAAGAACACCATAATACGTATGCTTATCATGTTCGACTTGCTCTGGTTGAGTAACAGCCTTGACGTAATTTAATGTTAGAACTTGATACAACATCGTATTTTGCGTATCTTGCCCGATCTTGGGGACTGCGTCCTGGATTTTACTTCTGCTGTTGAATGTGAAAAATATGCAGTTGTGGTTGAAGGAGTAGAGAGAAGTGGGTGAGAACGACGCGAAAGGGGGAGTAGGAGAACGAAATGGTACCCCTCCGACTGCGGATCTGAAGCCATACGTACACATCGCTGCCCAGCTGTCGTAGCGATCCAATGCATCGACGCATTGTCCGAGTTGAACCGCCTCGCAATAACCGGCCCCAATGAGACCACGAAACCAGGTTGCGCGACAGTGAATCTTCCACATCCGGTCAATAGTCGTGCTCTCCTTCTCCCCCATCACCGTCGGCGATCGCCCCCGCTGGAAGGGGCCCGGGTAGGATAATCCCGATGGAAGGCGCAGCTTGTGTGGCATAAATGATCTCCGATTCTCCCTCCTCCGCCTTGGCGCACACCTTCATCAGGTCTACCAGCGCATGCTATGTACGACCAGCGTCACCCGATGTCGAAATCTGAAATGGATTTTCAGAGCCTGCGAGTATCCATTACGAGTTGAAGGACAAGTATCCGCAGGTCAACGATTTTCAACGCATCTTCTGGGCACAGGAAGAAGGATCGGTTGGGTGAAAGGTCTGGGCCTTGCGAAGCCACACCCATATCTGACCCATCACACCTTTCGTACCGCGTGTGTAATCATCGCTAGATTGTGTCTATGCTTTCCTCAACCATCGAGTTCCAAGTGGCGAGGGCGGTACGTATGATATTTTCGTCCTATTTTTTTGAACCTGGATGTATTCAAGGTTGAATAACGGATATTGCACGAATGTCGTTTAGTGCGGCATAAATTTTGTACACCCTGGCGACTTGAATAATGGCAGACGGAGGTATCATGATCGATGAACGCAGAGGATAACGGTCGGTAGGTACACCATGGCATTTAGACCAAAGTTAAACTATGGAGATTGCATCCTGACCTCGTCGCAAAAAAGAACAAGTTCGCTGTTTGAAGGACAGAAAAATATGGAATCGGGATCCAAGACCCAGAGATGTTAGGTTGAGGCAGGCATACACAGAAAGAACGAATTTGAGCCCAGAGTACGAGGAAAATGGGAGCGTCGCTCTATAAGATATCGATCCCTGCACAAGAAGCGCCTAAACCAATGGATAAGGCCCAGAGGGGAAGGTTATGGGTAGGAGGACTTTAATCCTTCCAAGTGGGCAAATGACGATCGGGGATGCGCATGCAGATCCTGAATATATTTCCTCCATCACCAGCTCTTTCGAATTCCACCATACAAGAATGAGGGAACAAAATGAAGAAGGCGTACCACATGCAGCATCCATGGCCGAAACCTTCGCCACGATGAGAGCGATACCAATAGGTAGGGGACTCGAAAGGAGTTCGAGGGCAAAATTACCCATCGGCAAGATGGTGGGCAACAATGAAGAATGAAGAATGAAAGAATTGTAGAAACAACGGAAAAGTACCCTACAACACCCTTGTTCTGTTTATCCAGGTGCCTCGATAATGAATTCCACCGAGGATAACCTGATCATAATCTGAACATCGACACGTCATCCATTCACGGAAGGACCTTGCATACCTTGGCCCACACCGCGTCGCGAGATGAACGTGGGGGTTAGGAAGGACATAGGATGACGCCGACGAAGACACATTCGAATGGCGTAGCTCGGCGTTATTCGGTGCACTTCCAGACACAAACCTCCCGCCCCGAGTTCTACTCCATTGAGTCCATTCTAGCCTGTCCAGTATAACTCGACGCGCTCGCATGACCATATCGTCCAACCCATGCCTCCAGCGTCCCACAAGAACCCGGTCCTGTTCTTGTTTACACGAACCTCCGTCGCATCCCATTCGCGCACCACAAAAATGCTCCCCTTCAGCGCCGCCTGGTGTATATCTCCCTTAATAGCCCTTCGCCATCTTCGGCATTCCCAACCCGACGCCACCTAAACCAAATGGCAACGACAGCAGACTCGACGGTGTCACCCGACCGCTGCGGATTGGATCCTGTCGAAGAAGATTGGATCCTGTGGTTGCTTTGGAGCTGGCGATTGAGGATGCTCCGATTACAATGAGGGAAACGAGGATGAAGGGGATGAGGGTGGTGCGTTTTCGAGAAGACAATGGGAGCGCGAACGCTAGGTGCGGGTGTGTCTGCCTCGGACCGGTAGATTCCGGTATAGTCCCTCCAACGCAGTTGTTGTCGTCACTCAAGTTCTTGTCGAATCCAGTGGAAGGACACCTTTATTCGCAGTTGAAGATGTATATTGTGCCGTGGAAAATATTGTGTTTGATAGATAGTGTCGGGGATGAAGATGTACTAGGATATATATAGCGTTACGAAGGGATACAGCACGCTCGAGGGAGCTCTCGCGGATGGTACTCAGTGTACCGAATGTGGTCGAGGACAGAGCATGCAAGGTTGGCTGGTAGCATCTGCGCCTGCGAGAAGAAGGGTGAAATTAGTTGGCCAACTGAACATCGAATGGTTGGACGAAATACATACCGCCGATTCAATGCATGACGCCCATCCTGCGACTTTCTCGTTCACGAGAGCGTATTTCGAAGCCAGTGAGGCCATCGTCCTTTTTCTGCCTCCCGCATTCCGCAAACAAGTCAGACATATCAGCCGCTTCCTCATAGCCTGCGCCACGTCTCGAACAGAGGAAACGACAATGGCTGTTGTCTTGTGAGTGCACTGATGACCGATCCCAGGGTGGTTAATGCAATGACAAGCGAGTGGTAGGCCATGGTTACGCCTATGAGGTGTTGTTAGGGTGCCGAAACAAAGAAGAGAGAGGATTTCATACTGAATAGTGACGGGACAAACTACGCATCTGTGCCATAGAGGAAACACACAGCATCTCACCGCAAGAATTGAGCAGACGGAAATGTGGTGAATTCCAGTACGGCAGTGCCATGAATAATCCGTCCGGCGCAATGAAGTTATGGTGTGGGACTTGCAGTGAAGTGAACAGGATGGAAGACGAGGACCGTGTTTGTCATTGGCGACGGTCAGTCTGAATTCTCGAGTCAATCGACATCCACCTAGTGAGCGGCCGAACAACGTGGAAGGTACTTGAGCGCGAGCAATAGGGCAACAATGAACGAAGAAAAGAATCGGATGACATCCCGCTTTGGTTGTGTGTGCCAACATTGGGTTATTGTCACGTGGATCAAGATTCGTCGTCGTAAAGGCGGGTTCCAAGGGTAAGGAGCGTTTTCGTAGGCCTCTGAGCCTACAGCAAAACCTTATTCCCAGTGAGAACGGGCTATGAGCCAATATGAGCTGTTCTGAGGAACTGTGCAAGGATACGAGCTCTGCGGCCGATATCCGGCATGCGCTGTTTGAATCTGACAGTTTTAAATCATCATAATGACGTCGTCATTTTGCACGTGTGAGAGATGCACTACATGATGCATTATGACGTGGAGAGTGAAAGGGAAAAAAAGCGAGCGCACTTGGAGCGCACTCTGTGAAAAAATACTCAAGCTCAAAATGCCGCCTCGAAAAAAAGGAGCTAGGTTACCGTGTACTTGTACTATTTGTAGGGGAGCTGTTATGAGCGCAAGAACTGTCCGCCTCCACAATTCGCGGCCTCGCTATGATGCAACGGGGGGTGGATCATCCTATCCAAGAGGTTCGTGTCATCAGCACATCTTTGGATCCCTTGCTAACTCGACAACATTCCAGCTGGCTCCAGTGATGAAAAATCAGATACCAACACTAGTGACTCCGATTCCGAGATAGATGCCAATGGTCCTAGGCCACCGAAGAGGTCAAGACTTTCACAGGAAGATCTCTCAGTAAGTTGATATATATTTGATATTATATGTTGCGTAGCTAGGTTTGGTAGCGCTATGTATTGAAACATCTTTTAATTTCTCTGATAGAATCCAGTGGATACACACGAACCATCGACTGTTTCTGTCAAACAAGAAGACACAAGTGATGATATAGAACTACAATTCAATGAAGAGGTAGAAAATTCACACTCCCTGTAAGGTAAATTCTGACAAACGCAAGTTGGCCTCACCAAAGGAGAAAACACCACCCCCCGTGGAGGAATTGGGACATGATACTGAGGGCCATGCACCGACTGAGCCTCACCGTGAAATTCTCAGGGATAACCCTGCTGAATTAGACGGACGCGAGGAGCAGAACACTCTTAGGGATAGCCCTGATGAAGGTGATCTGCTTCGAGCCCAGGCCGAAAGGTTGCGTGCTCTTCTGGAGGATGAACCGGACCAGGCTGCTAACTTAGGACGAGGAAACGAGGACGAGGATGAGTTTCCTGCTCTCGCAAAGTCACGGATTGAACACGTCAAAATTGCCCAGCAATTTATTGATGAAATCTCCAGTGCTACTCTTGAAAATGGAAAGCTAGACGACGATGTGATCGAGCGTCTCAGGAGGCCTGAGGAAGGCCCTGTGGATATCTCTGATCCCAATATCCGACTCGCACTCGATCTTTTCATTGCTTGCGAAAATTCATCCCAACAAACCTACACTGATGCACGACAAGCATTTTTGCGAAGGTTGCCTGAAACCGAACTCCTTTCTTATCACCTTGTGAAAAAACTTGTTGCTGAGATCAGCGGCGTGGTCTCAGTAAAAGACGACATGTGTATCAACTCCTGCCACGCATTCACAGGCCCATTCGCACTGCTGGATTCATGTTCTATTTGTGCAGAACCTCGATATGACCCTATTCAATTTGGGCTTACTGGGAAGAAAGTACCACGGCAGCAGGCGTGCACCATTCTCCTGGGTCCACAAGTTCAAGCACTGCGACGATCCGCTGAGGGTTCTGAAGCGATGCGCTATCGAGATAAGAAGATACAGGAGATTCTGGAAAACTTGGATCCCGCCAAAGATCTCGACCTGGATAGCTTTGTCTACGACGATCTGTTTTGCGGATCTGACATTCTTGATCTCGCCGAAAATCTGCAGCTCACCAGCGATGATACTACGGTATCTTTTTCATTTGATGGTGCTCAACTTTATCAGAGCAAGAAATCCGATACCTGGATCGGTATTTGGATTATAGACGATTACAGTCCAGCAACCCGTTACAAGAAGAAACGTGTCTTCCCTGCGCTCATCATCCCAGGACCCAACAAACCCAAAATTCTTGATTCTTATTTGTTTCGAAGCTTTCATCATGTTTCCGCGCTACAGAGAGAGAACAACGGAGCAGGTTTTCGTGTGTGGGATGGACTCAAAGAGGAAACTGTCAACTCACGAGTGATTGTCATTTTGAACACGGCAGATGCAGTGGCATTAACCGAACTCGACGGCCGTGTTGGTCACCATGGTGCACAAGGCTGTAGGCTAGGATGTGATATGAAAGGGAGGCATAAGCCATCTAGTGGGCATTATTATGCTGCGCATCTACGCCCAAATGGATATGCCGGGTCGGGTTGTGATCACCCTGATATCGACATCAGAAACCTCAGCAAGCCTTCCCCCGAAATCTATGAAACACAGCTTGCAAAAGTCATTCTTGCGACTGATCAAGCCGACTATGAGAAAAAGCGAAAGGAAACCGGGATCAGTAAACCATCCATTCTCAGTGGACTCGTCAGAAAGTACACGCTTTCGATCCCGCTCTGTTTTTCAGTCGACCTTATGCATCTCCTATGCATCAATATTGGAGAGCTCCTTATACCGCTCTGGCGTGGGCAATTAAAATGCGACCCGAATGACAACAAGGAGAGTTGGGATTGGGTGAAACTTATTGGAGAAACTTGGGTTGAACATGGGCGACTTGTTGCCAATGCGACACAGTATTTTCCGTCTTCTTTCCACCGTCCACCGCGAAATCCTGTGGAGAAAATATCAAGCGGCTACAAAGCGACCGAATATTACCTCTACATATTCGGATTAGGACCTGGTTTTTTTCGGACAATTCTGCCAAGGAAATATTGGAAGAACTTCTGTAAGCTCGTTCGGGGAGCACGGATACTTATTCAGCGTAGCATCACTGGGACGCAGATCCGGGAAGCCCATTCCTTTCTTATTCGCTTTGTGGAAGAGTACGAAAATCTATACTACCAGCGACGACCTGAACGGTTACATTTCTGTCGACCTTGGCTTCACACACTTTTACATGCCGCCGCCGAAATCACTCGCGTTGGACCAGGAGCTTACGGCAGCCAGTATACAATGGAGCGCGCTGTTGGAGACCTTGGGAGGGACATTCGACAGCCATTGAATCCATTTGCAAATCTGTGTCAAATAGCCCTCCGACGGTCACAAATTAATGCACTCAAAACCATTTGCCCCGAACTCGATCCCGATGCCGAACTTCACACAATTGGTGATGATATTGGTGGTGGATATTTTCTTCTTGCTCCACGTGAGAGGTATCCCAGTAACCTGCATGGAGGACCTGAATGGATCACGATCCATACACAATTTCCCCATATGAAGGGAGTACGACAATGGGGCAGGTTAACACTTCCCAATGGGCAAATTGCTCGAAGTCTCTATTCAGAGACACAAAGGAAAGGAAAGGCTGAAAATACTCGTGTGACTCGAAATGTGAAAGTCAGTGTCTGTTACTCTATTTGACTCGCAGTTATTAACTGTATTTTAAATCAGATTGAGCTCGAGGACCAGAAAATTCAATACGCCGAGGTCCAGTTTTTTTTTTATGCTGCAAATGAAGACCCAGAAGACGAGAAGAACCCAGATGCATATGCCCTTGTATCATTTTATGGGCCTCGAGACGAGGATTTGTATGAAGATTCCTTTGGTTGCTTATGGGCCTGCACATATTCCGGGAACGACAATTTGGCTGTGATTAAAATCAGCGCGATTAAATCTGTCGTCTCTATGCAACCTCTTCCTAAAGCTGACGGTGACCCAGATGGATTATTTTTTGTTGTGGAGAAGTCGGGTCTGGATGATGTCGAATTAATGGGGGACGCGGACTTGGCACAAATACAGGATTGACGTGATGTTTGTGTTTGTTAAAAATAAATGACTTTGTTAGATTTACGAAATTCTTCACTCCCACCATCGGCGACGTCGCTCTTGCCCCCGACTTGCTTGATCTATACCTCTTTGGCTGGCTACTTTCTATACTCTGGGATGGCCTATAGCTATAAGTTTCCAGATGCCACTCAATACTCTGGGCAACATGCAGGCTTTTTTGAATCTCAAGATCCGACCTCTCGTTTCTCTTCTGGGTCTCGTGAAACAGCCCAGGGCTCTTATCGTGCTCTTGAGGAGGAGCTTAGCAGGACTGTGGCAAAGTTGGCTGCTGTAGAATGGGATTTGGATATCCAAAAGTGCGTTTAAATGCTATTTTCAACGCATATATGCACTGAACATATGATGACAGAGCTCTTAATGTCCAGGTACAGGCGCAGCTGGATAAAGCAATGACAGCTCTGGCAACGTCACACCCACCCATTCCTGCTAGGCCGAACTCTCCTCTTCCTGTAAAGCCATTGCGATCTGACAGGGAAGACGCTGATGTTCCCACTCTGCCTCCTGCTGTGCGCGAACTTGATCCTGATGATTACCCTAATGCTTGTTACTGGACGCAGTCCAGCTGGATGGAATATAAGAAGAAACGGAATAACCAAGGTTTTACCGTCTATGGCCTTGATTTTTTGCGTAATCAGGATGGTGAAAAGATCTCGGAGGCCCGGCTTGGCGCCATGACGAAGCGTGCTAAACAGCTTTGGAACACACTCTATCGACACCGTCAAGACCCGCCCTCATGGGGAAAAAAGGATGAATTTGTTGCTGATTTTTTCTCTCGGCATATATGCAACAGTTTCCTGGAGTTTGGCCTCTGCGAGGGCGGCTGGAAGGCCGAAGCATTTGCCATCATCCGTTACCCAGACTGGTCCTCTAAAGTTCGAAGTTCTGGTCATATTTTGCGTGCGTTTTTCCCCATCTTAACTTCGGACTCTTAACATAGTCATTATCCCAGGCAAGAAACCTTCGAAGGGCAAACGAAAGCACGAAGACGACTCGGAAGAGAAACCAGCGCCCAAGGCCAAAAAACAGAAGATTAAAGCTATGCCGCCGCCACCTGTCAACGCCACCATCATCCACCTTGACGATGATGAGGACATTTATGCTAACCCCCCGGCGGTCTCTGCCCCTCAAACCGCAACCACCAGCTCGACAAATTTACCTAGTACATCCTCGACTACAACCACTTCCTTCGCATCGACAGGCTCAACCCCACCTGCTGTCTCCCTTCAAACCGCAACCAACAGCTCCGAGTCCTCAACGACAACCACTTCCTTCACATCGACAGGCTCAACCCCTCTTTCCCCCATCGTCGTTCCTTCTACCTCGTCTCAAGATTCTGAACCATCAACAATCTCAACCCGCTCAGTCGACTCTACTACCACCACTCCTCCATCCATTGGCACTGTCGTGACGCCCACTTCTCCATTCGCTGCACCTCCACCTGCTGTAATTGCACCCGCAGCTGCTGCTGCTGCCCTTTCTCCTGCAGCTGCGGTTTCCGAAGAACCGAGACCAAACAACGTAGCGGGAAATGCTCCTCGCCGTTCCTGTCGTCAGGTTATCGATCCTCTGTAAGTCTTTATGAGTCTTTGTTCCACAGAACGCTGGCAGATCGCTAACTATATTTTAGACAGAATTTAGTTGTTCCGCGTCCCCCGGAAGAAGTTCCAGTCATCGAACAAATACCACCACCACCAGCGCCGGCCGCAGCGACTGCCAAAAAGCCTTCTAAAGGTGACGACAAGGAACTCTCCATTCCAAAGGGTTTGAGTGCGCGGTATGTGTACTTGTATTCCCTTCTCCTTCCCCGTTTCACCTTTTCATTGTAGCAACCTGTATGCAACGGAATACAAGAAATCCCACCCTCGCGTTACAACGGGAGAATACCGGATTGTTTGGGACACCCTCGACGAAACGACGCGCAAGGTACTTATTTTTTTTTCTTCTTTCTTCGTTTGGATAACTGAATTGTTTCTCCAGGAATTCGAGCAGTTATGCAAGGCCAAGAAAGCCGAGAGGAAGGCTGGGAAGGCTCTCATTGCTGGGGATGTGACGGAACCGTGATTTATCGCCTTCGACATTAGGTGTGTCCTGTATTCTATTAGCAATCTCACTATTAAGTTTTAACTCATTAGCGGACTTTATAGATGCTCCACACTCGCTTACTCGTTCGACACTTACTCGCCCATTCGACACTTACTCGCCCATTCGACACTTCTCGCCCGTTCGATACTTGCTCGTTCGCTCACTCTTTCCGAGTTGTTCGACACTTACTGACTCGGTTTGCCCATTCGCTCAACACTTGTTCACATGCTCGATACTTACTCACTTGATCGACACTTGCTCATGCGCACTTTCAAATGATTTCACCACCAACTGTACATTATAGTAGAAGGATACGAGCCGCTCAGATACTCACCGATAACCGCGGACTCCCTCTGTAGAACTCAGAAATTTCTGTAGTATTCTGTAGAAATGAAAATTTATTCACTTTGAACGTATACCGAAGGAGGCAGATAAGACCTGTACAGTACCGACTACCTCAGACTACCTCAGCCCCGCTCTGAGAGATTAAATATTTTCAAGAATGGGGGCAACATATTTATTTTTGACATGTGGCAAATCTATGTCGTCAGCCGTCCTCAGCTGCTCTGAACTGTCCTCTTCTGCCCAGCCGCTCTCCTCTGCCCACCTCAGAAATATTGCTGCTATCCTCCGATCCCTTCCGATCCCGTTCTCACTGGGCCTTATTCCTGGCCTTGCCAGGTTTCCGAGCCCCGCTCGTTCATTTTCTGGTTGTTCACGTGTTAGGCTCGATTCGGTGCTGGAGTTCCAGCGGATGCCGAGTCGGTGTCGGATTCGGCCGTGGATGATCAGAGAT
>Ga0307517_10012928_pt1 | contig 11395 bp, 17 predicted proteins | sample 23_EM_MG_FD_194515 | JGI IMG/M metagenome (GOLD analysis project Ga0307517, IMG submission 194515) | Populus trichocarpa ectomycorrhiza microbial communities from riparian zone in the Pacific Northwest, United States - 23_EM | ecosystem: Host-associated > Plants > Roots > Unclassified | place... | reverse complement strand
TGGGCCCTCCAGACCAGGTCTTAGGTTCGTATTGCGAGAGATATCGTTGTGTCGACGACTAATTACAATTTTTAGAAATGGGCACATTTGTGCATGCCGTTGAAGACGAAATGTTTTGCTCATCTGTAATGCCAGACAAAGTTCCATACTTCAACGCCCCCATCTATCTGCAAAACAAGTCTGTCATTGGAAAGGTGGACGAAATTCTGGGTCCAATAAACGAAGTATTTTTCTCCATCAAAATGGGAGAGGGTATGGTTGCAAGCAGTTTTAAAAAGGGTGACAAAGTTTATATTGGAGGAGATAAACTTCTACCAATTGAACGATTTTTGCCGAAGCCAAAAGTTGCAGGAGGTATGTTGAAACTTTGTATTTAAAGATGATGGTAGAATTCATTTCGTTCTCCACAGGTATCACAAGTAAAATTCAATCCATTCCGAAAATAACTATCTCTAACGTTTTTATTTCAGAACGAGGGCGTGGGCGTGGGGGACCTCCGGGACGCGGGGGACGCGGAGCACCTGGTGGACGGGGCGGATTTTCAAGAGGTGGTGCCAGAGGTTCGTTTGGAGGTTCGAGAGGTGGCTTTTCCGGCGGACGTGGAGGAGCGGGTGGATTTAGAGGTAGTAGTGGTGGTCGGGGTAGTGGATTTGGGGGTGGCGGGCGTGGTGGTGGTTTTGGAGGTCGGGGCGGTCGTGGGGGAGGGTTTCGAGGCTCATAACCCTTGTATCCAGCTAGGTGCATTACACGATTTCCAACCTAAACAACTCTCTTTTGCGTGATCATCTTCTGAAGTAATTCATCTTTAGTCTGAGCTTTAAGGCTTTAGGATCTTAACCTCGAGCGCAACTGCTTTGACTCTGTCGCCGCGTTCTTGTTGTTGTGATGTTGTCTAACAGGGCTTAAAGGTTAGATCCCACGCAACCCAAGACGAAACACGTACCTGGTCTAGTTCATTGGCAAGAGCTGAGGTGTTTTGCAAAGCTTGTTCAATTCGTTGTTGGCGATCAGCTGAATCGTGCCTGCGTCAGCGATTTATGATCTCGTCGGCAGAACTACTCACAATCTGTGGGCGTGTCAGTTTCCTTAGATTGTTCTTCTGAGGGGACAAGCAAATTCGCCGCATCAAGTTCACGATGATATTCAAGAAGTGTCTTCATTGTTGATTCTGTCTCCGCGGGAACCGTTCTTCGGGTTTCTGCAATCCGCTTGTGCCATTGCAACCTCGTGTCAGCCAGTGACCAGATCCGTCTGTCCAAAGTTTCATCGAAAGGCTCCATCTCTATTCGAGAGGGGTGATTTTAGATGCGAAGGAGCTGAAAATGGTTTGGAATACCTCGGCCGTTCTCGTCCAGGGATTCAAAGTTCTGACCATTGACGCGAAGATTGGGCTGTGCGAGATTGAAGGTTTGTTCGACAAACTAGATAGGAAAAGAGGTGTTGAAACCTTGAAACTTAATGCGTAGGAATTATGTCTGGCTAACCTGTTCGAGGTGGGCCAATATTGCATCTTGTTCGTGAGCGAGGCCTTTGGAAGACACCATTTCCCGCAGTTTCGAGAGCGCGGCCTCCTTGTAGTTAGACCGGGCTTTTTGCCAGTCCTGCACGGAACCTATCGATACACGTGGGAGTTCGTCGCGGTTTTCCATGGTGATGGACGTTGAATGAGAGTGCCTCCGCTGAACCCTCCCAAATTGAGTACGCACGTGATGGTAATGCCGGTAAGTATGTATGTAATGAACTAAGTACCTAGACTCAGGCTACAATGCCGTTTATTAACATCTTTTGGGCACCAACTATACTCTAGGCCTCTCGACAATGGCTTGGTACAGTTCCTGGATCCCGCAACTCCCGGATTTCAACTTCGCAATTCCTGCGAGTATCCAGGGTCGTTTTCTTTCCTTTATTCTGAAGAAGTCTCTCGGGCATTTTCTCAAGCCTGGTCAACTCGATTACCATCAGATAGACTCACAAATTGGTTCAGGCTATGTTCAGGTTAACGACCTTGAACTCAATCCGGAGGTGTGAATTTCCCTATCTCATGCGAGACCGTTACTCACCGATTCGAAGTCTATCAACTCTTCTTTGCGTGGATTGCCTATAGCTTTGCAGGGCGGAAGGATATCCTCGGTAAAAGTCCGAGTTCCGTGGCCTAATCCATTGTCATCTTCCCTGGGATTCTCTCTGGATTCGTTGCATTTGGTATTTCACGTCGTCCCTAGGCTTGAGGGTCCCACAAATGAAAACATCAACTTATCCCAATCTGTTGCATCAGTGGCGGACACCTTTCTTCATGAGGAGTTATCCCCACCAGAGGAGGCCACTCTGTGGCGATCATTTCAGGAGGAAGCTGCTGGCACGCAGTCCAATTATATTCCCGGACACATCCCAGGAGGCCTTGAATTTTCTTCCATCATTCACGAGGACCGACGCAAATTCGAGATGGAACCAGCTGGAGTTTCAATTTTTGCAACTCTTATCGAAAATTTACTTTCAAGATTTGAATTCGATGCCCAAAACATTCAAGTCACCCTGGTACATCCTGAAAATATGAGCTTGACACTTTCTCTTCAGGAAATTCGTTACCACACCACCTCGAAAGATGAACATTTTTCTCCATCTTGTAAAGATGATGGACCCCAAGGTGAATCTCGCACTGTCACGCTCACGGGCACCTCTATATCCTGGAAGGACCTCTCAGCTTCTCCAATCACATCCCCTTCGTACCTTGCACCGCAGACGCCCTTAGCTCACTCTCGACGAGACTCTGATGTTTCGATGCCCCGGAACTTATCTTGGTCCTCCGACTCATCTATCGATGAAGATACTCAATTCGCAATGTCTCAGTCTCTTGCGTCACTTCCTCCTCAGCGATGCTCTCCTGCGAGCTCGGTTTCAAGCAGCATGTACGAAAGTGCAATATCGACAGCTCCGCCCGTTATTCAAAATACCGAATCTATCACCATCCAACTGCCGGAGGGGCCTTTGGATAAACCTCAAGTCTTAGAAGACCCCCTCGAGGCAACCGATTCTCCTCTCCTTCCTAGCCAACAGATTTTATCATTTGGACCGCAGTCGATAACTCTACGGCTTACGACCCCTTCACCTTCTGTTCAGGCTGAAGAAAGCAATCCTTTTGAGTCGACATCAGATCCAGCTTGCTCGAATGATACCCAGATACGGGTTGATTTGTCAATCGGCATTGTTTCCTGTGTAGTTCGACCACAACAAGTTTGGAGCTTAGTTTATTTAGCTCAAGCGATCTCACCAAACCAGAATGGACAGATAGAAAGATCGCGCACCCAATTACCAACTTCCTCAAAGGTACCTCCATTAAAGTTCGATGCTCAAATTCGGGGGATAGTTTTCCTTTTTCTCCCTTTCGCCGCGGATACAGATATAGATTCGAGCCGCTTAACCCAATTCTTCAACCATCCGGTTGTGCCGCCGACCTTGGACTGTGGCTACACGCGCCTCTACTTGGAATCCCTTTCCACGACGTTATCAATTTCAGACGCCCGAAACGTGGAGGGTTCAAGCATACAGCAAGATAGTATTATATCCTTTGATTCCAGCCTTGTGGACGTATCTGCGTTCATCATCAACCCTGTCACTGAATCTCGAGAAAGCGGTGCGACTGCAGGTGTCTTGGCTCTGCCTCTCCTTATGACAGACCCTCACCTTGTCTCCCAATACTCAGGTGTGCATTCCCATCCAGGGAGTACAGGAATTTACCCGAAGCTCCCTACGTTCGACATCATTGATTGGAAGGCAAGGAAGTCTCGAAACTTTGGGATTAAAGTTTCACAATGGCGTAGCCAACCACTAAGGCCTAACCGCGTAAATCTTCACCAAACACACAAATCACACTTTTCTTCCAACCTTTCCCAAGCAGCTGTTCGAATCATTGGCAACCGTACAGCCCCACCAACTCAAGGTGAAGCCTCGTCTGATGCTAGCTTGGGCAGTGTTGAAGTGCAGGTCGCGCCATTGAACATCCGACTAGACCTGGAACATATTTTACAACCTGGCGGTCCTGTTTCATTCTTTGAGGAGGTATTGGCGCTTGAGAGTCGATCGAATAGTGATCAGGATTCTATTTCATCGGAAAGAACAGTTGAAGAGCATCAAATACTTCCAAGGAGCCGGGTAGCGGGAAACAGCAACTCACAATTCGACCCTAACCTTGGTTATGAGCATTCTGATCCCGAACTTCGTCACATTGTGAGTAGACAAATTATCTTTAGTGTTACTTAAGTAACTCAGAAAGACCACATACGCAGGAACAACATCCAAAGTTCTTGCTGGTGTTCAAATTTCCTGTTGTGAGATTGTCTGTTCGCTGCCCTCCTCCCCCACATCTCGACCCTCGTTCTGGTATTTTGGTTGTGGATGTCCATGATATAAGTCTGCACCTGGGTACAAAACCGAACGCAAATAAGCACTCCCTGCGATTCTTAGAGAGGAATACGTGGCAACCTGACATATCTGACGAAGCCGTTCTGTTTAGATTGGAATTTTGCAGAGCAATTCTTGCATCTGCAGCAGGCGGCGAAACTGTCGCTTCAGCATTTGCCTCTATTGGATCACTTGTTGAAGAGGACTCCTCTTCTTCTCCTACTTCCCGGACCTCACCATTGAAACCTCGCATGTGCATCATGAGGCCACCCCCTGGGAATTCAAGTTCAACGCCTGCACTCGCAATCAGTGTCGATATCCCGGCAGTCCATGTTGACATCCAGAAATCAGGTGTTGATGAATTGCAATACTGGGCTGACGACATTGGCCAACTATTGGAGCGGCTCGTAGATGCCAACGACAAAGGCAAGATCGGAGACAGTCGAGACACAAGTCTCATTGGTAGCCGTTTCTTTGTCAGGTCTCGAGGTGGGAGTGGGTTTGAGAGTGGCATGATGGGCAGCGCAAATGACAATGCCGAATCTGTCCTCAAGTTATCCATCACTGAGAGCAAGTTTTCGCCTCCTTCTGCATTAATTTTCTCTGATGAACCGGATCCAGCATTCATGAGGTTGCGAGTTCCACGCACCGACGGTATGATACCTGAAACACGACCTTTTGATATCAGGGCATCGGATTTAGATGCCCTTATCGAACTAAACGCCGACAATAAGGTAAATAAAACTATATCCTGCCACTCTCTATTAAGTATTTTTCGCAGGAACAGACCATTCTAACTCTAGGTGTCATGGATTTGGTAGTCGACAACTCTACGAGCCAAGGGCTTACGCAGAGGTTTTTAAACCTTACTGCCCCAGATTCGCTGGTTTGTATCTTTCCTCTCTCCTTGAACACCTTCTCAGTGTATCTTAGTCTATCTCTCCAAGATCAAGTATCAAGCTTCGACTTGCCACATCCATGATATCAGAGATCAAATCCAAGGAAACCCGAGTTAAATTAACTATCTGCGGTTTTACATTTAGCTTTTATCCTGACATGCACTGGATTGCTGATTTGGCCGAATTTTCCAAAAACCCCCCTGGAGTAAGTCCTTTCCCTGGGTTCACTGAAAATGCAACGCGTTTTATTGACGCACAAACCTAAAAGACATTTGAAGCCGTTATACCAAACGATCGAACACAAATATCAGTCAAGATAGTGGACGGCTCATTTCATATGTTCGCACCCAAGTATCGCGGTGCAATAGTCGCCCATATGCAAGAGCTGGACTTCTCGACGGATGTCGCGGGTGATTCTCGAGATTCCTGCTTCCAAGTTCTCGCTACCAGTCTTTCACTGTTGGCAACAGATGACGCACACACTCTAGATGTTGTCCAACGAGAACGAGATACACGAGGTTTTAAGACGTGGACGGTAAATAATACAGGACAGTTTTGTCTTTTCTTTTTGGCTCATTCTTTCCTAGAATGCTGGGTATGCTTTGCTAGCTGAGATGTTGGATTTGAGAATGAGCGTAATCAACCAAGCTGCACTTTGGAAGGTTTGGCAATCCTTTTGAACAGGTGCGGATCGAAACTGAAACATTTCACAGGTCATAATCGACCACATTGTTGTTCATTTACATTTGTGTGCGGACACTCTGATTGCAGTGAGCGCTTTCAGTGAAGATTTGAGCGGATTGTTCAAAAGCGAGGATAGGTATGGCTCTACCATTACTTTGCTCTTTCCATTCACATAACAGTCCTCGAAGCAGCATCACAATCAACAAAGGTCCCACCTTAGTGAGCCAACCTCGGGACGATGGGAAGACCCTTTTGTGTATGTTCAGATCAGTATCTCTGTCGTTTCAACATTAAGGCACTTCCAGCGTCGGTTGAGGATCTCGCATTCAAAGTGACACCTGAAATTGGACCTTCTGGCGATTTGATACAAGACGACCTGCCAACTAACCTTGACTACCTCGACGAATCTTTTGGCTCTGCAGCGGGTCTTCGGGAGCTTCGTGACGAGGATCTGGATGAGTTTGACGACGACGACGAAAGGGGCACTCGAGGCACTGATGATGATCCCAGCACCGTGTCCAAGATCGGCGGCGAAACCATCAAAATATTCGAATCAGACGGCCTAGAGGCTGTGGAAGGATACTTCTTGTCCATCCCACCTGATACCTCTCAAGGGCTTTCACAGTAGGCGTGCTGTTTGTTCTTCTAACCTTCTGTTGATCGGTTTTTATTTAGCTCAGGTGAAACAGCTTTCAGCCTAAGGATACAAGACGGGGACATCAAGTTATTATTATACGATGGTTATGATTGGCCAAAAACGCGGAAAACAATCGAAGACGAAGTCAAGGAGATGAGAAAACGATTGGCCAAAATCCGACAGCTTGTGGCCAATGGTCAGATCCAAGACCCGACTATCGAGGACACAAGTGCTCTTCTCTTTAATTCTGTCCACATTGGTCTTGAGCAAGATGAAGACGCCTTGGAGGATCCAGCTGTGTTAATCGCTGCCATAGACGAAGAGCTGAAAGACGACTTAGACGCAACGAGCCAAAGTTCGTGGCAATCACTGCGGACTCCCAATCCCAACAAGTCTCGGAATCGGTCTACCCGCGTTCACGGAAAGCGTTTAACACGGTCAAAAGCCCCGAGCATCGAATTTTATTTCATGGGTTTGCAAACAGAGTTTGAGCAGTATGGACCAAAGGACCCTCTTGTTTCTCGCACTCTTGTAACTGTGAAGAACCTGGAAATATTGGATCACATCAAGACGTCCACTTGGAAGAAGTTTTTGACAGAACTCCGTTCAGATTCCCATGGAAATGTACGAGAAACGGGCTCAAATATGGTACGAATCGAGCTCCAGGGAGTTCGTCCCGTTTTGGGGCACTCTTCGAAAGAATTTAGACTCAAAGTGGGTGATACAACCGGCCGAACTTTTTATGATTTCTAACTGCAGCAGGCCAAGATTCTGCCTCTAAGGCTCTATGTGGATCAAGATGCCGTGGACTTTTTGAAGAAATTTTTTAGTTTCAAGGATGGAAGTCCTCTTCAAAGTTCTGAAACCTCTTTCGAGGAAGAAGCGTATATCCGTGAGATTTTTTATTGTCAGGAGAGAGCATGTCTCTGACGGTCGTATAGAACTTGCTGAAATCTTCCCAATCGACCTCAAACTCGATTACAAGCCCCGTCGGGTCGACTATCGAGCCCTGAAGGAGGGCAAGACGATCGAGCTCATGAATTTCTTCCATTTCGATGGGGCAGAAATGACCCTTCGTCACATCACGTTGGCTGGTGTAAGCCCCGCCGTTTAGCGCCGCTGTTTCCTTTGTCATTTACAAGTTCACAGGTTACTGGGTGGCCGAGATTGTTTGAAATGTTGAACGACCTGTGGACTCCCGACGTCAAGGCCACACAGTTAGCGGAAGTGATTTCCGGCGTTGCTCCCATTCGATCAATTGTGAACGTCGGTTCGGGGGTCGCCGATCTCATTCTGTTACCCATCGCTCAGTACAAGAAAGACGGAAGGATAGTGCGTGGGGTACAAAAAGGCGCCACTGCCTTTGTGAAATCCACAGCAATTGAAGCGATCAAAATGGGGGCCAAACTTGCTACAGGAACACAAGTCATTTTGGAACAGACAGAGGGGATTTTAGGTACCCAGTACGGCCCTCGAATCACCGCGGAACCTGTTCAGGTGTCTGACACCTTGAGTTTCGAAGAGGACGACGAAGAGAGTGCAGAACTGATATCGAAATATGCCCAACAGCCGACGGATCTTAGGGAGGGGGTCCAATCGGCCTATGAGAGTTTGCAGAGAAATTTGAGCTCTGCCGCCCAGACTATCCTCGCGGTTCCGATGGAGGTTTACGAGCGATCTGGAAATGAAGTATATTTTTTTTTGCTTTCTCACATAGTATCAAGGCCTGATCAATGTCTTATCAGGGCCCTGTCCGCTCCGTCATTCGTGCTGTGCCCATCGCGGTCTTGAAACCAATGATAGGTGCTAGCGAAGCCGTGAGCAAAACGTTGCAGGGACTCCATAATACCCTCGATCCCAACGTTCGTCATGAGAATGAGGCGAAGTATAAACTTCGATAGCCGGTTTTTGGGTTGGTACTTTCCGAAGGAATTAGGTTGTATCGAGCGCATTGTATTCTAGATCATGCACGCATATGTATTCCGTATCACAACATAGGATCATTAAATGGATATGCAAAGTAGAGACAAAGGGAAGGGGTGTGAAATAAGGAACAGAATTAATCTATCTCCATGACCATCGAGCGTCCCTCCCCTTGGACAAGGGCACTCTGAGTCTTGACTGGAACTTTGATTTTTTGTCTCGTCGCTGAAGATTCGACTGACAGAGGTTCGTGTAGTTTGACGGACCCCTTGATTGACTCCATTGCCTTTTTGCGGTGAGCTCTCTGCTTTTCGCGACTCACAGCCATTCTAGAAATTCAATAAGAAAAAAGAATCATATTTGGATGGAACACGCACCTGTGTTTGAAAAAAGCACGTTCCCTCCGTGCTTTAATCTCTCCCACTCTCTTCATAGCCTTGACGGTCGTTTGAATTAATTCTCTGTCATAGCGGACAGGAACGTTTCTGCGCTTCTCGAAATCGATTGTTGAGTCCTGAAAAACTTGGTGAGATAGATGAATTTTAAAAGAGAGAAAGGATGTAATCACAATTGTCATCTCCTTGCCCGCCGCCTTCCTGAATGCCTTTGTCCATCGAACTTTTCTCGGATTTCGCTTCATCCTGAAGAATAAAGTTTAGCATTGCCATGGTTCGGTTAATATTCCGATGCATACTTGAAGTTTTTATGGCATCTGCAATCAGGTGTGAGAATCAATGAATTTGAGAGAGTAAAGTGAAGCACTTTGAGGTACAGAATCTAAAGACCTTGGCGTCATTTCGGACGAAGGCAGAGCCTAGAGCAATACAAGATCAAGGACAAGACATTAAAAGGAGGTCGACAAGCTTACCATGTCCAGGATAGACATTTGTTGAGCAGAAATAGCACTTTTCGATCCGCATTACTCGAGGAGGAGACTTTGAAGAATTCGAAATTAGGGTAAAAAAAGTAGATTACGTAATAACGAAGCCGACTGACGAATGCCGTCGGCGATAACATGGGTACATATAGGCAGATCAACTTCAGACCCCTAGACGATGCTTTATTACGCATCTCCTGGGGTGCGTAATGCTGCCCGCAAGGGCTCCAATGCCCTTATACACCATGGAGGGCACAACGGACCTGGTGGCAGCACAACCACAACTCCAACATCCAAATACACTGTCAACCACATACGATCAGCACTTCATGTAATCCATCCGCCTCTACCCCCCACATTCCAGACAGTGCGCCCCCGCAACCCGCCCCACAAGCTATTCACTGCCACTAGAAATGTTTTCCAGTGGTTCTTCACTCAGCTATCTACTCCTGGGATTCGAGTACCAACCAACCTCGCTCAACTGCAACACTCTGGAACCCGATCGTTGCATGCCGTAGCCTATCGTGAGTCTATACAGAATCGCCTCTCCGCTCCCGCACGACATGCTCTCAAAAACAACCCCTTTATCCGCCAAGCCAATCCTTTTTTACGGAATTCACCCTCTCCTCGTTGTGGTGGAGTCACCCAGGTTGGCCTTGGATTAGCCAGAAATTTTAGCACCACCCGTCCCATTTTCCAGCAGTTGGCCGATAATGTCCCTGTAGTGGGAAGGGCCTTCTACGAAATTGATTGGGATGTACAGATGCGGAATGAGCATGCACGAATGCAGAAAATGTCTAGAAAGTCTCCCAAGGAGGTTCCAAGAACTCAGGAAATGAACCGACATATCCAAAAGAAGCGCATCTCGACCACATCCAGCCACACTGAAAGCCAAACTGCAGACAGTGTTGACTGCCCGGAAGAAATTGACCATTATTTTCCGTCGGTCAATGTTGCTTCTGTCACCACCTATCTGCTTATCCCCCTTGCTCCTACGCCCACTTCGCGGCATCCCTTGCCACTCACTCCTTCGCCTACATCAACGCGCGGGGAGCCAACTCTTCTGCCACCTCTATCTTTCCTTGGTGATCTGAATGCGTCGCATTCCACTCACGCCTTGCGGGTGTCTACCCTCTTCACTCACTTGGACCAGGCCAACGTATGGGCACGTGGAGTCAAATGCTCTGCATATTCTCACAGACGTGATCACCAACGACGAGGCAGCAGGCCCGATGTTCTTGATATCGGCGAGGATGACGCGTGTACGATGCTGAAGGTCGAATTTGCGGGTTGGACACGAGCTGAGGTGAGGGGCGTTCTTGGCGAGAGCGGCACTGGTTGGTGTGTTCTTGAAGAAGTTACTCAGGAGGATGAGGATGACATACTATCTGATAGTGATTCCTCGTTATCCGAACTTCTTGGAAGTGAGCCTACCTTCCGTAGTGCCCTCGACACCGGGTTAGGATACTCTCTGGCGAATGATCCCGCCGAATCATTCGTAATGCCCACGCTCGATTTTTCATCCAGTTTTCTGGAATCATCGACCTTGTCTCTATCTCAAACGACGTCTGCATATAATCAGTTTACCACAGAGATGGAGAACGAACCATGGGCAGTTGAGTCTTCGCTATCAGGGTCTTCATCCTTTCCCCGCCCATCTGATCTGGTAGTTGATCCACCCACATTAAACGGGTGGTTTGGCTCTGTGTACGGCTCTACGCATGGCGTAAAACTCAGCTCTCGTTCTGGATGGAACATTGGCGCTGAACGCTTGGGGCTTCAGGAATATGCGCCTTCGAGATATTAATCAAGTGCCGTTGAAGATTTCTCACCAGTGTATGCAGACAGCAACGTAAATAGGGCGATGTAGTCTTATACATACAATCCTGTAGATAATCATTTCCCCCCTCTTGTTACGGTACTGTGGATTTGCTCAAACATGATGCAAAGTCACTCTGGCAAACAACTCCACGCTTC
>Ga0307517_10012927_pt1 | contig 11395 bp, 10 predicted proteins | sample 23_EM_MG_FD_194515 | JGI IMG/M metagenome (GOLD analysis project Ga0307517, IMG submission 194515) | Populus trichocarpa ectomycorrhiza microbial communities from riparian zone in the Pacific Northwest, United States - 23_EM | ecosystem: Host-associated > Plants > Roots > Unclassified | place... | reverse complement strand
TCATGGTTAAGGATTGTCTAATTTCTTGATGAGTTGCTTAGTCTCTTTTCTTTTTTTTGTTGTTATCTTCATTAAATATTGTCAGATTTTAAGATTTTTTTTTTTTAATTTAGTCTCCTTTTGCTTTGTTAATAGTATAGGAATTTGGGATTATTGTGGAAATATTGAAAGGGGCTGGAATTGTGGAAGAAATTGCTACCACCTCTTTAAGGATTTTTTTTAATCGTTTAGTTACAGAAACAACTAAAATTTGAAGCTGTAATGCTATGGGCATGTTCGGAAGTATGGTTACGATTATTTTTCAAAGTACTTTTCATGCTGAAATGCATAAAAATGATTTTTTTTTATTTTTTAAAAATTATTTTGAGATCAGTATATCAAAACAATCCAAAACATAAAAAAAATTAGTTTTTAACAAAAAAAATTTAATTTTTTTGAAAACGCGGGTTAACGTTTCCAAACACTTATGCGAGACGAGAAAAGCTCTTGAAAAATAGAGGAAAATTATAGAAAGAGAACTTTGTTTAATCAATCAAAACTCTTTATGATATTTAAAAAATTACATATATACATAGTAAAACCCCAATAAAAACTAACAATTAAACTCATAGTTCACTAAATAAAAATTTTCTAACAAAATAATGTAAATTAAATCTAAAAATAAACCCAAATAAAAATTCAATAGATTGAGTTTGAAAGTGTCCAATCTTTCAATCATGATGAGTTGCGTTACTTTTGCTCAACCTAGTTAGTTATTTCATTTGCAAAGACTCTTGTATTGGTTGGTTATAGTGGAGGTGGCAGATCAACAATCACTTTCAAAAATTTTAGATTTATTGAAGAATTTTTCTAGCTATTGGTATATATACTTACAATTTATCAGTATAAATTTTTCCGATGATTAGTTCATGAAGGGAAATTATCTTTCAAAAAAAATCTCATCAGTGATTTATAATTTATCAATAATAATTTTCTGATGGAAAAATACGTAAAACAAATTTTACTTATTTTATTTTGTCAGTATTTTCAGTAATAAATAAAACATATATCGAAGAAAAAACCTATTAGAAATTGAGCTCAAGATGATAACTTTTGCATACCCCTTTAGCCCTGAGATTAATGTGTGGAGGGGTTTTTGCTTAACGGTCAAAGGTTTTATGACTGATACAAAGGTTAATTTTGAGTCGATACCCATGAATGCTTGCCTCTAGCTCGAACCCTCTTTTCCAACAGGGATCATGGTGGCTAATAACTAAGAAAATATGTTTTTTTCCGGTTTACTTGGATTCAAGTCTGAAGCTAGCATCCAAAAACCTAAAAGATGATGATATATATCTTACTGTAGCACTGTTATCGTAGCATCCAAAAAGGTTTAAGTGACTTCTTGCAAACACGTAACATTCGAGGCATGTACGATTTGATCATCCCAGAACTTCATCTTTCTGAAAAATAATCCCTAGATGTAAAGGGAGAAGATAAAAGCAGGCCGGGAGAGACGAGGGAGAAGAAGGAAAGGAAAGGAGAAAGAAATCTTCGACAATAAAAAATTGATTAACATATATGCCTGTATATTATATAGAGATTACATCATTATCTTTATCAACAAATCATCTGTAAAGGTGTACTGACAATCTTTAGTGGGATCGCAATATATGAATGCTTAAATGATTATTTCTTTCAAATTATAAAATTATTTGTTAGTACTCAATGTTGTTAAATAATTTATTATATATCACTACTTCACTTGCAAATTTTAGACAAGTGTTGAGATTGGAATCCCACAGTTTCTCAGAATTTTTTTTTTCTAGCCACACTAGGTTTTGAGGCAAACCCAACTCCTAGACTTTTGGGCCTTTGTCAAGTAAATCAAATCAAAAGAAGAATTCTTACACTGGAAGTAATAATTGAGGATTCAGTGGACTGAAAATGATGAAAAAAATAGAGTAAAATTTACTTAATCATCACAGCTGACAGCACTCGTATGGTTATCGAAAGAGAGAGTGGTTTTGGTCAAAAATAGAGTGATTTATGGCATGCAAGGATAGAACATCAAGATATTCCCACCTTCCTTAAAAACTCCATACCCTCTAATCTCAAAAGGGAAATGCTACCACATTTCAGACAAACAACCTATGGACCAAAATACCCACTAAATGCATCAACAATGCTTGCAGCACAGTACTCTCATATGAGGTTACAAATTGTCATTTCGTATCAAAATAGGGGCACTAACTTCTCATCAGTTATGAACACGTCACTTGGCTTCCAAGCCAAGAGAGATTGATAGTTACTTGTCTTGCATGCAAAGCTATGGAGGTTTTGAGGTTTGCCAATGGTTTCTACTATCAAAACAAATTGGTTTCCTTGGATTGCAGGCGTCTTGTGATCATTTCTATATGCAAAAAACCTCCATCTCTTTAAAGTAGAACCCACTTGATCATCTCAGGTATTATCCTTTTGTTTCTATCAATCTTGTGTGAAATGATATATTTACCTATGGATATGCTTCAGATCGGTTTGGATTCATTGATGTCATCTATGATTTAGCTCCTTTTTTTTCTAATTTTTTTCCAGAAACTTTTGTTCTATGTCAGTTACTCACAAGCCATACTTTTGGATTCATTTTGCTATTATCTATTAGAAATTTGAAGAAACTTCTGTAGCTTATTCCAGTAAATTCATTTTCATGGAGTCTAAATGGTTCCAGGATGTTCATGTTGTAGTATTGCATAAGATATAATTGGTTAGAGATAAATAGCTACATATATACTGCTAGGAGTTGAAAAATATTGCAAACAAAAAGGGTTGAATTAGCCTACGGGTTTAGGCTAGTGAAAAGATTTCAGCCTGTGATGCACGCTGGCTAAAGGCGCATGTCACAGGTTTGAATTAAATGCTAGCCGAAGAAACCTGAGTTTACCTGGTGTAAAGGCATCAGGGCATGGGCTTATTCACATATCCGTAGGTTACCTGAAACTGAAAGGGCTTACAGAACAACAAAAAAAAGGGAGAACGGATAGATTCTTAAAACCATATATGGTACCTGAAAATTATGCTTTAGTTCTTCAGCATAAAACACTGTTAGTACTTAGTAGTACTGTTGATCTGACACCAAAATTTGGCGCATTATTCAGCTTTACAAATTTGGATGAAGAAAAGTAATTGGTAGAGGTCCATAGTTTCAAATAGAGAAGGAAAAGGTATGGCATCTCTTACACCAGGAGTACTGCTTAAGCTTCTTCGGAGTATAAACTCGAATGTAAGGGTTCGAGGAGAATATCGGTCTGTTCTCCTGCAAGTTATCAGCATTGTGCCAGCCCTGTCAGGCTCAGAACTATGGCCTAATCAGGGTTTCTTCATAAAAGTATCCGATTCCTCACATTCTACCTATGTCTCATTGTCGAAGGAAGACAATGAGCTAATTTTGAATAACAAGTTACAACTTGGGCAGTTTTTCTATGTTGATAGAGTGGAAGCTGGGACCCCAGTTCCGACTTTAAGTGGTGTTAGACCAGTGGCAGGGAGAAATCCTTTCATTGGGAATCCGAAAGATCTGATGCAAATGTTGGTTCCATCTGAGGGTCCAGTGCCAGTTAATGATGGAGTTAATAGTTCAAAACCGAGGGAGTTATCAGAAGTGAAAGGGGAGAATGCAAGGCAGAAAATTGTTATCAAAGAGGAAAAGGCTGGAGTTGCATCTAGGTATATGCAGGGTGTTTTGACAGGAAGTCTTAAAGTTGGTGAAGTGGATTCAAGTGTAATTGGGAAGAGCAATGAGAGTGATAATAGTGGACCAGGTAAGAAGGTTGGATTAATGAATGGCAAGCAGCAAGAAAATAAAGGTCAGGTACGATTTTCCATTTTGGTTCTGCAGAGACATAAATAACTTGTTCTAATAGTTGCTTTTCTTTAAATTCTGCCTCTTTTTTCCTTTACTGGTTTAGTTTTCAAGTAAATTACAGGTGGAGAGACTATAAGGTGGAAATTATAAAAATGCACTAGTAGCACATGATGTTCTTCCAATGAACTGTCTGTGATGCATCAATTTTCTTGTCCAGCATAAAAAAATGGTAGAGAAATTACTTTATGAACATTTCCAAGATATCCAGTGTCCTATTTTGATTGATACAATTAAGAAAATAAGGTTCCTTAATCCTCACAATGACATGTTTCGTTTGGTGCATGCACTCTGCTGCATGAAATGTACAGTGTACATTATGTAACAGTTTTTTGTGTAAGCATTGCAGGCACGCCCGGCCACTCCTTATCAAAATCAACCTGATGCGCTTTCATCAAAGCCAGACGTCGCCGTATCCAGCAACAAAGAATTTCCAGCGTCTTCCAAGAGAACTTCTGCAAAACGGTTATCAAATAAACAAGACGATACAAACTTCAATTCTTTGTCAAGTAATAACAATAAAATCCCTTTTCCTGAGGCAACATCATGGACCTCTTTGCCTTCAAACCTCATGAAGCCTGGAAAGGTAAGTTTTTCCTGTTTTCCTCACTTTCACCCTTTTTTAAGTTGAGGAAGCTTTAGGATGGCAGGTCTCGAGAAAAACTTTTCATTCTTGTGCATTATGCTAACCACATGGAAGATTTTTTATCTTATTGATCCAAATAAATGACATTGCCTTCAAGAACGAGTCTTTAACCCACTAATTGAAGCACCAGATATACAAGAAAACTATGAAAACTCTTTCATCAATCTCAGCATCATAATGCAGCTCTCTTTTCTCATTGTTTATTGTGTTCTAAGGGAATGCTTCGAAGGAGATATTTAGCTACCTTGGTTGCAGCTGAGGCTCAAAAGGAGGCATCCACTGCTGCATCTCTAATCAAGTGCCTCAAGTAAGTACATAAATAACAAGGCCAAAACATAGTTTGATTCAAGATAATACAAGCCGTTTCTCTATATCCCTCTAACTTTCATCCTTCTGCTTTCAGTATGTTTGCTGAGCTCTGCGCCTCTGCCTCACCAGAGAACCCCCACCTCACTCTCACCAAGTTCTTTACACTCCAACAACTCATCGACCAACCAAATGTAACAGCCCCATTGAAGGATAAATCGCTTCAGTCATTTACTCACTTTTCTTCACCAGAGACCCAAAAAACAAGCAAAAAGACTAGTCTAAGTAAGGCCAAAGCTACATTGAAGTCTCCAAAGCCTTCAATGGAGTTAAGTGCAACTGAGAAGCAGGAGTGGGCTAAAGGAGACGGTAAAAAAGAGATTAAAGAACTCCAACAGACTCTTTTGAATGAAACAAGGGCTTGGTTTTTGAGATTCTTGGAGGGAGCATTGGATGCTGGGTTTCATGTTGCAGCCCAGGAGAAGAAAGGTAAGGACTTCGCCACACAACGAATGGAACCGGAGAACAACCATATTGCTGTTGCATTGTCACAGCTTAAGCATGCTAATGAGTGGTTAGATATACTAAGAAGCAAATTGAGCTCTGAAGACAATAATGAATTAGTTGAGACTGTTGATCGGTTGAAGCAAAAGATTTATGCTTGTCTGCTTGCTCATGTGGATTCAGCTGCATCAGCTCTAGAGAATCGATCTAATCGTGGTTGATTCAGAAAAAAAAAGGGGGGGGGGGATTGTTGGATTTAGAATTTTACATCTCCTCTCTTGTAAACAAATAACTTATATATCTAGGTAATGCTGATTATCAAGCAAAGATCATTTGTGCCAAACCATGTTATATGAATTTGACCTGATGTATTTATTATGCAAGTTATATATGATGTAATAATCTTTATAAATAATAAGACCGATGAAGGTAAACTTTGATATGAGACTGAAATATACTTAAGCTTTCTTGATTAATTCTCTACCTCTATTGACAAAGATACGATGCAATGACGAGGCAAGAAACACGTAATGCAGGTGATGTTGATGGTCAAGTAAGTTCCCCGAAAATTAGTTAGGATTTTTACCTTTATGACAGAGCTAAATCCTGCTCTACTTTCTGAACCCTTGTAGTCATAAGAGGGAGGGTCCAAGCTGGAGAGATAGAGCACATGCAAAACTATCAGACTTTCAAGCTGATAGATTTAGCATGTGCCCTGCTTCTCCAGCATGGCTCACCCTCTCCAGCTCTCCCGATGTTCCGATTCCAAGAGGTCAACTTTCTGATCAAACACGGCTAAATGCTTCACAATTAGGATGATATGAACTAGCAGATTGGGATTAATAAACTCTGGAAGCAAGGTTTGTAAATGGGAACATTGTAAATAATGGGTTATACATGATAGAAATTACATGGGATTATATACATGGTAAATTGCAATTTGAGTGGCCATCATGGAAGCTGTTGGAAGCAAAAAAGCTTACTTAGATCCAACAAATTAATGAGCTTGACAATATGTTGGTGAGAAGGTAGTTGATCCTGTGGCTTTCCTTGTTACATAAGCATTTATATTTAAGCAAATCTCAAAGGCATTCTTAACCAAACAATCGAGCGACTGTTGGAAGTTTGGCTGCCAAAAGAGGTAGCCCATTTGAAGTGGCGAATCACAAGAGCACTAGCCATGTCAGGAAATATGAAGGTCTACCAGTTGTCAACTGAAAGTGGCCTTCCCCATGGCAAGGCAGCCCACCCACCATCGCCTAGTAGGAGATCTAATTAATCTATACGAGAACCCTCTTGCCTAAAAGGCTTCGAAGGATAATCATCCTAGCAAGCTCATCCTCCTTGCGTGCCTATGCTTCTGTGTGTGAGTTCGTCCCTATCTTATTTTTAGAATGGGCAACCTATTATTGGATGTTACTGTCACGTTTTTAAGAATTTGGATTAATGGAGACCATATCAATCTACCCATCATTTTCTTGTATGGATTATTTTTCATAGCAGAATAAAAATTTAAGTGCTTTCTCAGAACAAATCATCAGTATTTTAAAGGAGCACCTGGTTCTGCATAATAATCCCCAAAATTCACAAAATAAGCTGAAAAATCGTGGCCTCGTAAGAGATCAAATAAAACTAAACAAAAACCAATAGTGTATTAAATTTTAAATAACATTGTAGTTAAGAGCTTACAAACAGCCCAACTATATCTCCACACGTATGGGATGCTTTCGTATGCCCTAGTCAGCAGATTAAAAAAAGGTAGTTTTTTAGATTGTATCCACGAGTATTGATGGCTTCGCAACAAAACTAAGCGGGGGGACACAACAGAACTGTCATGTGTACAATCACTAGAAACAACTCATAGTATATTTATGGTCTTCAATACTCACGGAAAGTGAGATTTAGACGACCTGGACGGAGATTTGTTTCATCAAGCAGGGCCGCCGGGGCAGTCTTTGGTTGAACAGAACTTACACCATGAAAAATATGTCGAGACATCCCGCCAAAGATCAGTACATCCCCGGATTCCAACTTAACCTTTTCTGCCTTCTCAACATCCCTCTGATCACCATATAGGAATTCTCCTATATCTCCTATGGAAAAGGAAACCACAGGTAATCCTGTGCGCAGACTCTCTGGACTTTCATCTTTATCCTGCACGGAGACAACGTACTCTAAGCGTGCTAAGAGGCGGTCAGGAAAAGCCAAAGAGATCTTTATTAAACCTCATAAAATGCAAAATCATTTTTTTAATACAGAACAATGCACAAGGCAACATAAAAGGTGTACGAGAAAACTGCAACTAGTACAAGAAAGTTGACACTGCAAACCTGATGAAGACCAAGCCGCCCACTTTCTGAGTAAAAGTTTACGACACAGATGTTAGGTGACAATGGTGGTAGAATGTCTTCAGCAGCTGTAGATTTACAATTTATTTCTATAAGAGCACGGGAATCTTTGATTGCTCTCTCAACCAGCGGATGGAAGTCACTAGGAAAAATGGGTGCCTTGGCACCATCAACTGGCCGATGTTCTAAATACTTACCTCTATCAGGGTCCCAACTTCTACCAAGGGACATCATTTTCAAATGCATTCTTCCACCATCACGGTAAACTGGTTGGTAGAAACCTCCAGGACCCAGACCAATATCTCGGCATAGCTTTATTATTTTTATCTAGTATCAAGTCAAAGCAAACAATAAATTAATACCTGTTAAATCATAAGGTAAATAATAAATCAATGAAAATGGAAGTTCACAGACTGCACCGTTAATTTCTCTCAGACTCATAATACAAGTCATCAATAGACTAGTTGTTAAGACACCAGAAGCCATTTTTTTAGTAAGGTTTATTAATTACCAATTGTCTTACTATATTTCATAGTCCTGTAGATTTAGGTCGAGCTCACTGTATGTAATATGAACTCAATAACATTCTGCATCAATGAATGAAAGCCAAGGGTAGCACATGTAACTTTTAAAGAGGCAAAGACGAATTAACTCGATAAGGGAAAAGAATGAGCATAAAGCAAGCAGCACCTGATCATGCAGGGATAAGTAATTCTTTAGTAAAACCATCCCAGATCTTAGTATCCGTCCATTCACCCCATCTGCAGCTCGTCTAACATCATTCCTCTTTTCTCTATTCTTCACAAGCAAAGAAGGTTTTAGCTTAAGAGTAGTTCCAGTCTTGGGCAGGCAAATATCAAAAGGCTCAACCACTGCCTGTTGCTCTGAATACCCCGAATCCCCAGCAGATACCACAATATTGGGATCCTTTTCTTGTGAAAGCTGGTCATTAGCACCAGCTTGAAATGACAGGTGAGACTCATTCTGATTTTGCAATGGGACAGTACTATTCAATTTGAGACAGAAATCAGGGTGCATTGCACCATCCTTTGCTCCCTTTTCCAAGGGAGCGCTAACAATATCAGACTTCATATCCCCAGAACCTGAACTAGCTGGCATCAATGCAGAATCGCCCTTGTTAACTGAATTTGAAGCCACAGAACAATCTGACTGATTTGACCCAATACTGCTGCAACTGGGAGCACTTTGGTCGTGCAGGATCGTTCCCGTACTGGACATGCTATCTTCTAATGACTTATTTTCTAATGGTTCCTTCTCGCAAAAATTGTTACCCGCACTGTTGGGATTACTTGGAAACCGCCCTCGTGAATTCGGCTGCGAGTTTCTTCCTCTGTTGCTAAAAGGTTTCTCATCAGAAGAAGACTCATCTGCTCCAACCTACGCCGTTTTCAAATTACATGACATTAGCAAACTTTCCCATCAATGCTAACCTCCTCATACCCATTTATTAATAAAATAAACAAAATATGCAATAACTATCAGGATTAATTATCAAAAAAAAGAGGAAAGAAATAAACCCACAAAAATGGGTCCTAAAAACAAATTAAATAATATGCATGCAAAAAAATAGATAAAATAAGTTTAAATTAATTTAAAATGATGTATCCATGATGATTATCACAATCAATTTACACCAAACAAGAAAAATATTGCTATAATATAAAAAGCCCACGAATCACAAAACTTGAAGATTCCAACATCCATCAATCAATAAAAGAAAAACACCAGGAATGAAATAAAAGAAGAGGGACGATGAAGTTACAGAGTAGGTATTGTGGAAAGAAGGATCCGAAGATCTCCCCTTGGCAACCCAATGCTCGCCTCCTCCGGGACTGCGCCATTGACCTCGACCTCGATCTCGTCCTCGACCTCGACCTAGATCTCGTCCTCGACCTCGACCAGGATCACGATTCATGGTTGGATTAAGTTTGGCGGGTAATAAATCGAGCTTCTTTATGATAATAAATCAGTGATCGGAGGGATCGATGTTGTAATTTGCAGAGACCGTTAGCTTACTTACAAAGCAGGTGACAGGAATATATAAATAAATAGATAGAAAAAGAAAGGGAAGGAAGTCAAAGAGTCTGCAGTTATGAGTCTTTCTTTTGGTACACCGTTTTTAAGGTTTTATTGATGATGAAATCACTACGAATACTTCTGTCTTGTCGATTTCTACGCTTTACTTTAATAGCAGTTTTTCTTTCGGTTGAAAAGTAATTTTATAAAATTTAATTTCTTTTTAATTTAATTTTTTTATATTTTTAAATTATTTTAATATATAAATATTAAAAATAAAAAAATATTATTTCAATAAATTTCTAAACAAAATATTCTCTTATTGTGTTGAAATAATGTGTTAAATTTACAAATGATAATTGAATAGGAGAATAAGAGAATACCTTTCTTCTTCTTATTTTTATTTTTATTTATTATTGGAGAAAATTACACTTAATTTTATAATTTGATTATTTTTTTTATATTATCTTTTTTTATTTTAAAAAATTATAGTTTACATCTATAATTTTATTCATGCAATAAAACTTAACATTCTAAAAAAAATCAATAAAAAATATCTGACATTATTTTTTATATAATAGTTAAAGAATCCTTATATTATATATTACAACTTTATCATAAAAAAAACCCATCACATTCAACATTTTCTTATGGGATATTCATTAGCCAAAGAAAATATACTTTAGATGTCTTGGAGAGATATGGAATGAGTAAAAGCAATTTGGTTTTTATTCTCATTGTCTCGGGTTGCAAACTTTTAAGAAATGAAAACGGAGTCAAAGTTGATAACACTTTGTATGAAAAAGTTGTAGGACGTCTCATGTATTTGACTACTACTCGACCATACTTGATGTTTATGGTAAATCTTATTAGCAGGTACATGAGTAGTCCTACTGAGCTTCATATACAGGCAGTAAAGAGAATCCTAAGATATTTAAGAGAAACAATCAATTTTGAAGTGTTCTACAAAATGAGAGGAAATAGAGACCTATTGGTTTACATGAACAATGATTATACAAGAGACCAAGATGACAAAAAAAAAAAGCATTTCAGGTTATGTTTTCTTATTAAGTTCAGAGGCAATATCATGGTCATTAAAGAAGTAGCTGATTGTAACTATATCTATTATAGAGGCAGACTTCATTGTTACAGCCTCTTATGCATGTCAGGTAGTATGGTTGAAAAGGATTCTGAAGATGCTTGGTAAAAAGCAAAATATACCTATAATTTCTCACTATGATAAGAGCTCAGCCATTAAACTTGCGAAAAATCTAGTAATGTCTGGATGCAAAAAGCATATAAGCGTTCGTTTTTATTTTCTTTGTGAGCTTACAAAGGCAAGAACCGTGGAGATGGTGCATTGCAACAATCAAAATCAAGTTGCAGATGTTATGACAAAACCTCTCAAGCTGGATGCATTCTTGAAACTATGAAGTCTTCTGGGTGTTTGTCTAAAACCATGTATAAACTGATTGTAAGCTGCAATCAGTTTAAGGGAAGAATTGTTGGGTTGTTGTTAAAATTATAAGTAGTTTGTTACTGCTTATTTTAATAAATTCTTATTATTTAGGAGGTATCTGCTTGTTTTGACTTGATCTTTAGTTTGTTACCACGTAATTAAGTTTGTTAAAACATGAGTTATTTTTCTGCTTTGTT
>Ga0307517_10012926_pt1 | contig 11395 bp, 6 predicted proteins | sample 23_EM_MG_FD_194515 | JGI IMG/M metagenome (GOLD analysis project Ga0307517, IMG submission 194515) | Populus trichocarpa ectomycorrhiza microbial communities from riparian zone in the Pacific Northwest, United States - 23_EM | ecosystem: Host-associated > Plants > Roots > Unclassified | place... | reverse complement strand
TGGTACCCTAATTTGAGCGGATTTGGAGATTAAGGTGTCTTGAAACACCCAAATAAAACTCTTCCTCCGTCCACTCCTAATGGATGATATAACAAACTCATAGTTCGGTGTGTCCAAAATCAAGAATACAGGAAACGTGGAAAGCCATGTAGAATCTTGATGTATGAGAGTACGGTAAAGAAAATAATTTTTTTTTTAAAAGAATATTTTTTAACATTAGTAAATGAAATAGAAATATTAAAAAATAATTAATTTTAAAATATTTTTTAAATTTTTAAAAACATGATTAATTCACAATGCTAAAAAAATATGAATAAAATAGTGATTCGACACCTTGTATAAACTTCATTCCATCCAAGGCCAACTATATTTGGATGTATTTTCTCATAAAATTTATAGTTAAACAGTGTGAATCACTTGCTTTTAACTTTTTTTTAAAATAAATAAATCTGTCTCTGTACGAGATAGCTCAAAATTACCCAAAAGGTAGATTAATTTGCTAACAAATTTTAAGATATACTGATACTTCTTGGTAAAGATGGCAGGAGGGGTGTTAATGATGATGACCACGTTGTTGGCTTTGTGAAAAAATTATCTTGATGTGTGTCTAACTGTATCAATAATTGCATGCATAAACTCCAATCACTCTAATCAAAGAACCCAAGTCTTCCTCTTTGACTTTGTGAAAACTTTTATTTTCAAAATACTTTTTAAAATTATTTTTCATCTATTTCATAGTAAATTAATATTTCTTAAATATTTTAAATATATTAATATTAAAAAATTCTAAAAAATCATTATTTTAATTAAAAATAATTTTATAAAACACTATATTACCAACACATGCAATAAAAAATGGAAGGAAATTGCTGATTTATCATCATTTGCTGGAACAACTTAATAAATATAATCATTTTAGCCCTTCCCCCATCAACTTAAAAAGTCAATAATTTACCCTTAAATTTGGAATTAGCTGTGAAATGGGCCCCGTGGCTAAGAAACCACGGTTAGTTAGTGGAAACTGTTTAACAATCTTTTGTCTTTGCAAGACATGTCTTTCATACGGGCAAGAATTGTAGACGGTTTGCATTTAAACTATTGAGTTAAATTTGTTATTTAATATAATATTAAAGTTATGATGATTAAATAGTTATAAGTTGTAATTACAATTTTCATGTTCTAATCGATAAAATTAAATATAAAATATTGAAATTTATGCAAATTTTAAACTTAAAAAACATTCACTTAAAATGATATAATAAAAAAAAAATTAAATTATATCCCAAAATTTCATGCAATGTATTAAATTATTGAATTGAGCTGATAATCTTCAACATGAAATAGCTGTCCCACGTGAAACCTAACTCATCTGTGGATGTTAAAAGAGCCGTATTATTATTATTATTTTAAATTTATTTTTAATATTAATATATAATTTAATTTGAAAAAAAAAATTAAAAAAACATAACAGGTCAGCTTAAACAGACAAGATCAAAATGTTTCGAAAAAGCATCAAATTACAGCTCGATAAAAACCAAGATTTTAAATTTTAAATACCATGGTTTTAAAAAAGTTATCAGACACCCATTTTTTTTTTTTTACTCAGCTTACATTTTGCCAATTCAACCATGATACCAAACAGGCTAAGTCGTTGAAAAAGAAGCTTTGGAAGTTCATTCATTGCTCGAAGCTCTTGCCTTTTGATGCAATTTTTTCTTTTTGAGTATTGAGAGATCGCTCATTAGACTCGAAGAAAATCATTACTTCTTCGGTTAATCTTCTGTCTCGTACAGAATTTAGTTCTTAAAATTTGGTACTTATTTTTTCAGATAAACAACCAACAAGTCAGCTAACAAACAAAAAAGAATGAAGCAGCCTCATAAACGCCTGTCACGAATATGCAAGAACAAGAAACTCATTTCTACATTTAATGAATTTGTTGAAATCCAAACTCAAGGAAGCAACGTTAAAACTCAAAATCCGACAGGATCAGCTACAGAAGAAAACCACAAAGGATCCATAAAGACACCCACAGCACTGACTCACACACCACATAAAGGAAGAATCGGCTTTAAAAGAACTAATAAATGTATCAGAAATTAGAAAGGATAATATACATCATTTCAAACATTCGAATAGTGGAACAAAAAAAGGAGAAATTCTAGCACACCTACTGGGAAACGGGGATCAAAGATACAGGTGCTGGTTGAGACCATTTATTATACAAGATGATGCCCACAGAACACATTGATGAGATAAATAATTCACACTGAACAATTAGAATAGCACGACGGGATATCCACAAAAGAACTTGGAATGGAAGAGTTACCGATCATTACGAGATTGCAAAGGGAGACATGTGCACTTATCTTTCATCGCTTCAGCCTCACTTCCATACTCTTTGAATTTGTAATCATCCTGCTTAAATGCAGGAGACACCTTCCCCTCGCTGTAACACTGGCTACATAGACTAAAATGAGATTTTATCTCCTTGAAGCGGGACCCAATAATTGGGTAGCGGCAAACTGAGCAAACACAATTTCCATGGCGGTTCCTGTCCCCAGATTCGAGCTTCACCAGAGTTGACATAATACCAAAGCCCCAATCAGGATCATCGAACATCACAAGAAACTCCTTGAAAGACACCATTGAAGAATCTTCTTCTCCATGAAGCTCTAGCATTTCACTAACTCCATGAGAAGGAATATAAATAGCCCTCAGTAAATTGATGTAATGAACAGCATCAGCCCTTTTAATCTGTGAACCACCTTCATTCACAGGACGCCATAAAAGTGCATCAAAAGCAACCCTTTTTCGCTTATCAGGAGTGCCACTGCAAATGGGAGCAAGAACGGCATAGATCATACCTAAATCCACCCTGCCTGAGCCTGTATCGTCCAAAACAGAGAGGATCTTCTCGTTTATTACCTTGACAGCCCCCTGGAAGGTTTCAGGCTTCAGGAAATTAAGCAACCGCCGCAGAATTTCCTCTAAGTTAGGTTTGCGTATTGATTTCTCAGGAACACCACCACCAGAATAAGACATTGGTACATCATTTTCACTCATTTCCTTCTTCAAAAGTTCCACATCACATCGACTTAACCTGGTAATCCTCTGAAACACCCTGATTTGAAGAGCAATAGCTAAGTCCTGCCTCAATGTAGTTTTGCCATTCACCGTCTTAAATTTTGAAGGTTCCACAATGACAAACACTCCCTCCCCATTGGCACCTTCATTACCCTTCACTTTCTTCTTCTGTATCTGCTTCAAATGAGATATTGCATCATGCAATTCAACCCTATTTGTCAATTTCAATGCTTCCTTCAAAGCTTTCTTAGCTTCCTCAGTCTCCCCAGCCCCCAACAACGAGACAGCCTTATTAAGTTGTGCCCGCCAGTGGTTTGGCCAGACAGCTAAAACCCTAGTATACATCTCGGAAGCTCTTTGAAACCTACCCAGATCCATGTACAGCCCACCTAAATTATACAAAGCATCCACATGGCCAGGTTTCAAATCAATTGCCTTTTGAAACACCTCTATTGCCTTCTCATCCTCACCCATGGCATGTAAAGCAGAAGCTAAATCACAATGAGCATCAGCATAATCTGGTTTCATAAAGATAGCCTCTTCTAAGGCCTTAACAGCAGCCTTATATTCCCCTACCCCAAACAGAGCACTACCTAAAAGTTTCAAAGCTCTAAAATGGGTTGGGCAGAGAATAGCAGCTTCTCTATAATACTCACAAGCACTTAAAACCATACCTTCACCTTCCAGCGCAATCCCGAGATTCACATAAATCTGGGGAAGCAAATAACCCCATTGATTCCCACCTGCCTCTGCTGCCTCCAACGCCAACAAAAACTCCTCTTTAGCCTCTTTATACCTTCCAAGCACATATAAACAATTCCCAGCTCTAAAGTGTGGCCTAACATCCACAGGCTGCAACTCACAAGCTCTCTTAAAACTAACCAGCGCCTCCTTAAACAACTGATGATCGTACAAAACCCTCCCAATTGCCATATGCCCATCAAATGCCTCTTCTCTCGATCTCGCCCCGTCAGCTCTGCTCCTCAAAGCCCCCAATTCTCTCACGAAAGCCGCGTAATCATTCCCAGACTCTTCCCAAAACACCCTCTTTTCCGAGATCTCCGAAGATGGCCCCAATTCCCTTGACCACCCAGCATCAGAAAACGCATCAAAATTATCAGCTTTAAATTTCCCATCTTTAGCTTGCTTCGCTTTCAATCTCTTAATCAAAATCTCCAAATCATCAACAATTTTCCACGTATCATCAAAAACAATCCCGTGATTAGGCGAAACCGCCCACGCAGCAGTCCTCTGCTTCTTCTGCGACTCTATAACCCTCTCATCCACAATTGACGACGACGACGCCTCCGCCTCGATCGTGCTCCCTTTATTATCATCATTCAATTCCAATTCAAGCGCATCAAAATCACGGTCCACGTCACCAGCTCCATCATCATAGGTACGCAATAAACCATCATAGGTTAACCCTTTGTCGCCATCAATAAACTCTCCGTACGTGCGGAAAACTTCGTCAAGAATCGCATTGATTTGCTCGTCACTAAATTTAACTCTAGGGTTCACAGCCACCACCAAAGCTGCCATTTCATCTCTGCTGAGACCTCCATCACGATTGACATCAAATTGTTGGAAAATCCTCTTCACTTTCTCTGATCTAGTCCCTCTTGTCGTCATTATAGGGTTTCAAAGAAGAAGCAGACTAACAGACCTGTTGATAATGCTTGTATAATTGGATAAATGTTAGGGTTTAGTGTCGGAGGATAATAATTTTGTTGCTAATTTTAGGGTTAGAGTTTGATTTGTTGCATTTTGCAAGGAGGAGGAGTGGTTGTTTGTGAAGCGGCGGCGGGCTGCTATATCTGAATTTTGTTTTGTGTTTCCTTTTTTTTTCCTTCCTGGCTTTTCTTGATGACGGGTGGTGGTGGGGGCTATGATGCCCAGCTCTGAAGAAGGCCTTTTGCAGTCTCTGTTTTAATTAATTTATGAGAACTTTAGTTTCTTGGGTGGCAGTTGGCTAATTGCCTGATTTTGGAAGGCTTTTTTGCCAGCTGGCATGTGTGAGGGAGCACGATTGCCGTGTTTTATTTTTATTATCTTACTTTGATAAGGTTGCTACTTGCTATGGGACGAATGGCAGTTATATCTGCTTGATCTACTTCAAAAAATCATGATCAAACCTGATTGGGGTTGTATGATCTGATCAGATTTTTTTGAGTGATTTATTTGATTTAGTCAAACTTTACTGAGTAAACATTAGTTTTTTTAAATAAAATAAAATCATTTTAATAAAAAAAACAATCGATCTTAATAGATTTTGCTGACTCGTAAACTATTCTCGATGGCCCGGATGAGGTGCTGCCCAGCCCATGGCTAGCTGGGCTGGGCTGTTACTGTTTTGCTTTTTCAATATTTCAACACGTGCATAATGATTTTCGTCTGGGGTCATAGCATAGTTCCAACACACATTGAATCAAACCATTTTCGCCCTTCTTTAACTAAACCCGCATGGCTACAAGCAGAAATGACTGTTCTTGTTCAAGATTTCCTGATATTTTTCTAGTACTGAAAACTGGTGGTTTTTAATTTTTTATGTCTGCGCCAGGAAAGGTTAGAGAAAGGATATTTTTTAGGCCTTCGGAAATGCAGTGGTTGGGGTGCATCTTCGCCTTCGCGTAGCTGTGCTATTATTCCATCCAGATTCACTCTTTGATTGTGTACAAGCAAGTTTCCCCGTATTGCATAAACGGAAAGAGGGTTCGATAATTCTCTAATAGTGCAAGATACATTCAATAATCCATATACTGCGCATTGGTCTCCAGCTAAAAATTCAGCAGAAGATAAGAAGATCCATATGCTAACAGTGACTTTTATGAATTTGTTACTGCACAATTTGATGGTTCAGCTACAAAAAAAAAAAACATTGGGACTAGTCTTCAAGGAAATTATCAAAAACTATAAACAAAGACAAGGAAGGGATTTACACTGGGGTCATTTCATGTTTTACATCATAATTGCTCCTTCAGTTATTTTCCATCCCGAATTGGAACATGATAGCTCATATCTTGTCGTGTAGGTTTTGACATTTGAGGCATTGTTCTCTGGATGAACCTCGTCAGTTAAGCGAGTTGACTCTTTGAGTGTTGCTTCTACTACAGCACTTAGTCCATCCACAGATACAGTCACACTGTCAATAGTCAGGTCCAACAGCATATACTCGTATACCCAACCAAGATGTGCAATTTCGGCCGCGCGGTCTGTCCATATTTTCAACATCTGACTATCCAAAACCTGGAAAGTTCTCTTAGAGTCAGCAAAAAAGTACTAAACTAGTTTCCTCGTAGTGGTGTTCAAGCAAAAGTTCAATTAAAAGCATAGAAGGGATGTTACCTCTGGCAATTTTGCCAGGCAGTGATCAGGTCCAAAAGCCTGAGATTTAATGTTTTGCCACTTGCGAACTATATCCTCTGCAAACCTTGCATCCATTCTGGGTAATTCCTCGGAAATTTGTTCATCTACTGCTGAATCTGCACAGTTGAAACTCCATCACAAGCAAAAACTTAAGTTTCTTGCTAGAAGTATACATGAGGAATGGAGTAGCTTTAAGTAATGTTGTCGTGTGTAACATAGACCTATAGCTACATTGGTGCAGAAAAATGACCAGATTGAAATTTTAGATGGAAATTTTTTTAAGTGGTGAATCAAAAAATGACTGGCTAAAGTGGTAAAAAAAAAATTAGCATCGCTACAGAAAATGATTTAGTTTAACTTGAGATATCGTCTGGTTTGAGGTATATGGTAAAAGTAAAATAAAATCATACTCAAATTGATGGTGTCAGATGCCATTGCCGAACCAATTTCTTTCTGTCGAATGAAGGAGCCAGTCCTAGGAGGAAAATACTTCAGGCCAGCTAAAGTCAGCAGTCCAATAGCCACACCAGCACACATGATTTTGATACTGGCATCTTTTATTTTTTCAGTAATTAATTCTTCTTCAGGTACTTCATCAGAATATATTTCTTCAGGATTCTCTAGACCAAGACTTTCAAAAGGCTTTTCCGTTTCTACAGCAGAAAGGACAGAATTGATCCCATCATTTTCATGGAATTCTGCACCCATGTCCTTGTGACCAAGAGGAAACACCTTCTGCAATGCCTGAATTGCACTAGCCTTCACATGATCAATAACAGCAGTAGCCTCAGCCCCAATTCTCACTATGGCTGCTGCTGCAGCCAATGGTGAACGGCCACCTCCTTCCTGCCTTTCTAGGTATCTCAAGACAGTGGGGTCATCATAATAATCTCCAAGCTTGAATTCTCTGTCTTTGGTGTCCCTAAATCTAGGAAATACCACCTCCATCAACCATGTCTCCAACAATTTACAAAGCCCAGGAAGATTGCTGTCATCATCATCCTTCGAATTTTCCATGATAAAATCAAAAATAGGTGGGTTTCTGTAAGGAGAGTTATCACTGTCTAAACCCATCCATTTACAACATTCATCAAGCTCGCCTACAAGCAGTGAACAAAGACCCCTCTCCAAACCAAAGTCAATATCACGGTTTTCCATGGAACCAAAGACAGGAACAAGACTCCCTTGATTTGTTACCTTAATCTGCTGAAGCTGTCCGAATAGGTTATCAGCATCTGTGATGAGATGAGGCTTTTTACCAATGAAAGCTTGGGCAACAAGGGCAAGTGCCACTCCATAAACTTCAAAATTTTGAGCCGGGATATTACTTGGCGTGGTGACGAACAGATCAACCTTTCACGAGGAGGGAATTTCAATAAGAATTGGGCAGGCATAAATAGGCAAAGGCAAATTTCATAACAATCATAATTTGTCCTACCTGCTCAGCTGCTGTCATACGTAAGAAGGCCTCATTCATGAAATCTTCCCGGGTAAATCCTCCAGCAACCGGTGCTGCTCCTCCTCCTCCAACAGCCCATAATGTGTTCCGCACTCCTTGGAGACCCTCCTCCCTTCTTGTTCGGTATTCTTCACTGAGGGGCAATGCAAGAAGTTCGAGGACAGATCTAGGGGTAATCTCTTCCAATGTCTCATCAATCTGTGCTTGTAAATCAGGTGCAAGGCTACTGGCACCTTCCTCCTACATGCACAGAATAAGTATTTTATCGAGAAGCCAATCAGGTGAGTGAGCGTCAACATCTGGTGATAAAATAATAATAATAAAAAAACATTTATTCTTGATAAATACGCACTAATGCTACCAATAAAAGAGAGAATGGGTCTTGAATCATAATTGTAACAAAACACTAAGCAAGAGCAATGTAGTACCTGCAGAAGCTTCAAAGCCCGCTCTAGCACCTCACGCCCTCTAATAAAATCTGGCGGATCCAACGCCATAGCATCCCTCGACATATCCACATACGCAAGCACCATTGCCAGCACCACATCTTGCTTAAACGACTTCGGCAATCTCTCCCTTAACAAACTCTCTCCAATTTGAAGCACCACCTCAGTCTCCCCTGCTTCTTGTAATACACACAATGCCCCTGGAACCTACAAATAAAAAAAAGTTCACCTTACAAACAATTCAATTACAATTTCTCTTTCAGTTCCCACACATTCTCTCAGATACCTTGTCCCAGGGAACTTGAGTGACGATGGTATCAGTCTCGTCATCGATAAGGCCTTGATTGTAATCTCTTCTAGAGGCAGGATCAGCTAGGGTTTCACAGGCAGCTTGGAGAATTTGCCTGCGGCTAACCAGAGCGTCTTGACTGAAACCGTATTGTGGTGGTTTAGAAACCCTAGCTTCATAAGCTCTCTTTATTCCATCTCCAAGGAAATGTGTTTCAGCTCCTAAAACCTAAAAAAAACGTAGTAATTTGTTTCAGTCGAGGCCAAAATGGAGAGCATAGATAGGGAAATGAATTGAATTAAATAGTGTACTTACCTGGTAGAAGTGGAGAGGGGTGGAGACATAGCGTTCGGGAGGTGAGAGGGGGGGAGGAGGAGCGAGAGTGGCGGTGGAAGAGGAAAGAGGGTGGTGGAGGAGGTCGGAGGAGGAGGTGTCGGTGGAGGTGAAGAATTGGAAATCACTGAGGAGGCGATCAGCCCATTTGCTGGCGGAGCAGGTGATTGTGGTGCTTACTTTTGAGGGTTTTTTAAAAGGAGGAAATAGTTTGGGAGTGCAAAGGCCAATGCCGACATGTCTCAAGGCTTCCATTGCAAGTCTTTTCTGTTTTGTGTGCTTAAAACCTCAAACCATCGTCCTCTTGCTGAGGTTTTCAGTCTCTTCCCTTTCTTCACTGGCTTGTGATAATGCCGAGGACAAAATACAATGGGCCGTATTTAAAAAGGGTGTGCAAAGGAAGAACCTATTTGAATACAAGCCCGTTGACAAAAAGGCAGGAAAGGTTGAAGAGCCCAAAAAACTAAAAGGAAAACCTCAAATCTCAATTATTGTGTCATTTACATCCACAATGTTTTCAATTTGACATTTTCTCCTACGTTCGTTGATTTCGTTTTATAAATTTTTCTCTGAAATACATTGTTTTATTGCATAAAATATTCATATTATAATCCAATTGATAAATACATGAAAATAACAGATATGGTTTTTCTTAAAATCCAATTAAAAAGCTAAGATATCATAATAATACGAAAAATATCATCTTGGTTTCGCTAGATATTATTTTAAAAACATGAACATTCAATTAATAAATATTTTATTTTTACACATAAAAGCACAGCCAAAACTTTAGCTACAAAGAATGTCATAGATCATTAATATTAACTTTAAAAAATCTCCCTCTACATGTTTTTTATTTGTTTGACAATTTGATCGAGAAGGTGTCGACAATCCGTTGTAGTCTAGTTGGTCAGGATATTCGGCTCTCACCCGAAAGACCCGGGTTCAAGTCCCGGCATCGGAATTTAATTTTATTCATTTCCCCGTTGTGGTAATGGGCTTCTAGATAATTGAGGTTCTTGCAGGTGGCCAGCCCAAGCGTGCCAAGCCCTTCCAAAAACTTTTACTCCAAGCATAATTTTATCAAAAAACAAAATTAAAAACAGAACGAATGATGGTTAGGTTGTGACCTGGTAAAGTTTTCTTTAAATCTTGGCTTAATGTCCCGAACCAATTCACTGCTGGTTTAGATGATGTTCGGAAGTAAGATAAAGGTTATATTTTAAAGTTTTTTTATTCAGAAATTTATTAAAATAATATTTTTTAAATTATTTTTGATATTAGTAGATATCAAAAATACTAAAAACAGATATCAATTTAAATAAAAGAAAAAATTTAAAAACTAATTTTTAAAAAAATATTTTTGAAACTAAAAAAACAAATAAATTGTTGGATTTTACAACTATGGCACCAAGTTTCGTTGGTTTTTAAAGAAAAAGAAACAGAAAAAGGCTAAGCCATTGTCACCAAATCAACCTTCCTGCTAAAGCAAGTAATAGCTTACCCAACACTGAATTATTCAGTGGAATGAATATAAAGAAAACGGACCTGCAATGCCCATGGACCATGTCGATACAAGCTTCAAGTTGATTGCTCCATGGACCTTAGAGGGGAAAACACCTTAAGTTTCTGTCTCCCTGCTTCACTAAGCATGCTAGGAAAACTAGCAAATACTTTCCTAATTTTTAGATAATTACTTTTAATATATCTGGTCCGAGAATCCATGCATATGCAATTTCAATTTTATTATCATGCTTATGAATTTTAACAATTAAGTTGTGATTTTATATTTTGAATTCAATCCCCAAAAGATAAATAAATAAATAAATAAATAAATATAATTATTGATCACTTCAATTTTCAATTAGTGCGGATTCATTCAATAACTTTAAATCAACCTTATGAATGGGAACCAAACCTCAATAATTAATAATTTTAAGAATATAAATATTTAATGAATAAAGATTTCAATTTTGCACTGACAAAAAACTTCCAGAATTTTAGTTTGTCTATAAGTAATGCACTTAGCGTAGTATATTATTAATAGAATTGAGACGTTCGCTAATGTCTCTCCGTTGTAGTCTAGTTGGTCAGGATATTCGGCTCTCACCCGAAAGACCCGGGTTCAAGTCCCGGCAACGGAATTTCTAATTTTATCCATTGCTCCATTTGCGAGTGTAGGGCCCGATCTGTATGTTTCTTTTGGGCTTCTAGAAAATTGAGTTTCGGTAGATGCCAAGGCCCATCAATGATTGGAGGTAACCATCATTTTGATTTTTATATGCATTAATGTTAAACTTTTACCTTGTAAGAAAAAAACAAAAAAAAAAACATTTATCTTTATATTTCAAAACTGGTTCTTCAAATCCTTTAAACGTCGCCGTAAAATAGCCCGTAAAACACTAGTTTTTTCAT
>Ga0307517_10012925_pt1 | contig 11396 bp, 10 predicted proteins | sample 23_EM_MG_FD_194515 | JGI IMG/M metagenome (GOLD analysis project Ga0307517, IMG submission 194515) | Populus trichocarpa ectomycorrhiza microbial communities from riparian zone in the Pacific Northwest, United States - 23_EM | ecosystem: Host-associated > Plants > Roots > Unclassified | place... | reverse complement strand
TTTCGATCATCGCCGCGGTGAGCCTGGAGTGGCCGATGTCGTCCGGATAGCAGGCGTAGAGGCAGGCCGGACCGGCGGCCACGGTCTCGGGCCCCTTGATCTTCGCCTGCAGGGCCGCGACGTTTTCAGCCCCGGGCTCGCCGTTCAGGAACACGACGACCAGGTGGCTCGGGTCGTCGCGGGCCATCTGCGGGAAGGGGTTGGCCTCGACGATGGCGGCGAGCTGGCCGCCGTCGCGGGTGAAGACCTCGGTGGACTGGCCGAGGGTGGCCTCCAGCGCCTTTTCGATGCCGGCTTCGAGGGCCGGGCCGGCGGCCTTGGCCACGATCACCGCATTGCCGGTGGCGACGACGGTCTGGGCGTCGGGATGGCCTGCCGCCTCGAGCGCGCGCTTGAAATCGGCCATCAGCAGCCGACGGCCGGAGAGGTTGATGGCGCGCAGGAAGACGCCGACCTTGCGCATGCTCAGCTCGCCGCCTCCCAGGCCAGGAACTCCGGCCGCTCGAGCAGGCGCCGGGCATACCGGGCAGCCGGCCCCAGGTCGCCGTAGTCGGAGAGCTGGACGCCGTAGGTCCGCAGGCGGGTGGCGACCGGGGTGAAGAAGGCGTCGGCTATGCCCCATTCCGGGCCGGCCAGATAGGGGCCGCCGAAGCGGGCCAGCAGGTCGCTCCAGAGCCCGGCGAGGCGGCGCAGGTCCTTGGCCACACCTTCTGAAAGCTCGACGGCGGCGACCGGCGCGCGCAGGTCCATGGGGCATTCGCGGCGCAGGGAGGAAAAGCCGGAGTGCATCTCCGCCGCAGCCGAACGGGCCAGGGCGCGGGCCCGGGCGTCCTTTGGCCAGAGGGCGGCGTCCGGGAACCTCTCGGCCAGGTATTCGCAGATCGCCAGGCTGTCGCAGATGGCCAGGTCGCCGTCCTTGAGCACGGGCACCAGGCCGGTCGCCGAGTGCGGCCGGATGGCCTCGGCGCTGCGGTTGTTCTCCTGACGCAGCTGGATCAGGGTCTCGGTGAACGGCGCGCCGGTCCTGGTCAGCACCAGCCAGGGGCGCATCGACCAGGTCGACCAGGCCTTGGTGCCGATGACGAGTTCCATGGGGCGCGCCTCCTTCCGACTCTCACGAAGCTGCTATTGGCCGCGCCGCGCGGGCGCCGTCCAGCGCCAGGTGACAAAAACAGGTTCGGAGGATGGACGCCCGGGGGCCTCAGCTTTCGGCGACGGGGGCGGTAACCCGGCAGATGAGGCCGGCGGGGTCGTGGGTCAAGGCGGCGGACTGGCCGAGCTCGGCGGCGAGGCCCTGGGCGAGCAGCCGCGAGCCGAAGCCCTTGCTCCGGGGTGTCGCCACCGGCGGCCCGCCGCTTTCGCGCCAGACGATCTCTATGGCCCTGCGGTCGGCGCTGAGCGTCCAGCCGAGGGCGACGCGGCCCGCGGGAACCGAGAGCGCGCCGTGCTTGGTGGCGTTGGTGGCCAGCTCGTGGAAAGCCATGGAGAGCGCCAGCGCCACGTTGGGGCAGACGCGGACGGCGGGGCCCTCGATGGCGATGCGCGGCGCGTCGGATTCGTCGTAGGGGCGCACCGCCTCGGCGGCGATGTGGGCAAGCTCGGCGCTCTCCCAGCTCTCGCGGGTCAGCACATTGTGGGCGGTGGAGAGCGCCAGCAGGCGTTCGGTGAAATGCCTGCGGGCCAGGCGGGTGACGACGTCTTCCCGGAACGTCTGGTGGGCGATCGACTGGACCGTGGCGAGCGTGTTCTTCACCCGGTGGTTCAGCTCGTTGATCAGCAGCTGCTGGCGTTCCTCGGCGGCGCGGACCTCGGTCATGTCCATGGCGATGCCGACATAGCCCTCGAAGCGGCCGTCGGCGGCGAACCGCGGGCGTGAGGAGGTCCGCATCCAGCGCCATTCGCCGTCGGCGTGGCGGGCGCGGGCCTCGACCCAGTAGGGGTGTGGCCCCTCGGCGGCCTTGGAGCGGGTGGCGGCGACCTCGGGGATGTCCTCGGGGTGGAGAAGACTGGGCCAGATGTCGCCCATCAGTTCTTCGGCGGACTTGCCGAAGAACTCGGCGAAGGCGCGGTTGACGAATTCGATCGGCCCTTCGGCCGTGGTCATCCAGACGGGCGCCGGGGCGCTGTCGGCCATCAGGCGGAACCGCGCCTCGCTGCCGCGCAGCTCGGTCTCCTGGGCCTTGCGCCGGGTGATGTCGCCGACCACGCCCTGCAGGCCGATCGGGCTGCCGTCTTCGGCATATTCGGCATGGGCGCGCGACATGATCCAGATCTCTTCGTCGCGGCCGGGCGGGGTGATGCGGTACTCGATCTCATAGCCGGTGCGCCCGGCGAACGCGGCCTCGACGGCGCGGCGCGCGACGATGGCGTCGTCGGGGTTCACCCGCGTCAGAATCTGGGTCCAGGTCATCAGGGCGCCGGGCGGGATGCCGAAGATCGCCGCGGCGCGCACCGAGAGCGTCACCAGATCGGTGGCCGCCTCCCAGCTCCAGTCGCCGAGGCCCGAGGCGGCCAACGCCAGCTCCAGCCGCTGGGCCTGGTCCCGCACCCGGTCCTGGCTTGCGCGCCGCTCGGTGATGTCGCCGAAGCTGATGGCCAGCCCGTCCTCGATCGGATAGGCGCGGAGCATGACGAAGGCGCCGGGACGAACGGCGGAGGGGGCCTCCAGCTCGACGGCGACCCGCTCGGCCATCGCCCTGCGGAAGGCCGGCTCGAAGGCGCTGCCCACGGCGCTGGGGACCGCCTCCCAGTAGACGCGGCCCAGCGCCGCCTCCCGGGTCATGCCGGCGTGCGCCTCGGCGGCGCGGTTCACGTATCTGATCGTCCAGTTGCGGTCGAAGGCGACGATGCCATCGCCGAAGCCGTCGAGGATCTGCTCCGGGTAGCGGGCGTCGGCGTCGGCGTCGGCGTCGGCTGGGGCATTGGCGTTGGCCATGAAGCGCGTTCAATCTTCCCGGAAGCACCAAGGTCTTGGCCGCCAATCATCCGGGGGCGGCGCGGCCATGTCGAGGGCATTCGCTCGCGGAAGTTGCAGGCGGGGCCCCTGCGCCACGCCGGCCTTTGCGCAAAGCGCATCTCTCTGGGGTCCAGGGCCGTTCAGTCGCGGGCCCCATCCCGGGGCAACCACCGCCACAGATCGCAGGCCGCCGGCCCAGGCGCCGGCCAATCCGGCCCATGACGCCTGGCTGGAGGCGGTGCTGGAGAGCGTCAGCGACGCCTTCTATGCGCCCAGGCCGAGACGGGCGCGGCGTAGGGCCAGGGCTGCGGCGCTCCGCCGCAAGCCCGATTCACCCTCTGCACACGCGTATAGCCGACGCTTTGGGGACGCCGCAGGTCGCGGCGCTTTGCCTGGAGATGAGATGTCGTACGCCCTAGGCGCCGCGGATGGGGACAGACTGGACGAACTGGTCGTGCGGGCCGACGCCAAGGGCGTCATCCTTTACGTATCGTCGGCGTGCCGGATGTTCGGCTACGAGCCTGAGGACCTGATGGGTCGCCCGGGCGCCGAGTTCGTTCATCCCGAGGACCTGGCCAAGCTCATGGCGAACACGACGGGGCTGTTCGTCGTCGGGGGCCCGGACGCGAAAGCGGACCGCGAGCACCGTTTCCGCTGCAAGGACGGGTCGTACAGGTGGCTGGCAGGCCATCCCATGGTCCAGGCCTCGGCGGACGGGCGGCTGGGCGACGTGGTCAACATGTTCCGCGACGTGACGGAGCGCCGCGCGATGCGCGAGGCCCTGCGCGTGCAGGTGCGCGCCGCGGCTGGGCGGTCTTCGTAAGCTTGAGCTAGCCGGCCTGGCCGATGCGGGTGGGCTGGGCGCTGAGCGCGGCCGCCGCCGGGCTGCGGGCCTTGAGGATCTCCCGGGCGCGCAGGCTGGACAGGATCGGGTCGAGGCCGTCCATCAGGGCGATCAGGAAGCCGATCTCGCCTTCGAACAGGCCCTGGCGCCAGAGATAGCTGGTCCAGAACTGACGCACGCCGCGGCCCAGCGAGCCCAGCAGGCTGCCGGTGCGGCCGCTGTCGGCGATGTCCTGGGCGCGGAGCGCCGTCTGGCGGTTCAGGCGGGCGATCATCTGGCCCACGTCCGGATCGGCGTTGCGGCAGATCGGGGTTTCCAGCGCCCCGGCGTAGCGGCCGTCGAGGATGGCCGCGGGCTGCACGCGGCAGGCCTGCCAGCGCTTGATGCTGCGGCGGTAGAGGCGCGGCGCGATAGCCGCGCCGAAGGCGCCGCCCCAGCCGCGGCGGATCAGGGTCTCGCCGACATAGTTGTCCAGCGGCACGTCGAACCAGTCGCCGCCGGGGCGGCCATGGATCGCGGCGCGGACTTCATAGGCCAGCGCGGCCTCGACGATCTCGTCGGTCTCGACCTCCAGCACCCACTCGCCGAGGCAGGCGGCGACGCCGGCGGCCTTGGACTGGCTTTCCAGCGGGAAGATGCCGTCGATCACGCGGGCGCCGAACTGGCGGGCGATCTCCTGCGTGCGGTCGGTGCAGCGGTCGGCCACCACGACGATCTCGTCGCAGAAATCGAGGCGGCGCAGGCAATCCGCCAGCCGCGCCTCTTCGTTATGCGCACAGACAAGAGCTGAGAGCTTCACCGTCTATGTCCCCCAAGGACCCTTACGGCGTTAACCTGCCGTCAAGGGTATGACGCCGCCGCTCAAGGTTGCCCCCCACTTGTCATTTGAGAGAATCGCAGGCTGCGGCGGCGCGCCGCAGCGCCTAGGTGTGAGCTCTAGAAGGCGCCGGCCAGCCGCAGGCCGACGGTGCGCGGCCGCTGCGGCGTGGTCTGGCGCACCGTCCCGAAGCTGTTGAAGGGGTTGCCGTAGCCGAAGGTGTCGCCGGCGGCGTCGGTGGGGTTGGTCACATAGACGCCGAGGCTCCAGTGCTCGGCCGCGACCTCCGCGGAGAGCCGGGCCTGGACGTAGGAGCCGGTATGGGTGTTGAGGAGGCTGTTGAAGCTCTGGCGGGAGCGGCCGAGGTAGCTCGCCTCGCCGATCAGCCGCAGGGTGAAGCGGTCACCGAGCGGGTGTTCATAGCGGGCGACGACGCCGCCCGAGACGCGCGGCGCGCCCGGCAGGCCCGCGCCGAGCGACCGGGCGAAATCGACAGCGAAGTCGGGATTGGTGCGGGTGAACCTGGGTTCCGCGAGCAGGCCGTTGGCTTGTAGCGAGAGCCCGAAGTCGAAGTCGTAGGCGAGTTCGGTCTCCAGGCCGACGATCCGCGCATCGCCGACGTTGCCGGTGTAGGCCAGGCCCGAGGGCCGGTACTGGTCGGACTGGATGTTGTCCCAGAGGTCGTAGAAGGTCGCCGCGCGGACGGCCAGCCGGCCGTCGAAGAACCGGCCCTTGGCCCCCAGCTCGAAGTTGCTCAGCCGGTCGGGCGCGAAGTTGACCCGTTCGGCCCTGATCATCAAAAAGCCCGTGGAATTGACGCCGCCGGCCCGATAGCCCTCGGAGAACAGGCCGTAGACCATCACGCCCGGGGCGATGTCGTACTGCAGCGAGACCTTGGGCGAGACGCCGTGGAAGGTGCGCTGGCCGAGGACCACGCGCGACTGGCCAGGCGAAGCCACGACAATTTCGGAGCTGGTCTTGACGCGGGTCTGGAAAACCCGGCCGCCGACGGCGAGGGTCCAGCCGCCGGCGAGGCGGTAGCTCGCCTCGCCGTAGAGGGCGAGGTCGGCGATCTTGTCGCGCCGGGCCTCGCTATAGACCTCGTTGAGGCGGCCGTTGGCCTGGGTGACCAGCAGGGACAAGGGCGTCCGCTCCAGCGACGACGAGGCGTAGGCGCCGGCCAGCCAGCGGACCGGACCGTCGCCCTTGGAGGTCAGCACCAGGTCCTGCACCAGGCGGCTCGTGCGGGCGTGCTCGGAATAGACGCCCAGGTCGCTGTCGGTGATCAGCAAGGCGCCGGCCGCGGTCGAGGCGTCGTACTGGCTGTCGAAGTCGTGGCGGACATAGGCGGTGGACGAGGCGAGGTCGGCGAAGCCGAGATCGCCGCTGACGACCAGCGAGCCCAGGGCGAAGTCGTTGTCGTGGGCCTCGCGGACGCGGTTGGCCCGCTGGCCGGGCGCGAGGCCCTCGGTGGTGTACTGGGTGTCCATCGAGCGCAGGCGCTGCACCGTCGCGGCGAGGTCGATCCGCCAGCCGTCGCCGACCTGCACACGCACCGCCGCGCGGCCGCCCAGGCGGGCGGTGCGGTCCACATCCGACAGGCCCAGGCTCACGTCGTCGAGGTAGCCGCCCTGGAGGTCGTAGTAGGCCACCAGGCGCACCGCGGCGCGGTCACGGACGATCGGCGCGTTCCAGACCGCCTCGATCTCGCGGCTGGGCGAGCCGCCCCGCGTCCAGGCCTGGCCGACGGCGGCCGCACCGGAGAGGGTCGAGGGGTCCGGCTTGTTGGAGACCACCCGATAGACGCCGGCGAGCGCGCCGGAGCCGTAGAGCGAGCCCTGCGGCCCGCGCACCGCCTCCACCCGCTCCACGTCGACCAGCCGCAGGTCCGGGTCGGGGGCGTTGTAGTTGATCGGCGTGTCGTCGAGGTAGGTGCCGACCGTGGAGCGGGCGCGCCCGGTGAAGGCGCCGTCGGAGAGGCCGCGCATCAGCAGCTTGTCGCGGCCGGGGCCGAGGTTGGTCATGGTGACGCCGACCAGCTGGCCGGCGGTGTCGCGGGCGTCGGTCGAGCCGGTGGCGCGAAGTTGCTCGGCATAGAGGGCGCTGACCCCGGCCGGCAGCGCATCGAGCCGTTCGGGCCGCTTGCGGGCGGTGACCATCAGCTCAGCGACCAGCGGGGCCGCGGAGGTGACCTGGTGCGGCGACGACGAGGCGGGGGCGGCGGGCAGGATGCGCACCGTCCAGGCGTCGACGATGCGGTAGCTGCAGGGCGCGCCGGCCAGCAGGCGCCGCAGGGCCTGGTCGAGGGTGTAGCCGCCGCGAAGCGAGGTCCGCCCGCCGGCGCCGCAGGCCGACGATCCGAGCAGCGAGACATTGGCCTGCACGGCCAGGTCGATCAGGGCTTCGGCGTAGGGCTTCGGCGCAATCGCGAAGCGGCGGCGTGGGTCTGCGGCCTCAGCGCGCCCGGCAAGGGCGAGCAGGCACAGTCCACCGAAGGACGCACGCAACACGGCTGCCCGCCTGGATATGGCGCCCTATCCCCCTCATGGCTTCGCCGCCTCATCGCGTTGAAGCGTTACCCCGTCGCCGGAGCGTAGCGCTCTCAGCGGGGCGAGCAAGGCGAGGCGTCGAATAACCGCATCCTGGTTGTCGAGGATCAGAACACCCGAGAATCGGGTGGCGGCCAGCGCGGGGTCTTCCAGGCGGATCTGGCGGGCGTACTGCTGGTTGAGGTCGGCCACCACGTCGCCCAGGGGCCGGTCGCGGTAGATCAGCCGCCCGGTGCGCCAGGCGTAGACGTCGGAGGCGTCGACGGCATGGACGCGCGCATCGATGGCGCCGTCCTGGTGGTCGAGCCGCTGGCCGGGATGCAGGCGGAAGGCGTGGCCGGACGCCGCCTCGCTGGGCCGGACCTCGACCACGCCGCGATCGACCGTGACCGAGAGCTGGTCGCCGCGGCGGCGGACATCGAAGCGGGTGCCCACGACGCGCACGGTGCGGTCGCCGGCGGCGATCAGGAACGGCCGCGCGTGGTCCGCGGCCACGTCGAACACCGCCTCGCCCTGCGGCATCGACACGCGGCGCTCATGGCGCGCCAGGGTCACGGTCATCCGCGTGCCGGCGTTCAGGTCGACGCGCGTGCCGTCGGCGAGCGTCACCGTGCGATGTTCGCCCCTGGCGGTGGTGAAGGTCTGCGGCGGCTCGCTGAGCAGGCTCGTCGGCATGACCGCCACCGCGATGGTGGCCGCCGCGGCGAGGCCGCCGGCGACGAGCCAGCCGCGCCGGGCGTTCGTCGGCCGGGCCAGCGGGGTGCGGCGAAGGTCGTAGGCGATGCGCGGGGCCGAGGCTTCGACCTCCTGCATCACGCCCAACGCGGCGTCATAGGCCCGCGCATTGTCGTCCGAGGCGCCCAGCCAGGCGTCGAAGGCCACGGCCTGGTCTTCGGTGAGATCCTGGGCCTGCAGGCGCACGACCCAGTCGGCCGCTTCCGCGCGCCGGCCGTCCTCGTCCCTGCGCCACGCCTGGATCATCGGTCCATCCGATGCGCCCGGGTGTGGACGCCTGTTGCTGATAAAGACGTCACGGCGGGGCCGCGCCCCCCGGTCGCGGGATGCAATTTGCGGTTGTTCATGGCGCGAGCTTCGCCGTAAGCGCTTTCAGCGCGGCGCTCACATGCTTCTCCACGGCCTTCACCGAAAGGCCCATGGCGCGGGCGGTTTCGCCGTGGCTGAGGCCCTCGAGCTTGTGCAGCCGGAAGGCGCGGCCCATCTGCGGCGCGAGTTCGCCCACCGCGGCCACCAGCTGGCGCAGGCGCTGGGCGGAGGCGGCGGCCTCGTCGGCGGGGGGCAGGTCGGCGACGTCGATCCCGCCGATCTCCGACGAGGCGATCTGGCGCCAGGCGCCGTCACGGGCCGCCGAGCGGGTCTCGCCGCGGGCGCGGTCGAGCATCAGGTTTATGGCCATGCGGTAGAGCAGGCCGGCGGGATTGCCGATCTCGGTGGTGCGGTCGCGCGCGGCGAGCCTGAGATAGAGCTCCTGGGCGAGGTCCTCGGCGGCCGCCATGGAGCCCGCCCTTGCGGCCAGGAACCGCACGATGTTGTCGCGCCGCCGGAGGTACTCCACCAGCAGGGGATCGCTGTCCGCCGGCGCCGCCGCGCTCAGCCGGCCGGTTCCGACGGGCGGCGAGGGCAGGGCAGGATCATCGAGTTTCCGGACAGCCACGCCTTTGTGTGCCGCATTCGCGCCCGGGAGCCAACAGCCAGTGCAGCGGGGCGCGCCGGATCACGCCGCGACGCGCCGTCAGACGCCCGCCAGCCTCATGGGAACGTTTTCGCCCAGGTGCAGATAGCCCTGGTCGAATTCGCCGGCGGCCTTCAGGCCCGCCCAGTCGAGGATCGCCAGCTCACCCCCTTGGAATGAGAGCAGGCCCTCGCCGCGCAGCGCCTGCAGCGTGCGGTTGGTGTGCACCGCCGAGAGGCCGAGCGAGTCCGACAGATGCTGCTGGGTGATCGGGAACTGGCAGCGGTTCTGGTGAACGAGGCCCGCGGCGCGCATCCGCACGACCATCTCGCAGAACAGGTGGGCGATGCGCGTATAGGCGGTGCGGCGGCCCATGCCCACCATCCACTCGCGGAAGATCGCCGCTTCGACGAGGCTGGTGCGCCAAAAGCTCCGCGCGACGCGCGGAAAAGCCTCCATGACGTCGTTGAGGCGTGCGTGGGGAATCAGGCCCACCTCGCAGGTGGTGAGCGCGGTGACGTTGTGGTCCATCGCCAGGAACATGCCCTGCAGGTCGCAGACATCGCCGGGTATGTGGAACGACATGATCTGGCGGCGGCCGTCGGGCAGGGTGCGGTGCCGGAAGGCCTGGCCTTCCAGGAGGACGCGGCAATGGGTGGGCGCATCGCCCTCCGTCACCAGGTCCTCGCCGACCGCCGCCGCGCGGGTCGAAACCACCAGGCTTTCGACGGCCCGCTGCTCGTCAGCGGACAGTGCGCCGTAGAGCTGCAGATTCGCTGTGAGTCGGCTGACCATTCGTGATGGCAGAACACGTCTGGCGAAGACCTCGAATTAACTGGGTTAATCCGCCGGAACTGGTCGCGGAGGCCGTTCGCGCGGCGTCAGGGATACTGCGCCGTCCAAAAGGTGCAGGTAGGCCGGGTCGAAGTCGCCGGCGATCCGCAGGCGCTCCCAGTCCAGGACCATGATCGACTTGCCGCGCCAGATGACCAGGTCGTCGCGCCGCAGGTCCTGCAGGACGCGGTTCACGTGCACGGTCGAGAGGCCCAGTGCGTCGCCCAGCTCGGCCTGGGTGATGGATAGCTCGAAGGTCTTTTCCTCGATCAGGTGCAGGGCGCGGGAGCGGACGAACACCTCGCAGATCAGGTGGGCGATGCGCTGGTGGGCGGTGCGCCGGCCGATCCCGCAGAGCCACTCGCGGGTGATGGCGGCGTCGATCAGGCTGTCGCGCCAGAGCGCGGCGGTCAGGTTCGGGAAGCGGTCGGTGAGGTCGCGCACCGCAGTGTGCGGCAGATAGGCGGCCCTGCCTGCGGTGAGCGATCCCATGCTGTGGTCCATCACGCCCAGATGCAGGCTCTGCAGATCGGGGATGTCGCCGGGCAGGTGCAGGGACATGATCTGGCGCTGGCCGGCGCCCAGCACCTTGTAGCGGCAGACCAGGCCTTCGATGATCAGGCAGCACTCGGTGGGCGCCGCGCCTTCGCGGGTGAGGTCGGTGTTCTCCAGGAACGACTTCAGGCGCAGGGGCAGGCCGGCGAGGGCGACCTTCTCCGGCGCGGACAGCACGGCGATCGTCTCAAGTTTGCGGATGAGGCGCGCGTGTTCCGAGGAGGTATCTGCTGCCATGCCGGTCTCCGGGCCGGCGGGACTCGACGGGCCAGATTGGTGTCGGGTGTCCCGCCAATCTGATTGCCCTGAGCATACGCTCTTTCGAATCTAATCTGTGACTTATGTTAATGGGCCGTGGCCGGCCGTCAGGCGGTGCGGCCGATCCAGTCGCCGCCGGCCTGACGCCGGGGCGGTGGCGGCCCGCACGATGGCGGCGATCAGGCGGGAGACCAGGATCGGCTTGGCCACGAAGTCGTTGAAGCCCAGGCCCAGGTATTCCTCCGGCCGGCGTGTGACGACATCGGCCGTCAGCGCGATCACCGGGGTGTCGCGTTCCGGACCGTCGGAGGCGCGCAGGCGCTCGATGACCTCGAGGCCGCTCATCCCGGGCATGTGAATGTCCAGCAGCACCACGTCGAAGACCTGCTGGCCCAGATAGACGAGGGCTTCGAGTCCGGAGCCCGCCTTGACCGCGTTGTGGCCGAACGCCGACAGGATCTCTTCTACGACCCGCAGGTTCATGGGGTCGTCGTCGACATGCAAGACGTTCAGCGTGCGACCGGCGGAAGGAATAGACTGCGACACTGCGGGGCTCCGACGGCCGGGCCCCCTCGAGGGTGGGGGCGCAAGTCCGACTGTCTGGCCGCCAAGATCACATGGAGAACGCTAAGGTAAGGCTTACAGGTTTGGTTAAGCTGTCTTAACCGCATCGCCGTGGCCCCACAGTCGCCTGTTTTCCTTAGGTTTGTGATCCATAATCTTGATTAAGATGGATAATCGGGGCGCCGAGGAGACTCGCCACCCGGACCACCGGGGGGCTGGGTTGGCCGCCGAACGGGGGGCTGTTCCGTCCTTGTGGGGTGGCGACCTGTCCGGGTGACGAGAGCTCAGGCATGCAATTCTTACGAGTTGCATTAAAACTGTATGTTGAG
>Ga0307517_10012924_pt1 | contig 11396 bp, 9 predicted proteins | sample 23_EM_MG_FD_194515 | JGI IMG/M metagenome (GOLD analysis project Ga0307517, IMG submission 194515) | Populus trichocarpa ectomycorrhiza microbial communities from riparian zone in the Pacific Northwest, United States - 23_EM | ecosystem: Host-associated > Plants > Roots > Unclassified | place... | reverse complement strand
TCTCATTTTCAAACTTCCATCCCCTTTTTTTTTTATATAAAAAAAGCTTGTTGTAGCTCCAATTTCCTAAATCTTCAACCACTAGAAATTAGTCTCTTTCAACTTGTAATATCAGATGACAACAATAATGCACATAACAATGATCTAAAATTATCATAATTAGGTGATTCGAAGAATAGTGTTTTGATTGAAATACATTACCAATAAAAGTTGTTTTTGTAATCTTATTTCTGATTCTTTCTACGTTCCAATATTCCTCAGAGAGCCCATCACATTGAATGTGACCCTTCTTTTGGTTGATTTTACACAGCTCCTTCATCATCATGGCTGCGATATCTCTCTCTTGACTTCATGGAAAAAAACTATTGGGATATGAAAATAATTGAAGCGATGCTTGTACTATATTCTTAAAATATGAAAAAGAATATGAACAAAAGGGGTTGGCTTTCTGCTTGGATTTTCTTTGAATTGACCAGTCAACATGTCTCCTGTTCAAAGGCAATTGTTCAATTCAATTAAAATACCAAAGAAACAAGAGCATCCTAATCTATTAAGTAATTTGATTAATACTTGAAATACTGTGGTGTAAAGCACATAATCAGAGATATATAATATGAACAAAATGATTGCTTACACATTAAATATCCTTGTCAATACCCAGAATTGCCCCATTTTTAAGGCCGATATGGATATCCTAATCCCATTTCGAAATTTTTTTTTATTCTTTTCCCCTGATTTTTTTTAAGGCCGATATGGATTTCCCCTGATTTTTCTTTTATTAGATTGACACCCTTTATATGTTTCCTTACTACATGAACTATGATGTGTTTGGATTAGAACCCATCTTGTCACCACCATTGAAACTCTTCCTTTGTAACCACTTAATCAACTTAAAATATCAATAAAATAATTATTTCATCCTCGTAAATAACATTTTAATATCAAAAACCATTTTTAAACACAAATTAAATTCAAGATTTTGAGTTTAAAATTTCCAAGCTTTAAAATAGTCAAATCTGGTGACGATTGGATTTAAAATTGGTTCAAATAAACTTGCATCTACAAAACTTTTATACGATGAATAGTGGTATTGTTGTTGATATTGGATGAAACCTAATAAAAGGGCCTCCAATTATAGCTCATATATTAAAATAAAAAATATATAAAAGGTGTTAATCGAAAAAAAAGAAAGAAATAAAGGGTCTATTAGTAGTTTAACATGGTGAAGAAAATATATATATAAAAAAAGAAGTCTCCATCCAAATATCCAATAATTAAAGGAGGTGCATGTTTGTACGGATTTACCTCCTAATCACTAAGCTAACATTGGGACATTAGTCTAATGATAAGAACAGGTGTCCTCCATTCTCCGTGATCATCTGGGGTTTAATTCTGAAGTCATGTTGCGAGGAGTGAAATTATCAGCAGAGATGTACATGATCAAAATAATATAGAATTCAATCAAATATATCTATATATCAATTTAAATTATTTTTTCATTACCCCCAACTAAAAAAAAGATACTAATTAAAATACAAAACTCAAGGTTTTAATCATATAAAAAATATTAATTATCATATAGAATTGGGTAAACTATGTTTTTTTGTCCATGCATGATATATCACGCATGGCTTGAAGTTAATATATTTCTATCTATTTTTCTTTCTGGCATAACTACATATATAGGGTAGTTTGTGGTTTTCATTTCTTATTTTATTTTAAATTTTGTTAAAGCAAAGTGAAGTAGAGTGAAAGTAGATCAAAAACTATGATAATTACAGTGAAATTTGGGCTCATAATTAGCTATAATGTAGAAATATGACTCCAAAAATTACTTTCCTTTTCATTTCATCCTTCTTGCAGTATTTCCTAAAGTTTAAAAACTTGAAGAAGAAGCATTGTATATGACACCTAATTTGCCAATCAATTTTACTAAATGATGCTGCAATAACGTGCAACAAAGCATTATTTACAGCACAATATTCTTAATGGAGATGGAATTATTGCTTAAAATACTCAAAAAATAAAAAATAAAAAAAGAATCACATGCAATGATAAAAATCATGTGAGAGAAATGGAGCTTAAGAATATAGATCACACAGATAAATACCATTAGTTGACCATGATCCCAAGCATGATTAGTGAGGATGGCCCTTCCTGAATACTGAAGCTTTTGTATTTTATACACAGCATGTTCCCTGTTCATTGACAAGAGCTCAATTCAATTATTACACAACCAAACGTGTCCTTAATAATTTGACCTATCAGAAATATATATAACATGACAGATTGCAATTAAGATTCTAACCAACATTCTTCCTTGATCTGCTGTAACATGCATCAAACACTTTGTATTATAGATTTTATTTTCTTCGTGCCCCCATTTAATTCCCATAAATAAAGATTCGATGCGAATGCTATCTCAAGTTTTTTTTTTTAAAAAAAGAACTGATCTATTAGATTTTGGATTTAACCAGAGATGATCATCCTTGTCGCTCTCTAATTTGGTGCATAAACGGGAGATAATTAGATTATGCCAGCCTTTCGGAGAAAAAATATTTACAGCTTAATTTATAAGGGGGTTAATGCATGGGATGGAAATTTGTCATCATTGCTCCAAAAGATTATGGCATGGACCAGCACATCAACCATTCGAATGATCTCTTAATTAGGGGTGACCATCCTTCTTCAAGTAGAAATAGAAATGATAATCTCATCCATTCCATCTGCTACCCGATTTTTTCTAATTTATTTAGAATGAGTTTTTATTCAAATGAAATGATGGTAAAAACTAACAGTTTTAGAGTAAATTTCTATATTTTTAAGACACGAAATACAAGAAACATGTTTTTTTTTTTCCTGTTTTTATTACTTATGAGACACCAACGAATTGTTATCAAGGATTTTACGAACTAACAAGCACCCATGCTAGCGCTCTCAGGATCATGCGTAGTTACAGAGAAATAAAACTGGAATCTGGCATTAAAATTGGAAATTCAAGAGTGCGAGTCCTTATTCAGAAGCTGGATCACACTTGTAACACAAGTAGAGATATATAGATGAAAAATACTTCACAATATTTTGCTGTGTTGATATAAACGTTTTCCAGATGGCAAGTTTGAGCAGCAGATTAACGATAGCATTTCCAGATATAGGGTTAACATAACCTGTTCAAGCAAGAATCCAGTAAACAATAGTTATGAACTACACTGAAGAATATTATTCACTAAATAAGCCAATTAAAGGGTACCTATAGATAGTTTTGCCAAGACCGAGCCTGCTTTTAGCGCATCAGCAATATTGCTCTAAATTCAAGCTGTACAGTGGTATAAAAATACCATTTTTTAATGTGTAATATATTAAAATACCATTTTTTTTTTCATGTTTTAACAATGGTTGGAGCATATAATATTTACCAGCTCAGTGATGATAAACCAAGTTCAAAGGATGCACCAATGTCTCCAGATGTTAGACCAATGTCTAAACGTTTTGCTTGATAACCTATTAATTCTTTTTTACAGAATGCTATTTCTCTGCTACTTAGATTGTTATTATCAATAAAGATAGAAATATTCCAATGGTTTGAGTTTTCTCCATTCGTTGTTATTGCGATTCCAGGAACTGGTAGCACATTTGGAAGCAACAGTTGATAAACACTGCCAAAGTAAGTGTAACGCAATTAGCAATCTACTTCACAAGGGAAACAATACACTTCAGCTTTTGAGCTATATATCTGTTTGTCCACCAGAAATCCATATGCAGAAATATCTGCTTTGCTTGCCCACTTAACTGCAATTGAAGAAGAAATACCTCAGTAAAAATGGTCTTCGTCGTAGATTCCTTGACTAATTGAGCTTAAGCAAGAAATAAAATGTACATCATAAAAAGAGTGTGTTTTGCATTAAAAATTGCTATGCAGTAATGATTAACCAATCCATTCTTCCATTCACCTTGACCTCTTTAAATATGCTCGAGGGGTGAAAAATGGAATTGACCTGACTATTTCAAGTTGGACCTCCGGTGTGGGGGGAAAAGAAAAGGAAAGAGATGTTCCATTTACACTTGATTTTTCTCCTCCAAAAGAAAGTATCTGAACTTTCAACAAAGATTGAAAGGAAAAAGAACTGAAGCAAACTTGAAGTAGAGACTAGTGAAACGACTGTACACTCTTCTGAGACAAACTTTTTGTTGTCTCCTGGATAGCTTCATGCCTTCTTTTGGATATTTCTTTCATTGCTTCCTGATACTGCAGTTCAATCTTCCCCAGTTCTCTTCTCAACTCCTCATTGTCATCCTTGCAAGATGAAGAGGAAACATCAGATGCGTATCCAGAAGAGATGAAGCCATTCATACCAGCGTCGAAAAATTTGCCCCTGTCATCAATTGATGTAAGGATTTCCCTTTCAGTTAAAAAATCCTGCAAGATACCTCTCAAGCCATTCCCATCGAAGTTCACAGGTCCTGAATCTGTGGACATGTATGAAGTAAAGGAGAGCTTTCTATCATTCAATTCACTTGAGTTTGCTGAAACATATGACATTTCAGAATGCCGATCTTCAGCTGCAGGTGGATTCTGGCTATCAAAATCATCAAGATTGGACATCAAATCATCAAGTTTCACTGTAACGGGGCTTTCTCCTACTGTTGGAATCAATCCACCAAGAGAATTGTGGCGACTTGAACACCTTGAATGATTGGCAGCATCATGAGCATTTTGGAAAGGAGCCACAGCCATCTTTCCATTTCCCAATGAATGGAAGTCCTTCGACTGGACCCTAGGGGTTTGTTCTCTACTTGGCGGCACTAGATGCTCAATGTGAACACCAGGTTTCCAATTGGGTATTAATTTCAACAACAACAAATCAATCAACTCTGCTATGAATTTAACATTTTCAACTTCGAGTTCCAATTGCTCAACCATTTCACTTGAAACTGATAGCGCAGTATCACCATCAAGGTAGAATAGGAAATGAATATTCCTTACACGAGCACCTGTATTTAAGGAACAAATATGGAGTCCTGTTCTTATGAAAAAACAATGGAGAAGATGAGATTGGGAATTAGTTACAATAAGAATATACTTACCATTCTGATCAGCCATTCGAAGTATTAATGATACAGAGTTTTCATCATTTCCTTCACCTCTTAACAGGAAAACATTGCCTCTCTTTGCCCTTCGAACCTCCAAGCATAGAGAATGGGTATCCTCATCAACAGAATTGTTAAAAGAAGTGATAGTGGGCATCTCAGGATCATGACTCAAATCCATGGAGGGGGGCTTATTCCGTGCAGTTGCAGGTCCTTCTGACATCAAACAACGATCTCCAATAGCTGTCATCTTCGACATAAGAATATCAGAACGAGGGATGGAAGAATTCCTTGCAAATCCATTCACATCGAGAAAAGGGTCCATCAGAAGCTCCTTTGCTGGCAGTCTTTCAGATGCTGGTAGTAAACACTTTTCAATAAATTGTTTTAAATCTGGATCTTTAACCTTAGATAGGGAAGCAGGCTTTATTCCCTACAAAAAACTCAGGAATGAGATAACTGGCAAACCTTGTAAGAAACAGAATTTACAGTTAAATGAAACAAAAGCATGTTATCCATTGCACTTACAGATGAAACTTTCTTATATATCTGAGCTGAGTTCCTACATTCACTGTAAGGATATTCAAAAGTGACCATCTCCAGCATGCACATTCCAAAGGAATATATATCAGCTAACTCATTGTAGTTCTCGTCATACAGCTCAGGTGCCATAAATTCAGGGGTTCCTAATAACAATCATTGACAAACCCATTCAATAGGTCCACATCAATTTAGGAAAAGGTGAACCATGTAAGAATACAATTATGGAAATAAAGAAAAAACTCCAAAGGACCTATCAAAATGAGAATGATTCTGGTTAGATAGAATATCTGATAAAGTATGATGATGCACCAAGTCTACGTCATGTACAAGCCATATCAAGGAACAGACACAAAAGAAATACCTATTACACTTTTCGCATTAGCCTGCTCCATGACAGTTGCCAAACCAAGATCTCCGATTTTAACTTCTCCTTGATTACCATTGATAAATATGTTGTCACACTTTAGATCTCTATGTATAATCGGTGGATCATGATTGTGAAGATAGTTCAAACCATTCAAAATCTGTCTTGCCCAACCCTTCACAGCCTTCATTTCAATCTTTCTGTGTTTCTTGCAGTATCTGCAACACAAATTAAATCAGCTACCACAGGGCTAATTTCACCAAAAATAAAAAAAGAAATCAAGTCACAATGGATAATTAAGAAAGAAATTAGACTTACTGTCTCAGGCTACCCGAAGTGAATAGCTCGGTTATAATATTAACAGTCTTCTTTTTATCGTCAATCCATGAATTGTAAAACCTTACAATATTACTGTGTTTCAATGTTTTCAGGAGATGCATTTCAGAATATAGCCTCTCCAAGTCATCAGGCGACTGCAACACCTCATCAATCCTAACTTGGTTCCATGCAACTTCAATTCCATTAACTTCATCAAATGCCTTGTAGCTAAACCGGTAGTAAAAAATAAGGATATAATCCAAATCAAAAGATGGAGAAAAATTTGTATCACAAAGAGGTTTTGATATTCCAAAAGTAATTATGCTAAAATGCTCCTCAGTTAGATTTCATCAGTTAATATAAAAAGAATTAACTAATAAACAATTAAATAGCAACCAGTTCACTGAAACAAAATAAAAGGATACACTGTCTTGAAAGCACCCTTCCCTAGCACCTCCTTGTACTGTTCAAACCCAACATGCTATCGGTTAACAAATAATAGAACAGAAACCAAACCACACAGACATTCAATTTCATAAACGTTAAAAGATCAGCCAAACTAATAAGCTACAGATTCTAATCGTGAGCTACCCATATAGACTTCAGTAATATAAGAGATCTCTTAAAATAAAAAGTAACCTGTCACTTCTCATTTAAAACAAAAACAAACATAAGACTATATAGCCAAATAACAAAACAAGAAAACCAAAACATTACCCGAATGTACCGACAAGTTGGATCAATCTCAAGAACATCCGGATCGGGAGGTTCCGAATGCGAACCGCCATCTTCTGAACTTTCCATATCAGCAAGCCTTACAATTCTAACAACTCTAAAATCGAAAGTTTTTTTTTTTTTAAAAAAAAAAAGAAAAACCCACCAAACCCAGATTCCCAATATTAGTGATTCATAAAACAAATCAAATTAAACTCTAATAAGTTTCTACTAAAGCATAAAATAAGCCAAGAACAGCCCAATACCTACATTCATTCATAATTAAATTCTCAACCGTAATTTAATACATCAAATCCAAATTAAACTCCCTTAAGCTTTCCATAAAAGCATAAATCATCAAAAATAGAAAAGAAAATCAAAACCTACATTCATTCAACAATGAGCACAGACATGATACAATAACTTCACAAGATAATCAAGGCCCACGATTTTTAAGCTAAAAATATTCATTACCCAAAATCCAAAAATCAAAATTAAACATCAATTTTTTTTTAAAAACCCACATAATAAATTGACAAAATTACACAAAAATAAACACAACCTAGATTCAGATATCAAAATTGAGCTTCTGGGTTTTTACCTGAATTGAGAAATCACACCAAATTCTCCTTCTTTGCCTCCTATGCTTGATAAAAACCAACAAAAAATTAAAAAAAAAGATTTTTTTTCTTAAACCGGGTGATATTTAAAACAGAATAAAACCTAACCCTAGTTGAAACAATTATTGTTTTGATGAAAAAATTAATAAATCAACCTCTTTTCTAATCAAAATGTTCTATGAAAAAAAAATAGCGAAAGCTTGGCAGGTGATAAAGAATGTATATTTATACTTATCTATTTAACATTTCTAATTAAAATAAAATATTTTTTTTGTTTTTGTTAAGGTTTACTGCCTGTGATTTTTCCCATGAAACCATTAAACATATGGAGTTCAGTTATTGGTTGAGTTTGGGGTGTATCCACGACGTGGAGTTTCCTGACTGATTGAGTTTGAGGTGTATCCATGACCTCAAAAGATTATGTATTGATTTTCGGATCATAATCAGAATTTTTGATTGAAAATATAATCCTACAACAATTTAATTTAAATTCTATATGAAGGGTAAAAAGATAATGTATTGTTTTCATATTCTAATCAGAATCTATCCATGAAATTATAATCCTAACAACAATTTAATTTAATTTTTATATTTATATATAGATTAGTCGGTGAGGGACGTCAAAAGATAATGTATTAGTTTTTGGATCCTAATCAGAATCTGTTGATGAAAATATAATCCTAACAACAATTTAATTTAAATTCTATATTCATACATAAGTGTTAATTAAATTAAATTATCTTTCGACGTTCCCCACCAACACACAAATATATAGAATTTAAATTAAATTGTTGTTACGGTTATATTTTCATCAACAGATTCTAATTAGGATTCAAAAACCAATAAATTATCTTTTGACGTGACACACACACAAATTACTGAAATTAGTATCTTTAATTGTACTATATTCTTTTTTTGTATTTTTAAATTAGGTAAGTTTGGCAAATTATGTAGGTATAGTAATGTGGTGCAATATTTTAGATTTTATGTTGTGATATAATGTTTAATTCTTTAATTAATATGTGGAGTAAATAGTTTTTTTAATTTTTAAGATAAAAACTAGTTGTTATTCAAAAAATATACTTCTCAATGAATTAAAATTTCTTATAAATTTATTTGATTATTATTATCAAGTTGTGAACTAGAATCCTATATAGTTTATATAGTTCAAGCTCTCTTACGATTTAAATAGAGGTTGATTAAAATTATTAAACCAAACTGGATTTGATTATTCGGCCTGGTTCAAGATTTTGGGGTGGGCAGGTTTGGCCGAATTTTTTATTTTACTAAAATTGAACCGTTTAGACCAATGCTTCTAGTTTCAAGTCCAAAATATTTTACAAGTTAGAAGACCGAAGAAAAATGTAATGCATTTATCTTCTTGTTTCGTAAGTTTTTTTTTCTCTGGATAATTAAAAGTTATTTTATTTATTATTTGTTTTCTAATTTAAATAAAACCATACAAATCGCAGCTACAATAATTAAGATATATCTCGCAACGAATCAGATAATCTTTGGCACGTGCATGCATCTCATACATTTATTTATTTATTTTAGAAATACATTAATGGATGATATCTCATTTTGCAAAAATTATATATGTAAACATATTTTTTAAACCTTATCTCCATCCTTGGATTGATTCAGATAATATTTCTCTGGTTTGGTTTTGAAATAAATAACCGATCATCAGAGTCCCAAAACGATCATATTTACTGGGATATGCTTCTGCCTGTTTTGGTTGTTCATCAAATATGAAACTGGCTAGAGGTCCACGACAAGGACACTTGGAAAAAAACAAAACGTATGTATCCTCTCATGTACCTGTACATGGTTAGTAATTAAACCTGCGGCAGCCCACGAGATCAACCCGGTGATTTGCTAATCTAGAACTTTGTTTAGGCTTGGTTTTTAATTAAATCATGTAAAATTTGATTCAGTTAATTTGACAAGTCAATACTACACGATTTATCTTTTTATTTTATTTTTTTAAAATAAACATTTAACTTAAAAGTATCTTGAAATGACACAGTTTTTTTTATTAACTTAGATCAATCTTAGTTAACCTACCCTACCTGTAACCTATAATTTGAACCAAGTCATGAATTGAGTCGCTTTAATAACTTTGTTAATAGGTTAGCTTTGTGTCTTGACGGATGAGTCGACCTAATGGTGGAATTAATGCATTCAAATCTTTGATCAATCTAATGGTTAAAATAATATAATTACACCGTTAAAAAATTATGAAATACAAATAAAAATACTAACAAAATAAATATTATTAGAAAATTATAGTTATATTTACTGATAGAAAATGACATCGTTGTTCTCGTTGGTATGCACAAACGAAACATTTTCATGGGTGAATATCAAGGGAATTATATATATTTGGAAATAAAAAAAAAAAAAAAATAGAAATATGACATATCAATATTACTAATGAAATTACCGATAAAGAATAATCATCGCTAATTTTCGTCAATAAATCCATCAATAATATTTAAGTTATAACCTATCAGACAACCGCTTTTTTATCTACCCCTATTTCTTTTTCTTTTTCTTCTTCTTTCTTTTTTTTTTCCTGTAGAAAACAACACCCCACCCCCCCTCATTCTGTCACAAATCAAGTTCTCATTATCACAAATCCGGCTACCCCAACATTCAGTCTATTAGTATCCATGTTATAGTTTTTTTTTATTTTTTTGAAGATTCACCACGTTAAATAAGCAAAACTATAATTTTTTTTATAACCCATTTTTATGTCAATGTTTTGATATTTTTATATGGTATATGTAGTTTGTTTGTATATTTACTTGTTTTATAGTTTTTTTCTATATAAATTTATTGTATGAATATATGATTTGTAAATGTTAGGGCTTGTTTGAGATTTTAAAAAATTATATTTGCTTGTCATTCAATAAAATTAAAATTTATTTTGTAATTTAGGTGTTTTATAACGAAATAATTAAATAATAGATTAGTTGATGTGTACGTTTCACATTTTTTTCAATTTTATTATTAAGTTGAGAATTTACATAAATTTAAGGAATTTGAATTTTTTTTTAAAGAATTGATAATCAATTGATAACATAGATTGAGAAGTAAAATCCTCGTAAATTTGTAGTATGAAAATATGATTGGACCATAAAAAAATAAAGAAAAGGAAAGAAAAATTATATATTGAACTGTTGATTATATATATACTTTTTTATTATTATTATTATATATATACTTGAACCTTGATATACTGCAACTTTCATGGCAGCAACACTAAATTAGATCCGATAAATTAGAGTCGAATTCCGTGGGGGTGTGACTATAGCCCCATCCATCATCAAATTCACTTGCTTCATTGTTGGCCTTAAATCTCTCTCTATTTTCCCATAGCACAATCCAATCTTAACCATTTCTCCGATTCTTCGAAGTTCACTTCTACTTAACCAACCACTTTCTTCAGCTCTCCAGCTTCAGAGCACCCGTGAACCCACCATTAGTATTACTTCTTCATCAGGAACTGACAAGTCCATGTTCTTCCTCCAACACACAATCCCAAGCAATAAGTGATAAGCTAGCAAGAATTGTTACAGAGATGAACAAGAAGCGAACAAAATTAGAGAAAGATGCTGCAATGCAGAGGAAGAAGAAAATGTTTCTGTGTATTATTCTCTGCTTACATTCCCAACACCATTACATTCATTTTATATCAACAGAAGGTGAGAAGCTTGGTTACGTATTCTACTCAACAGTAA
>Ga0307517_10012922_pt1 | contig 11397 bp, 8 predicted proteins | sample 23_EM_MG_FD_194515 | JGI IMG/M metagenome (GOLD analysis project Ga0307517, IMG submission 194515) | Populus trichocarpa ectomycorrhiza microbial communities from riparian zone in the Pacific Northwest, United States - 23_EM | ecosystem: Host-associated > Plants > Roots > Unclassified | place... | reverse complement strand
TCCAGTAAAAATCTAATGTACTTTCACTCGACCTATGCATGGGTGGCTTTTGAAATTTGATACCTTGCCGCGTGCCTTCGAGTGGGGTTTGTGGTGGTTTTATGATGCAGCTGTTCACGACAGGAAAAGAGCCGCGATGTGTTCAAACATACCTAACACCGACGGAAGTGCGTTAGAGGCTAGATCTATCAAAGATACCGGGGAGGTTCAGGTTGTTTACAACAGGTAGGTGGCCAGAGATCTGTGATACTTCAAATACAGTGTTGATAAAGAGAGCCTTTGCTCTCCCCAAGAATACAGAGATAGGTGCGGGCGGTCATGATGGGGAGGTAGTGAAAGGCGAAGCGGGTGTGGCGTTGTCCGAGTATTTTACCACTAAAAAGGGGACGGCCAAAATTCTCGACAAGAGGGGTGAGGCGCCGCGATGATTGTCATATAACGTGAGCATCATGCCCTTACAATCATTTGGGATCTGCGGGACCTCAAACTCTGGCTCATCCCCCGCCGCGCCAAGCCGTACCCCACTGGAAGCGGAATGGTGGGCGACTGTTTCTGGGCAGGGTCCAGGAGGGTGCGAGTGCGGGGAGTTCGGTGGTCTGACCAGGGGAACAAACGCCTCTGCAAAACTATTTTCTGGATGATGGTTGTTTGGGAGATATATCGATGGATGCCGATTGACATCAGCAAATCGTGGAAAGTACGGCAAACCGTTACACCCGGCTGTCGGCGCTATAATCTAGCATCAACAGTATAATTCTCCAGCTGCAGCTTATAATCCATTATAATGGTATATATTATCCGGAAATCTTCGAAATTCTGACGGAGCCTCGTAACCGGTCATCACATTATTACATATCGTCGGCAATATATGTCCTCTCGAAATCCATATAAGTGGTTGTAATGAAGTATACCTGCCTACGACTTCCGCAACCCTGACAACATTGCAAGTACAATTACAAGTTCTGGGAGATGGTATAATGTGATGTGTGTATTTGTAGGGATGGTCGAACCACGCAATCCCTATATTGGGTCCTGCGTCGACTGGGATATGTACCTGCGCATAGGGCAGTCGGGTCTTGTGTATCACACGTCGGATAACAGTAAATTATAAAAGGCGATGATATTGAGTAGAATAAACAGACATCGGGAGTCCTACAGAAAAAACTACGAGGGCAGGCTAGATGATCGGGGAGGCTGGCGTTGTTGTCGAGGAACCACCTCTCGATTTCTCCCTCGTACGTACGGTTGGAGTGGTGTTACTCACCGAAACCCCAGGCAGCCCCGCGCAATTCGAACGAACCCCTGTCACTGTTGTCACTGTTGTCGCCATCAGAGTCCGACCCCAGAAAATCCCGATTGTTCTCTTTCGCAAGATCGTGTCACGGAGGGCGCGAGCGGGCGAATGCCCCAACTACCCTAGATCACCTCCCAAACTGTGACAGAAGCCCTGTAAAACCGAGTAAGTGTGACCCCTACCCACCCACGGAAAGGAGAAAAAAAATACTCAAGTCCTAATCGCCTACAGTTTTTATCAGCCTCGACCCCAAGTTCACAGTAGTCGCCTTGACCAGTATCCCCTTTGCCAAGTTCCTGGTGCAGGGGGGTTAACTGGAGGATGGCATGGATGGGTGGGTCTGGACAACCTGGTCACCAGCTTCCCCGGCGCATTTTTATATTCCTCTGGGTTGGATCCCGGTTTCACCAGCCAGGTCTGACTCTTGGTTGTTATGCCCCCTGACCGCCCAAAAGTCATCCCCATCACGTCGGCTACTTCCACGGGGTTGCCAGATCGCGCCCATGTCGCCAGTTGTCATGGTAAGTACGATGGTATCTGTAACGACACCCTGGACAGACTATGAGCGCTCGATGAGTTGAAGCACAAGAGGTTGCCTCCATACCCCGTACTTTGGTTTGGATCACCCAGAACACAATGATGGGGTTGTGATGACTCTCGTGTTCAACGCCTTCGCCAAGGTTTCTGGCTCGGTCGATTGCAGGAGACTTGACAACCGGCCCAATATCTTCGAGGGTATCTTCAAGTCCGCCGTGACGTGTGATCGCTCTCATCGGTACGTCTCTCACTTGTGTGTTTCAGTGCTTTGACGCCAATCACCACCCCTAGAAACCACTGGTCAGGTTCCCGTTGTGTCCGCCGGTGGTGCCGCCTTCCAAATCACCCACATCCGTGGTCATGAGTGGGGTGTCTCATCGGCCCTCAGTGCTGTGATCCGATGCATCGTGCGCCAACACCTCTTCCCCCACTTGATGTTCACGAGATACCCCGTTTCCGACACGACCTGAGGCTGCTCTGCCTTTCAACCTACGACTCCCGCGTTCATCCTCAGTGTTTACTTTTTTCCATTGCGCACTGAACCCTGTCACTTTTATCTATCTCTACTTAGATCCCCCTTTCGACTAGACCATCATGTATCCATCTGCCTAGGTCAGATAATAAACTATCAGTTAAGGTTTACAGCAGATTCTGGATGTACGCACACAGGTGGCAATGATCCCCTGATGTCGGGTCCCTCGGGCCCTTCCCAGCCTCCGCGCACGAATTCTAAGGAAATACGAATAGACAAAAGTTAAACTATTTGAGTACATATACGATCTCGCGAATATTATTGCTCGGTACGGTGTAAGTGGGGGAACCCGCATCCTCAACCAGAGGTCGACTTCACAGGTGCCGGTGAGCACTTGAGTAGTCTGGGGAATATGATACCAGCTAATGTAATCAGCAACCCGAACGATAATAAGCACTCAGAAGTGAATGTATTCTACAACGTAGCTTCCAGGGGGACATCCAACCAGTTGTCGCTGGCGACGCCAGATGACATACTGGATTACAAGATTCGCGCGGGGGGGCGGTAAGGGTATTTATTCAATTATAATTATGTTCCAGGGTGCGGACAACAAGATATAATTCATTATATGCCCCTGTCGAGGAAGCGGTCCGATCACTGGCGCTGCACGGCGCTGTCAGACTTTCCACGACTTGCTGATGTTGCCGTTGTAATTTCACAACGGGAAAGTGAGTGTGAGGCAACACGACGAACGGGCAGAGTCGCCAGCTTATGGTCGGACGTTGAGCGAGTAGGCATTTCGGTAGTTGAGCTTCATCTCTAAATGCGGTTGCGAGATGCAGGAGCGAAAGAATATCAGGTCATACACATGCGTAATAGTGGGAAACGGCCTCCTGCAGATCTCCGGGAAGGGTGAAAGCGCATTCATTGTCTTGAGCACAGTCGGCAAGCTGCTACAGCCCACGCCTCGCGTATAACGACCCGGCTGTCCTCCAATTCCGCCGAGCTTGCTGGAAGAAATTCAGTGCCAAGCCTCAAGGGGGGATAATCGCGTACCGTATCAATTCACTTCAGTGCTTCTGCTCTTCCACGTTGCCCGGGAGTGCTGAGGAAGGTGCACCCAGTGCACAGTGCGATTATACGTGGGAGGTCTTAATCTCATTTCTGACAGCGATTGTTTCCCGCAGATAGATTTATCGAGAACTTGAGCAGGAGGTCGTGAGCAAGCTTTGTGATTGGTATGGAAGGCGGAGGCGGCCTCTGGGGCGCCGCTTCCCCAGGTAATTGGCCAAGTCATTTGACTTCAGAAACGGCTGGCACGGAATGTCCCAAAGACTCTCGACAACCAAAGGGAGTTCGACCCTTCCGTCTTGACCACCGATCCACAATAGATGCGGGATAATGCGGGCTCTACCTCCTCTCAGCCCGCTGAGGGTTCCAATGACCCGAGTGCAGCGCCCGTATACATAGCACCAGAAACACCTGCCGACATCGGCTCCCGCCCATTCGCGTCGTATTTCTCGGACTAGGATCCAACCACCCCACCGGAAGTCCTGATCACAACCTCGCCCAAAGACACAAAAGCGATGTACAACTTTTGCGAAGAGCTGGTAGACGTTCTCTCTAGAGCCGAATTCATCAGGGGGAATAGGGGACGAGGGTTTGAGATGGGTAGGATTGCAAGGTGAGTCGCGGATCGAGGATATCAGAAGATGTTGGTCGTGAATGAAGACGTGAAACAGCCGAGTAAGTTGTTTGTACTTACTGTAGAGCCCTAAGCTTACCTTCTGGACCTAGATGCAACCACGTCAATTCACCTCCCAAGTGGATTGACGGCGCACTTCAAGTTGACATTGATTGAACTCTCGAAACGCATGTCCATGCGGCCGTTCGGGCTGTCGATTCACTACATACAATCGCCAACACCAGTGAACTGCAGGGTCATGCCCTGTCGACGGCCCATCCCCCCGAACCGGTGTTAAATATGTACAATAGAATGGTACGATTTATCGACATATACACTAGTACAAATAGAGATCGCATGGGTGCTTCCTAAAACTCGAATAAGACAAAGAAAGTGGCGGACACAATGCGGGTGTATATAGTGAGCGAAAGGAAAGCGTTGCCCGCAAGTCACTCGTCCAACTCCAGAATCACAGCCTCTGGCAATTCACCATACAACAGCCCAAGAAACCGCCCACTCCACTTCCTGCTCGTCTCATGTGACCTCCAATCATGGGGCAACCATAAAAGTCGCTTCCCGCTGGGGCTGACCACCCACCAATCGTCCGTAACTCGGTAGCCACGAGACGATCTCCAGGGGTTTCCTCCTGATGGTTGGATGGTTGGACCTATAGGCTCCAGCTTTGTGACGCCAGATTCGCTATCCTTGACGATTGTCCACCCTCCCACGTTATCACCCATACACCAGACCTCGCGTCCGTCCGGAGTGAACCACGGCATCAACCAGCTCATTGGAGTGCCCGAGAAGCCCTTGCTGGTAGACACCTGGTAGATTTCCAGCGCAGTGAGCCACGGCCTCACCCCCCCTATTGCAGTGCCCGCGAGGCGCTCCCCGGTAGACACTTCGTAGATTTCCAGGGGGTCGGGTCCATAGTTTGTGATGGCAACGTAATCCAGACCTGGCGATATTGATGTGTAGGGTACATACTGATGGTAACCTTCCTGTGCCGGATAGTCAAACATTGTCGCCTGAACGCTCTCGTCAATGTTCACCCGAGCATTGAAGGTACAGTCCCGTGCAGGTAGGGTCCAAGTGACGACCCTTCCCTCACCAACAACAACAATGGTGCCCAAGGTCACCCTCAGACCGATAATCGCCATGCCCGTGTCGACGGTCAACCGTGGATCATCAAACTTGAGGTCGAGAACCGTGGCCGTATTTCCATGGATCCGCGCAACCGCTGCTAATGTTTCGTTGGGGAGAAATTCCAGAACGAAATGGCCAACGGATTGAGTCGGAACGATGGAGGGGGGAGGGGTCGGATCCGCTGTGCGCCATAACTGAACAATCGAATTGTGGGCCGTGACGATTGATCCTCCATCCGGGGAGATAAATGGCGTGGGGAATGAGAAGATGCTGGGCATAAGCGTTTTGTAGAGTATGTAGCCGGCTTGAGACTCCTTCCAGATGTAAACTTCTCGACCCAATGTTCCGCATACGAAGAAACGTCCATCAGAGGAGAAGGACATCCCCATGGGCCGGACGCCGCCCGCATTGAGGAGAAGCTTGGAATCCCGGGCATCCCATACTAGAACACTCCCCTCAGAGCCGCCGAAGAGTCGGGAGAGAGCGGGAAGGAACAAATCTCCCCACAAACGACCAAGGTTGCCTGGGACAGGCAAACGTTCGACCTCTGTCGGCGCATCTGTTGAGGTAAACCCGACCTCCCATATGGTAATGAACTCTGACTCCACGACAGCGAACCGGATACATCCACCGCGAGTCCAAATCGAGTTCACGATGGACCCTTCCGGGGAGTGATAGCGACATGTGCGCGTTCTGGAGAGGAGGTCGTAGGTTGTGACGGCGTGGGCGGATTTGCGGAAATCCTTATATGCAACAGCAAGCATCTTTCCGTCCATGGAATATGTGGATGAGATGCGCTGTCCATAAGACCCATCCAGCCCTGAGGAGATGGTACTGACTGGACCACCCGTCTGAAGGTCCCAACTGGTGAGATCCAATTTGTCATTGAGCCGTGTTAACAAGCGGCTGTCTGGGGAAAAACAAAGCAATGAAGTCCCATCCCAGGGATGCTTGAATGTGTAAAGTCGTTCGAGAGTCGCCCCATCCAGAACTTCTGCGGAGTAATCTAGAGCAACCGCGACGAACCTGTTACACGGTGACCACGCAGCCGTCTCGACCCTAGCGTCATGGTACACGGTCGCAACAGATGACTTCCATGAGATTGGTAACCCTCGCACAACCCTCACAAAGGGACGAGCATGTGGTTCGTATAGTTTGTGTATGATTGACGTTGGGGGGGATAGGGGGAGCGCGGAATGATAGATATGTGGAGCAGATGCGCTGATCACCTCGAAGAATGCGATAATGAAACGAAGGCAGTCGTTGACGAGGTCGAGAGTTGGTGACACCTGGATCCAATCTGAGTGAATATCGGAAACACTTCAAGTAGAGAAACCCAACGCACATCCAACGACTTCACAGCTGCTTGCAATGCGTCAACCGCCTCCCTTGCGGCACCTAGGACGCTAAGCACTTCTAACCAGAACAAAAGCTTTCCCTCCAGGAACTGATGCAGAACAGATTTGACTGTGGGTGTCTGTGACAGTACCGTGCCAACGAGGTGTTTATGCCACGACCTGCAGGCATATTGTAAGCCCTGATCGATGTACCGTTCGGCCCTCTCCCGCAAGTCCTCAACCTCTGAATTGGTCACCGCGTCCGGGAGCTTGCACATATTCCTCTCCAGCCCACGGTTCATCAGCTCGAGGCAGCCAGTCAGGAGCTCCGAATGGTGATCTGGTGGGGACACGTGGAACCTCTGATCGACGCATCGCGTTGGGTCGGTAATGAAGTCCGGAAATGATTTGTGGAAGGATCGAACTGGGAGATTGTCATCTTCTTGGAGGGTGAGAAGGGAGTGAGCCGATAACAAGAGTGGGGATACGTCATCGATATCTAAACCCAGGAGCGCAGCGATGGTGGATGGGGAAAGGGGATTCGCAGCCAGGACCACAGCACCGAGCACAGAACGGATCTTGGGATCGTCCTCGGGGTCACCGTCACCGAAGGCCTCCTGAAGAATCGACGTGTACAGTGAATCCAACGTTGTGTTGGTGTTAAACTTGGTCTTCCCCTCGCGTGCGCTGCTCTCTGGCGACTGCAGGATGCGATCAAGCTGCGTCTTGGGACTATTGTTCTTGTAATCGATGAACCTGACCGTTGCCACGGCATGGACAAACAGCCCTGCTGCCCGCTCACAAAGCAGGTCCAGTTGTTCTTCGGTCGGCCAGTTATCCAGTCCACGTCGGCGACTCGCAATCCCCGAGAACCTGTGTGTGAAGAACAGTCGTATGTCATTGTTGACTTGTCTCGGCTCAACCTCGTGGAGGACAAACACGTCCGCTGCCTTGGCCAACAGTGGAAGACGGAAGCCTGTCCGAATGCGCGGCTCCGGACGACCGGTGACGAAGAACTTGACCTTGGGGACCTTGGATACGAACTGGCCAAGGATGGACAGGATCGCCGAGGCGGGTTCGTCATCTTTGCACTCGTCCAATGCATCGATCACGATCACGGTTGAAATTGCAGACTCCATAAGCAGCTGCACAATCAGCTTGTCCATCTGGTTATACAAGGACTCGTCAATGATTCCCGGATCCGACTGGACCAGTGGGACAAAGATCGATCGAAACTCGGCGTATCTCCGTGCGAGTTGAACGGCCAGGGTAGGAAATATGAAATGGAGGTTACTCCGGTCCTCGAAGTCACGCGAGCAGAAGAATGAGGCCCCAAGCCGTCCGTCTGCGAACAGCCTCTCGGCGATGGTCTGTGCGATGGTGCTCTTCCCCGTTCCTGCCAGCCCATTCAGCCAGTAGACGGGGGGCTCGTCGAGGTCTTGTGCCCAGTGTCCAATTTTGTCCAGGACGGTTCTGCGGGTTCCCTTGAGGCAACCTTCACGGCCGCCGTGGCGATACTCAGCTGCCTGCGCGGAACGGAAATTGTTGAGGATGGTTGCTTCATCTATCAGAAATTCGCGTCAGACGCTGGTGGTCGCAATCAGGAGATGTTCTGACCTGGGTCCTGTGAAAAGGTTATTGCAATTACTTTGATACGAGGTGGAACACTCACAATCATCTTGCGTCGTTGCTTATCGCTCGCCTTTTGTTGCACCGTCTGTTGTCCTTGTCAGAGTCGAGAACGGTGTCAAGAGCATTAACAAACTTGGTAGTCGAAGATGACCTCTCGTAGATCCTCAAGGAGTCTGGACACCTCTTCATCGTCTCGAGCGTGGTCAGCAGATTGGTGCAGTAATGGCCTTTCATGCAGCAACCGCAATTGTCCCTCGATGATCTCGAGCTTGCTGGGAGGAACTCAGAGCCGAGTCTCAAGAGCGAAACATGACATACCGTATTAGCTCGCACCGGCGCCTCTGCTCCGACACGTCATCGGGAAGCGTTGCGAAACGGTCTTCCAGCATGACTATACGTGAGAGAAGGTCTTCGATCTTGTTTACGATGGAGGCAGTTTCCTGCGGATGGGTTGGTCAAAGAAGGGTTTTGAACAACAGAGGCGGTAAGCGAACTTGGGAGTCAACATAAACAGCGGATATGACCCCTAGAACGGCTTTGAGAGGACCGAATCCACCTATAGCCTCATTTGCGGCGTCGACGGGAATGGCGGCACCCCCAAGGATGGTGCCCCTCCGAACATTCTTCGCAACTTGTAGACGTTAAAGGAAAGTCAACGCAGCAATGGAGTCGACACGTACCTTTTGATGGTTCTGCTGGTTCGCTTTCTCTCCATCCAGTGTCCTCATCTGATGGGGAGGAACTGTGATTCACATATTGTTGGTCAAAATCACGAGGGTCAAGAGCACTCACTGGTAGGGTCGCTTCCGTGTCCAGTACCAGCACCAACAACTCCAGATGTCGAAGCTTCTGGCGCGGGAGGCTCTTGGTCCCCACCGCTCTTGTCCTGGGATACAACCCGTAAGCCGCTGCCGCCCTCTTCGTCTATTGCCGAGTCAAGTCGGGTCAATCTACTTCTGGATACTGATAGGATCACCTTTGGGGTCGGTGTCGAGCTCTACTCGGAAGCCAAGTGGCCCAGCGGCGATGTTGGTCGGAATTCCCGGAAAGATATGTCCTCGGCGAGGTTGGGATGATTTATTGCGGCTTTTGCTGTGGAAGCGATCCATCTGTGTTCTGGGGCAATGGGGAGACCGAGGTTGTGGGGCTACAGCGCCACATCCCATTTTGCTCAGAGTTGGGGCGGTGACGAAGCGCGTGTCGTTCAATGTGCGAATAAATCGAAAGGCGAGCGAAATTGAGGACAGGGTGGGGCTCTCTTGTTCACCCAACAACCTTCGTCCGTTGACATAAAGGGCATTCGACGATATCTGGCCTATCAATTATATACTAGGTAGTAATATTCGCTGTGGTACCGCTGGAGTCCGAAAAATTCAGATTTTGTTCAAGGCGTTCCATTTGACCCAGCGAATGTGTCTGAGGCTTCCTTGGGCTTTCGGAGCGTCGTAGGGCAAGAGCGTCGGCGACAAGTCGTATCGTGGGTTCGTTGGTTGACGCGTTACATACATCTACGTATTGGCCCCGGGGTGCTGTTTCCGATAAAACTCGATAAACTACGCCGAGTCATAGAATGGTCAGGGTGGACAAACACCCGGTAGCCGAGTCAAGGAGGAGTGAGATGGGACTTTAAGCTTTGAGCTTAAGCTTTACTGGCCGGTCAGGAAAGGCGCTCCTTGACCTCCTGATTCACTAGAAGATCCCTAAGGACAATCAGGAACGCGTCGTCGACAGCATACACCACGAAATACTCCATCAGTCCCGCCGAAGCCCACACGACAGTCACAATTCCACTGTGTAACCTCAACGGCAATCCCGGCTTACTGCTTGAAGTGAGAAGGAAGCTGCGAACACATTCCGGAGAAGTCAGATGCGTGTTTCCTTGTTCTTTCTATCATTCTTCCCCCAAGATGGTCAAGTTTCCCGAACGGAAAGGTTGACACAACCGATGAGTCAATTCCGCATGCTGCGTCGAGGGAAGCGGAGGAGGGGGTGGGGATAGATGATGATAAGATCGAGATACTGGGAAGGATTCGTCCGCCGACACGGTCGCCGAGTGGTCCTAGAGTTTGGCCCTATGTGGTGAGTTCCAAGGCTTGCATTCGAGTTTCTGCACTAAAAGGTCCTACGAATCGGCCTCTGACATAGATGACATTGCTGTTGATTTCACCGTTATCGTCCCCAAGTCGAGGTCGCCACCGTCTTCCATCTCCCTCTCAAACGACTTACCGACCCACGTTATCTCCGCGAGCACCAGTTCCGCGGATCTGCTCCATATTGGGCGTGCGATATCACAGACCCCATAGTGCCTGTGGTTGAATAGCCGAATGCAGGCGCGAACTCCAACGACGAGGTGGGTGGACGATTAGAGATCTGGGGGTTAACAAGATGGTACTTGAACTTGTTCGTGAGTATCTTTCTTGGTGAGCGCGGTTGAACCACGAAACACCGCCTACGCTCATAGAGATAATTCTACGGGCAGCAAAGGGATATAGGAAGGAGTAGGTCGCTAGCGTGAACCGTCCGACGCACCACAAGTCCCCATCGTGATACGAAGCATCGCGGGAGGTGTGGAGTGGCGGTTGCAGCTGGTGACAACCTGCCGTCGATTTCAATCTCAATTTCATATGTGGTGCGTCTGCCGGGGGTGCCGGGCCCCAATACCATCAAAACATAAACAACTTATTGGGGCCCTATTCTATTCGAAACGGTCTATTGAAATGCAACTTGCTGTAGTACAGGGTCTAATAGTGCAGAATTATAAGCGCGTCCGCAAAAAACCTGTTTTCTCGGTCCACTTGTCACAAGTCACATCAGTGACCTTCGGATTCCCACGATCTGGTGGCATCGCTGCCGCGCCGGTCAGCAACCGTAAAAAAACCGGCGGTCACCCTGCCGGAAGTCTTCCAGCACAGCGGGAATTTCAGTTACTGGGGTGGAACACTGTATACTACACTGACGTCAAGGATATTGTGATGGCTCTCTTGTATGATGGTGCACACACGAGCGGGTAAGGGTCGATGCGATGAAACCAGTGAACTTAAGGTGCACCTGACATCTATACCTTTGCACACTGCTCGTCTCCTCAGGATAAGATGATTGATTTTCTCTGCTGTGGGTTTGCCGGTTCGGATGCCACCACTGCCGATTGATGTGAGCTGAAGAAGTTATAGCGACGGTGGCTGAAATTTCAATCGAAAACCTTTCATCGAGTGCGAATTTGGTCAATACCCTCAACAGACTGGATACGTTTGGGATTGATTTTCTCACTGAACTCGAGTTACCCCCATGGAATGGA
>Ga0307517_10012921_pt1 | contig 11398 bp, 12 predicted proteins | sample 23_EM_MG_FD_194515 | JGI IMG/M metagenome (GOLD analysis project Ga0307517, IMG submission 194515) | Populus trichocarpa ectomycorrhiza microbial communities from riparian zone in the Pacific Northwest, United States - 23_EM | ecosystem: Host-associated > Plants > Roots > Unclassified | place... | reverse complement strand
ATAACATTGTCAGATTTCAACCTTTTTTGATGGGTATAGGCTCAAATTGAAGGTGTTTATTGGGGGTATAAGTCTACCAGTTTAAACCGGTCTTAAACACAAAGACCGGTCTATCAAAACCGGTCTCTTTGTGGTCTTTTCCGGTCTTGGTCTTGTCCGGTCCTGGTCTTTTCCAGTCTCGGTCCGGTCCAGTCTCGGTCTTTTTCCAGTCTTGAGACTGGACCTTCAAACACTAGATGTTCTACTCAATGCGGATCGCGTTAGCAAGGAACAGCAGAAGATTAAGCATGATGCTGATCCCGGAGGCGACAGTTTCATTGCCGCATTTGCCAAACTTACTGAGGAATATCCTGGCTTCATTATCTTCTCGACACTTGGAAAGGTGACTGTCATTTCGGTTCAAACGAAATTTATGCGGTCCAATATGCTCAAGGACTCTCCAATGGATGGTCCCGTCAATGGATCGGTCAATGATGCGGCTCATGGATGGTGGAAAGAGCGTAATTCCCTCCTGATGATTACCTCGGCTTATTCCCCAACTCTTTTCCGATGGGTTCCTGGTGTTTTTTCCTACACAAATGGTGCCAGCGCTGAACACTTCAAATACCATTTTATTTCCGTGTTTCAAAGCATGGCTCACGATGCCGAGGAATGTGGTATACAACTAGCAGACTGGATGTTTGCTGGCGTACATTTTCTTTACTCAAATAATTTTATATACCTGACAATCTCACTTTTAGATGATGGATTTCAGCGAGGCAGAGCACTCGGGGTTTATCCAGGCATTTATTATATTCTGGATAACCTACCATGAAAACAATCGTACCGAAGAAGATCTTCAGGTCACTGCTGAGGGATTATTGAAGGGCTGCCAGGAACACTACCGCGCAGGGGTAACTCAAATCAGCACCATGGCCGGGGTGATACCTCCTGAGAATTCCAACACATTCAAAGCCCGAGCTTTAGGGTTATTGTATTTATCCACTTCCGACGAATTTGTTCACCAGTCTTCGCTTCTGGTTCGCGATTTTCCGAGGCTGAAATCGTGGATGGAATGGTGGGCTCCTTGATGCGCCGGACACTGTGGACGCTGACGAGGTACCTGCCAAGGCCTGGCTCGAGGAAACAGTGAAGAACAAGAAGAGGAGCATTAACAAAGAGTTAGTACCCTACGTTGGAAGTCTTTCACTCACCATTCGCACCCAAATTTCCAATTGGTTCGATGTCAAGATCGGCCGGGACAAAAAGAAGCAACGCCAATGGCTCGGGCGCTTACCAATTGCACATGCATATACCATCTACATTGCGATGAATCTCAAGGCCAACCGAGGTAACGAGACTCTACCGGATGGCGAGCTTTTTGAAAAGGCATGGAAGGCACAATTCAGCGGCACACCTTCAGTCTTGATGGATGTTGACGTTGATAAAGACTGCTTGTATATCTTGGAGGAAGAAATGTTTGAGCGGTCGGCTCGTGCAGGAATCGCCGGTCATCGCCAGTGGGGCTTAGATGCAGGAGAGCATGACAATTGGGATCCTTACGCAGGTTCGCCTTCAAGTTTCAAACATGGTGACAGGATAGAAAGTGAAAGCGAACTCGAGGTGAGTTTGTCTCAGATTTAAAGCAATTTGACTTACATGATGCTTTAGACTGGACCTCAATACAAATCTCTTCCGGTTAAAGTTACTCCAGTCGATTCACGCCCGCGGCCAAAACCACGTCCAATTGTTAAGAGAGGGGGAAAACCAAATAAATGATACTAGTACATTAGTTAGAAGTAGTAAGATACATATGAATGAATCCACATAGACATGGTGTGACGTGGCGATTGTATGTCTCAGTCCTTGCACACAATGAGATTTCTTGCCATAGAAACAGTTTTAGTGTCATGTTGATAACATGTAGCAGTAGATTCCGTAAAAAAATTGCATGTTGGCATGAGTTAATCCGGAAGGATAACTCTTAGAGTCCAAAACGTACTGACACTAGTGTTTAAAGGTCCGGTCCAGTCCGGTCTTTCGACCCCCAGGGCAGTAGACCGAGACCGGGACCGGTCCATGTCGGTTCAGAGACCACAAAAGACCGCACAAAACCGACGTAGACCAGTCTTGATAGGTTTTTTGCAGTCTTAAACTGGTCTGGACCGGAAATTTATTGCATGGTTAATATACTACATTTTTTACATTTATTTGTCAGTAGGGATTGTTGACTGACATATTACCTTCAATATGAGCCCTGTAACATTGAAAACGGTGAAGAATTGAGTAAGATATGATTTATTTCCATCACATCTACTCTTTTTGTCCGATATTTTATAGTTTTGACCATAACATTGTCAGATTTCAACCAATTTTGATGGGTATAGGCTCAAATTGAAGGTATCTATTGGGGGTATAAGTCTACCGGTTCAAACCGGTCTTAACCACAAAGACCGGTCTATCAAAACCGGTTTCTTTGCGGTCTTTTCCGGTCTTGGTCTTGTCTGGTCCTGGTCTTTTCCAGTCCTGGTCCGGTCCAGTCTCGGTCTTTTTCCAGTCTTGAGACTGGACCTTCAAACACTAGGATTATCGACCGCTGTACACAGTCGCACATTATCTGGCACGATCTCCACACCACCTCATCTATCCTTGATCTCAGGTGTACCTCACCTCGTACCCTGGGTCGACATTCACGGCAGCATGTATCGAGCCTCCGCGAGTACCTCAAGCCCAACGTAAACCATATTTTACCAGACTACTGTTGAACGACGCCAATCCCCTGAATAGACCCCAGAATCGAATGATGCTGAATCAAACTACCGTTATCAAATGCAACAACTGGTGGATACTGAACCGTTTCATGTTGGTGTTCCACGGCTGGGTCTCGTAATCCCAAGAGGCCCAAATCGATATCTTGAACCGCTAATATGACTATCTCAGGCTTTGGAACTCTTGCCCGTGGATCTAACTTACTTCCTAATTGCGCGAATGCTTGCCCATTGGATATTTTTATCGTATCATGGAATTCCTTCAATCAGACCTGTCATCTTTGAACTGTGGAGTTACTACAAATAATGATATTTTGAAACAGTAACCGATACAAATGGAATGGAATGGTGGACGAGGATGGAATGTCCGTTCGATTTCGGTAGCCCCATCTGCAATTCATGAGTTGCCCGCTGCAGATTCAACCTGTAGAAGGTACTTCGCTATCGCCTCCTTGGCCAACCTTTTTCTCCATGGAAATTGCTGTGCCATTGTGGTGAAAGTGCGCCTATGCAACACTTCGGCCAGTTCCAATGAGATTGCGGAGTTCTCCAGAAAGAATGGAAGTAAATCCAATGCCCACTGGTATGATACGGATTGGTAGCACTCGTGCTGGGGAGAGTTTTCAGGGAAGGAAATATCAGCACCAATAAATATCGATGCTTGGAGTTGAGCTTTGAAATGATTCCTGGCTTTCCATATCCTGCTGTGAACCCCCATTCGTGCTATCCACGCTGAGGGTCTACTTCGACGCAGTTCCCGATTACGATAACCAAACACCATGGTTCCCTTCAAAAAATGATGGTGACTACACAAGCACAGTTGCAAGCACTCTTTGGCAGCAGTTGTATATCTCTGTTGATCAAAGACATTGGTCCCTGACCACTCAGGATTTTCCAACAGCTATGTGAGGTAAATCAAGAATTTTGGAGTGCCAGTCACATACCCATGGGCTTCGGTCATTCCAGAGAATCCTATGTCATCAAGGAGATGCCCCTCTCCTCGCTGACGGACCAAATTCAAATATGTTACCATTCCGAGAGGAAAGGGATATCCTTGCGTTATGTTCATGGACTGAAGGAGGCTTCCCAGAAGTAGGGCAAATCCCGGAAAAGAATGATACTTTTCCAGGACATTGCAGAGGATTCTGTCAAAGTCAACTTGAAGAGTCTGGGAGATTTGATTTACTTCAGATGACGGCTGCATCATAGAATAAATATGCAGACAATTCATAAGTAAATACGACAGCATACCAGCTTTTTCAAGCACTCTAAAAAGCGAGGAGGAAAATTGTGTGCGTAGTTCTGCTTATCGCCATGTTTGATACCATTCCAAAAATTGTCGAGTGAAAAATCAACCAAGTCTTCGCGTAGTTCAAGTGTCATTTCTGCATTTTCAAAATGGTGGACAACATTGAAATAGCCGATCCACAAGAATTCTGGATCAACTTTTTTTGGAATAAGGACAGGAATATTAAGATGAAAGATCTTGCTTACTTGGGATTTGAAACACCCGAAGAAACCGGCGAGCAAAGGCTGTGTGCCGAGCTTGGCGGTTGATCCAGAATATTTTTGAATGAGTAGGATCCACAAAGAAGTCTGTTAAAGAGGCATGGAGGACACGAATTTTCTGCCCATGTTCAATGGTTACCAGGGAGTTCAAATCACCAAGGTACAGCTCGACGTCACCAGGTTGTAAGCATAGAAATTTTTCAATTATTACCGGTGTGAGGTTCCATTCGTCAAAGAGATGGGATATGTTGCAGAAGAATATGATGCTGAGGATTTCCAGAACATATTCAATGTCCTCCATACCAGCTAATATATGTGTGTACAATGCATCAAGCTCTGCAAATGGTAGGTCCCTCTGAGGAGGTCGAATTCCAAGGATGATATCCAAACAATCCACGGGTTTGTGTCGAGTGGAAGAGACATAACGGATTATGGTAGATCAATAGATAAACTGTCCTGATGACTTTCGAACAAGTTGTTTCAAGACGTCAGGAAGAGGCCACTGGGGAGGGATGTAAGCGTGGAGTCGATGCGTGGCTTTGATATCCTGGAATTTGTCAGTCAAAAATAGTTCTATGTCTTTGTCAGGAAGGTAGGAGTCATCCAGAGCAAGGTGCGAAGTGACGCTAAACAATAACCCAGTGTTAAACGTGAGGGAGATATGTTGTTCGGGACGGCTAGCAAATAAAAAGACCAGTGGTTGATGGACATTGGCTAAAACTTCCAGAATATTTTGCTGAACTTTGCGGTCAGAACATTCATCTAGACCGTCGATAATAACGAGACGATGAGAGGATGGATCATTGAAAAAGCCTGCCTCTGCCAACGGCAGAAGAGGTGCCATGATCAGGGATTCAACTTGGACCGCGAGAGATTTAGAGAAGATGAGTGGGTCGTGGTCGATGGCAGCAAGAATGGCATCTTGAACATGGGGGAGGTTCAAGGTAATTTGGTAGGCGAGGATGGCAATAAGTGAGTCGACATTGTTGCGTGATGGATCGTTCTTCGAGAAAAAGAAGCTTGCAAGCAAAATCATCTCCTGCTCGCACATCTCGGCAATGGTTTGTGCAATTGCTGACTTCCCAGCTCCGGCCGCTCCGTAAACCCACATTATGAACGCGTGCAGATCCTCTTCCCATTTAATCCACTTCATGATCTTGGTAAGAACGGCCAAGCGTGTGTTCGGATGACATTTAGGGGGATCGAAACGTTCCTTCGAGTTGTGAAATGCAGCAGTAGCTGTTGCACAGCAAAGAAGGTCTGCGCTTTCTACCAATTTTACAAAATGTGAGTTTACCAGAAGTGATTTTTTTAAAGAGGGATGCACCTCGAAAGCCATGGTAATGCACATCGCTGTGCACCTGGGTGATTGTCCCTCCTGTGATAAAGGTGTGAGACGCAAACATGGAAGCCATGGTCTCCAGTATTCGGTTGATATTTTCCTTCCAACTAAACTCGTCGTGCGGTCGACCGGGTGCTGATGATGGGCGGTGGTCAAGGAACAACCGTGGGGACATGCATTGCCTTTACTTATCTTATCTCCATGTGAAATTCCTTTGAGATAAACATTCCATATTGAGGTAGGGAGGGGAATAAGAGGCGGGGAAATTCTGTGGGATTCATAATTTAAATATCATACGCTAACATTATTATAATAAATGAAATTAGAACACCAACGAAAGGAAGAATTTAGGCTGCAATCCAACTGCAATCGCTCTGACTGCCCCTCCCTTTCAGCTTTCCAAAGATGCTGCCAGGCTTGATGTTGCTCTCGTCAGAGCCACGTTCTTAAGAGTCACGCAGAGGATCATCTCCAAATTGTTGCTCGCCAAAGAGCTGAAAGGGCCGTCAATATCTTTCGAGGTCCATAGGAATGCTGTGTTGACCCGCTGCTCTTGCCTTTCAACATTCAACTTCAGTGAGTGTATCATAATATTTATTCTGTGCTTACCGGGTCGTATTCAAATTTAGTCAGACACAATATCACGATCGAACATGCGGGGATAACCCTCGCCCAATGTCAGTCGAACAAACGGAATAGGTGTCCCACTCACTGCCGCTGTCCACGTCGCTGCGTCATCCCATACCTGAGGTGCTAGAATAACCAACATCGCAATCGGGGTCGCTTTTTGTATGCCTTGTCTTTAGTTTGTGTATCCCCGATTATCACGCTTTCTAACAACTATTCCAAACAGGACCAGCAAACCCCTAGACGATGACATCAAGACCTTAAAGCTCCTCTAGTCTCCGAGTGCTCTTCCTCTTTCCACGACTGCCCATCCCCCCCTCAATGATATGGACAGCCGAGAGGCGAGCAACAGTACACTGAAATAGACAAAGCACTAGGGCACACCACGAGTTAACCCGTGGGTTGATCCGGATCCGACCCGCGGGTATTTCATTTCCAAAAAATCAAACCCGGATCCGTACGGATAAGTTCCCACGGGTGATCCGTCTCAACAGGTCAGGTATCCGCATATCGCAGGTCACCCGCAGCTTACAGGTACCTGCGGGTATCTGCAGGTATCCGCGGATACTCGCAAATCAATCTCATAATACAATTTGCCTACATACTTCAAACAGGTTGTACAAGTCATGTGTATTTATTCTTTGCTGCTGATATCACCGTCATCTGAGTCGACTACAGTAACATCCTTGTCTGCTTCCTTCCCCCCCTTCAAGCGACGGCACTTGTTCTTAAAGGTTTGAATTATCTCACTTTCGGGAATAAGCCCAGGGATCTGACTCCACGCATGCAGGACAGTTGAGGCGCGTGTTGACTCATCGGACAGCCCATGCCGAAGTTTGCTTACAGTGAGCCCACCCCGGGAAAACCCGCGCTCAACATCACACGAAGAAGCTATGCAGCAAGGGTAGATTAATAAGACGACAATGAGCCAGAAATTAGAATCGCTTACCAGGAGCGGACAGGAAATCAATGGCCATACGCGCGAGAGGGTTTGACTCTCCGATCGCATGCCACCACACCAAGGGTTCGAGAGTTTTCGCAGTGATGGTCGGTGTGTTCAAATATTCCTCAAGTTCGTCTGCGGCGGTATCAGTCCCAAAGTCATCCAACGTATCGAATAGATTGTCTTGAGGAGGGCCCTGAAATTTTTTTTCAGATGAATATAGTTAGATAGATATGAAGTGAAATAAAACGCACCGAATTTGAGGACTGCTGCGAGCCTGAGTTTGACTCCGTGTCGTTACTGGGCTTGTAATAAGAGACCCATTGCTCTCGAAGGACCGTACGTGCAGCCTCAATCCATTCCTCGGGCCAATTCTTGGATCGGAAATATGATAACTTATACTTCGGATGGAGAACTAATAATGAAGGATGTTATGAAGTGTTAAGTAATGTGACTGTTGTACGCACTCATGGCACAGCGATACATGACCGATTCATCGGTCTTCGAGTAGTATTTATTGAGCACGGCAAGCCCTTTTGCAGCGCCAGCACGTACGGATGGAAGGTATTTCATATCTCTTGAAACGTCATCGAGGCGATCGGTAAGAATATCAATTACCGGGATGACTTGATGCAGCAAGGGAATCTTGTTTGTCGACAGTCGTAGCGTAGCTTGCAGAAAAGGCTGAGATAGATTAGCATCGATAACCAACCCAATTTAACATAGTCTGAAATCACATACTGAAAGAATTTTCGTCAACTGGGAAAGGACGCCCCATTCTTTCTCAAGAATCTTCAATTTTCGGAGGCGAGTCTTTGCCACTGTGTTGTGTCGGTCCATTTCTACAAGACGATCAAGTGCGGGGCGAAGATGGAGCGCTGATTCGATCATTTCTGCCACTGAATTCCAGCGTGTGGGAACCGAGCGCTTGATAAGCCTAGGCTCAACCTTCACCCGAATGCAGCAAGCAGCGAGATTGTCCCTCAGAAGGGCATTGTGAAAGATGCGCTTGGCTAGCTTCGTCATCTACCAATAAAACGACATGAGTTTGTGAAAGGTGCTAGTAAAACGGCCACGTACTTTGCTCATAGCAGACCGCCCAAGTTCAAGGTCACTGCTCCCAACGAAAAAACGAACGTCCGCATCCACTTCGTCGGCAAGCTCCCAGATCTCTTGCTCATCACTTGCTTGCCGGTCCATGTCAATTTCTTCATCTGCCTCCAATTCCACCTCAGCTGGTTCCTCATCCTCAGGTTCCTCACCGTCGACATCGTCGCTGTCTAAGGTGAACGAGTTTGCTGACTTGCGCCTTGCAGAAAATTGCGATAAGATTGCCTAACAGTTAACTGATATCAGCACATAGGGATGTTCGAGTCTCAACTCTCGATGCTTACCTTAACCACCAGATTCAGGATATGGCAAATGCACCGGATGCGAGTATGAACACCGCTGGCAGACTCGGGATTGAGTTCTTCCATCGACGCTAACATCGTGTCGTTATTTGAGGCGTTATCACATGCCTGCCCAAGGATCTGTGGGAGAATAAAATGAACATCAAATTATACGAGGTCGTAACGAGGGCGAAAGCATGATTTCGAACCTTTTTGTTAATCCCAAATTCTCGAAGGCATTTGTCGAGCTCACTAGCGAGGTATTCTCCAGAATGGCTCTGCTTGAGGCTGCATAAAATTGAATGAGACTAGTTATTCCGATGAATGCGAGATGGAGAACTTACGTGATAAAATCCAAGAGAAATGATTGGAGAACTCCTTCGCGAGCAAGATGGACGACCACCCCGAGGAATGAGATAACGTTGGGGGAAGTCCAGCCATCAAATCCCAGGTGTATGCGCCCTGGGTATTTCTTCAGAAAATAAGGTGTGTCAAACTTGAACTTGGGGAATGAAAACATTATGAGGGACAAACCTGAAGTGTCTTCCCGACATGGACTTTCGAAAGGCCATGGATCTCCTTAACATCTCGCGAAATCGTTGTTGCTGATGGCGTTTCGACTTTCGCGTACAGCATCTTGAGGATAAGCTGGAGCGGCGCATCGTCGATGATAACGAAAGGTCGATGGCATTCAAAAACCCAACGCGAGATAAGGTACCGAAGCTCGGCTTTATTGTACGTAGACCCCTGGGCGTAGTTGGCAATGCTCTTGGACTCGTCAACTACTTGGCCGTCACAGGCTTTGACATGGCGGACGAGGTTCGTGGTCGAATCTTCCTCGCGTTTACGAGCGAGGATAATAGAGGGGTTCCTAGCTTTTTGTAAAAATCCAATGTACTTAAATCAAACGAAAGAACAGAGACTTACGTGCGGCAGATGAACTGATACTTCACAGACCCCTTCTCCACGATGATAAGCGGTGTTTTGAAGTGACTATAACACGACGAGGTCCAGTTTTTCATTTGTTTTTCTACAGGGAGAGACTCAAGGGTTAATGTATTAAGATATGGAAGTAAATAGGCTGACACTTACTGAGAACGTCTTCATTAGACTTAGTTGCAGTGTCGTATCTTTCGTCAAAAGCCGAAAGCTTGGTACGTTGGCGAGGAGCTTCGCTGGAGGGGGACGATTCTCTTGCTCGCTTGTTCTTCTGGGGCATGGTCGAATAAAAAAATCTGGTAAGGAATCCGAAAGTGAATCTCTTATATATGGGTTAGAAATTTGAATTGGCCTTGTTTCTAGGGGGCTGCTCGGCCCAACAGGCCATGGAGACACCTAGCAGGCTGGATACGGATAGCTTGTGGCGTTGACTGGGCCCCGGATCCTGTTCTGGGTTGGGCCAGCGGTATACGCGTCCGAGAGCCATCGTTGGATGTGGACCAAGAGGGGAAGATGAAAACCGATGCGAAAATTTACTCGATTTGTCAGCATCCAACGTACGACTGGCAATCTATTATCTTGCTCGTGTCGTTCACTGTCCATTGATGGTTCTGTGCTGGTTGGAAGCAGCAGGTAGTTCACAGGTAAGCAAGTCCCAATAATCTTATCTTTGCCGAGGAACCTTACCGATCATGGCCCTACTCTGGCCACATCGAACAACGGCGATGGCGCACAACTCTTGCATCGAAACCGATCACGACGACACATAACCCCGATCGAGAGAAGATCCAATGACTCAGAGTAGTGGGCCACACTCACACTCGACAAATCGCGTAGCCGACGATGCATAACTTCACGATCGGTATCATGCAGGAGCTGACAACACATAACCCCGATCGGCCCATGCTCACACTCGAAATTGCACAATGGACATGCCAACTCTTATTGAGAGGCCAACGAACATGTCTGTGGTGGCATGGTCCACCTGAGCTGGTTATAAAAGGTGAGCTTTCCTGACTTACATTCTTCACGATCTTTATTGCCTTCTTCCACCAGAAAAACACTTCGTTACTATGTCTTCCAACTCTGACAACATCGCCAGGAATGATAAGGTATGTTTATTGCTTTTAACAAATGTTTTACATGCTTATTTCGTCCTTGAAAGATCATTCATCGATTTGCACGCAACCCGCTGACGGCATTCGATGACGAGCTCAAGGACGATTATATATATGCATGGTCACTACCCCCGCATCCCATCTTCGAGAGGAAGATGACGCTTATCAAGGCCGCTATCGACGAGGCCGCAGCTTCACCCCCTTATGATTATCCACGATTACGGGTGTTTTATTTCACGCGTAAGATTCATGAGGCCGTTCGGGTGAGTCGTCTTTGTCCAAAATGTCTCTCTATCTAAACTAATGATTTATTTTGCTAGGAACGCATCGAGTTGTACCGTCTGCAAGTGTGTTCAACTTCGTCAGCTTCGACTTCGTCAGCTACTGCAGAGAGGGAGGATGAGGAGTTGGACATGGAGCTTCCGGAACTTATTTACTAGTTGTCCTTGTGTCACCGTTATTCATTTGCAATGGTTTAAGACTTGGTACCCTCGAATGTTGATGTACATACTAGATTTCTGTATATTATATCTTTCATGGCTCTTTCCCTGGGTGCTTGGCACTTGCTAGTCTCATTTATAAATCATAGCAGTGAGCAAACGGAATTGTAGCAGATACCCGCGGGTACCTGCGAAATTCTGAGATCGCCATCCGGATCCGGCTTGACCCGTGGGAATAATTTGATCCGGAGCCACGGGTACAAAACCCGTGGGTATTTTTGGCGGGTTACCCGTGCCAACTCGCGGATGATCCGCACTCGTGGTGTGCCCTAGATATTTCCA
>Ga0307517_10012920_pt1 | contig 11398 bp, 7 predicted proteins | sample 23_EM_MG_FD_194515 | JGI IMG/M metagenome (GOLD analysis project Ga0307517, IMG submission 194515) | Populus trichocarpa ectomycorrhiza microbial communities from riparian zone in the Pacific Northwest, United States - 23_EM | ecosystem: Host-associated > Plants > Roots > Unclassified | place... | reverse complement strand
AAAACAAAGACGGGATTTTGTGCATGACACATTTGAATGACCGTAATCTCGGAGTATTGATGATAGCTTCCACTGCCGATATTTGAGCTACAATGAGGTTTAATTTCTCAAGCAGGGGGATAGAAATTTCAATCCTCTGAAAGTGAAGGCGTTCACCGTGCAACACCAAAACTTTGAGGGCAGGGAAATTACGATTAAGGTATTGAATCATGTCTTCTGTAATGTTATAACCCTTAAACTTAAATACCTCTAGATTTTTGCAAGAGGTCAGATCAATATCTGTCTTCATATAATGGTGTGCAGAATACGAGAAAGTATGAAGACTAACCACATCAATCTCGATCTTCTCCATATGCGGATATCCGCTTTTCACCTTAACCTTCTTGAGTTTTCTTAATCCTGAAAGGTGAAGGTACTTCAGCCCAAAACATTCCACTAGAGAAAATTTCTCGATCAAAGGGCAGGTAAAGAAGAGATTGTTGATAATCCTTTGGTCACAAATCTGAACTTCTTTCAGAGAGAGCTCACGCAGAGAAGGCCAATTTATGGCGCCGTCGAAAATACAACCACCTAAACTACAAACAACCAATTCTTTGACAGACAACACGGCTTCAGGGAGTCTATAATATCCAGTTATACTAAAGTAGATAGAAAGCTCCTTAACACCCTTCCGTGTACCTATTTCTATACACCGACTGATAAGTTTATCAAGTTCACACGGCGACGGGAGATATTTAGAATAAACATAAGGTCTCCAACGATCTTGGGTGAAAGAAAACTGAAATTTTGGTATGCTTCTGTATTGATGGCATTGGAGAAGTAAAGATTTGTAGACAAAGATAATAAATTCAAAACTACTATCAGAAGTTTTTGCGAAAGAGGAACTGGAGAACTCGAATATGGGAAAAGAATTGAAAATCCGATGCCATGCCTTGGACAATACACTAAGACGAACTACTTCTGGTGTTGAAAGAAAAGAGAGAATGTGGTGTATGATGTGGTCGGGCAATTGGGATATCAGATTAGCAGTATCCATAGAATTGTGTTAATATTATTTTCAGAAAATTTGGTTGTTGATCTAAAGCGTGAGGTTGCTTTATATGATTTCAGTTTCTTTTCTGGAGTCAAATTCTAAGAATCCTTAAGTTCCAAGGATTTTAGTCTCCTATTTATGGAGGATACCACAAAAAATTAGGAGACAAAACCTAGAATGTCTGTTAACTAAAAACTAAGCATGTATTTAAATAAGAGTAAATAATTTTATTTAGTTCCTATTCTTTTAGTAATATAATAACTTAGCCTCTGTAGTTTTAGAAATCATAACTTATTCTCTTTACTGTTTTTTTTATTTACTTAATTCATCAAAAAATCCATTAATTTTTTTTAAAATAAATGTCAAACAATCTTTGGGTTTATTTTAATTATTATATTGCCAATATAAATAATAAAATTAATCACAACTCATCATTTTAATTAATGATTGTTAATATCAAACTAAGTTATAAACAGAAACAAAAACATATGTATTATTTCATTAAAATAAGGGATGAAATAATTATTCTATGAATAATGATGACCAACCTAAAAACTTTTAAAATACAAAAACTTGCTAATAAATTGTAAATACAACTAAAAGACATGGAGTGGTTTAATTATTCATATAAATAGTAAACCTAGTTAATGTGTTACGCTGATTGGTACGATGTCACGGGTTTGAACTTTGGACAAATCAATATTTTTGTTTTTGTGATAAAAGACCTATCTAATATTTTTTTTTTCTCTCAAAAAAGAAAGGGACAACCCAAGCACGGAGGCCTACCTCTAGCCTATGCACCTAGGTTTTCTAGTATCAAGTCCATGGCTTATTTTAGTGGCCTTTTGTTTTTTTATTGGGCTTTTTTTTATCTTTTTTTTTTCTCAATTCCACTTTAATGTAGGTTTTTATTGAATTTTATCATTCAGTATTGACTTGATTTTGTAAATTGGTTTTGGTATTTTTTTTTATCTTTTATAATTTTTTTATCATATAATAAAATAAAAATTAATTCAGCCTAGTGGAGTCCATAACTCGGGTCACGGGTATGGTGGCTTAACTACGGTGAACTTGGTCTCTTTTTTTTCTTCCTTTGATTTTCTTTTTTTGGACTTACCTAGTCGACAAAGTCATATCAGGATAATTCCTAGTTTAAAATCCAGGCTAATAAAAAAGTCAAATTAGATCTTTTCAAGTTTGAGCCGTTGTACCAAATTTAATGACAATGTCAAAAAGTTTTTGAAGGTCTAGATATTATTTTTTTACTTTCCAAAAAATTTGGGTCTAACCCACATCAAAAATGTAAGCGATAAACTAGTACATCCTAATCCTGTTGGGATTAGTAGTCCTACATGAATTGGATTGTTAGGATAGAAAAAAAAAGATACATGTAGAAATAGAAAAATCAATTCTTTTTAGGCCTTAATCTTAACCATTGTTATTACACTTAACAGGTCAACTCAGGATTTAAACCAACTCGAGTTATAAAAAATGGTGTTTTTTTAGTGTTATCTAGTGCTTTTCATATAGAAAAATACCATTGGCTAACCATGGTGTCTATTGATTGATGTGTTATGTCGTGATTGTTGTCCCATATATGTTGTCGCACCCGACATAACACCGGTCTTAAGAAATTAAATGCAAAGAACATATTTCAACATCTTGTTCTTTGGTGGGAAAATGTCTTGTTTAAGAAGTCGCTACCTAGTATTATGGTCACTAGGAACCCTAACTAGTCATCATAGATTCTATGGTAGGGACTGGTTACGCAAAATGAAAGATATTATCACCCCTTAAGCATCCTGTCTAGGGCAGGCTGCATTACTGGTTTTTTCTTGGGCGAAAGAAAACTAAAATTTTAGTATGCTTCTGTATTGATGGCATTGTAGAAGCAAAGATTTGTAGAGAAAGATAGAAAATTCAAAACTACTGTCAGAATTTTTTGCGAAAAAGGAACTGGAGAACTCAAACATGGGAAAAGAAGTGAAAACCCGATGTCATGCCTTGGATAAGATACTAAGACGAACCACCTCTGGTGTTGAAATAAAAAAGAGAATGTGGTGTATGATGTGGTCAGCCAATTGGGATATCTGATTAGCAGCATCCATAGAATTGTGTTGATATTGTTATAAGAGAATTTGGTTGTTGATCTAAAGTGTGAGGCTGCTTTATATGATTTTAGTCTCTTTTCTGGATTCAAATTATCAGGAATCCTTGAGTTCCAAGGATTTTAGTCTCTTGTCCGTGGAGGATACCATAAAAAATTAGGAGACAAAACCTAGATCGTATATTAACTAAAAACTAAGCATGTATTTCCTCTACTCAAATATAGTTCTTCATTACTTGTTCATGTTGATTAGAGTTTTATCATGCAGAGTGTACAAACTCTCCTATAACAAGAAGTTATAGACTCCACTAATTAGGGTTTTAGTGGTGACGGGTTCAAACTAATTCTCCATGCTTAGCATTTTCTTTTTAAATCTTTGGAGATATACCATAGAACTTTTATCCTCTTATTGTGTAATGACAAATACCTCAGTTGTGTTTTTTTTAGCTAGTATACTAATGTTGAATGAGTGATGAGCTTCATGTAGAGATTGTAAAGACATAGGATGGAGCCAAAATCAAGGTTGTAATACCATACCCTATAGGAAAAATCTTACACATGATGTCGTTTTTTGTCGTCACTAATTCTGAGATATTTTTGATATTTTATATGTGCTTTTTATGATCTTTGAGGCCATCATAATTGTCTAAATTGGCCTTAATAACAATACATTATTTTAAGAGATGAGTGTATAATATTCTATGATAAAGTATATATTCTTTCGCATGATGAGAATGATGTTCAAGAGCTGGTCTAGTTTCGTGTTTAGGCATTGTACGACAGGGAACATATGAACAAGACTAACTAGTGTTCAGGGATGGGATTGTATGACATGACTTGTCTGGTTAGGAAAAATGATTTGCTTTCCTTACATTGTGACTGAGTGTATGACACTCAACCCTTGAACTTCCTCAAAGAAAAGAAAATGTATCGTTAATGCTTGTCATCTATGGTAATCTATTAAAGAAAAAAAATAGTATTTATTAATGTTATCAAGTGTTTTTTATATAGAAAAATATCATTGGTTTGTCATGGTGGCTTAAAATTATTTTCATACCATGATTTTTATGCTATGCATATTAATAATCAGTCATTTATGCCTCACCTAAATGATTAGATTATTTTTAGCATGTTGTCATGTGCATTATTAATTAATGATTCTAAGTTTATTATTTTAAAATTATAACAAGTTTACTTAACAAGTAACAATCATATATTAATTAATTAATGATTCTAAGTTTATTATTTTAAAATTATAGAAAAATTCAGGTTTAGATATGTTGCAAATAATTAAAAAAAACTCACGCTACCTCTTTATAATGGACACAAGAAAAAAAAAAGTTTTCATAGAAAACTTAAATTTTCTTTCCCCTCAAAAGCAGACTGCAGAGCCTAACACTTTTCAGCCCATTATTTACTTAAATGTTTGGTTGGCCCATGTTTCGAATCTGCTTCTAGTGAGCTTTGAATATGATCAAGCCCTTGATCAAGTCAAAAGGGTAAACTACTCTATGATTCAGATATCGTTTCAATATCCCAATTTGGTCCCTTTATTAAAATTTCCATACAATAATTCTATAGTTGAAAGCTTTCAATTTTTTCAATATATAAACCGAACTTTAAATAACTATTTTTTATATATTTAGGTGGAAATATAATATAAAAATATAGATATTTAAGGATAAAAAAATAAAAAAAACATATGATTAAAAAAATAAAAAAAACATATATTTTACTAATTTTCATTAATAATTATGACTAAATAAATTAGAACTTCCAATGTTAATACTAACACACTTAATATTATGATTCATGACATAATATTTGCTAAAATGCTCACAAGGTTACATAAATTTATATTTTTAAAATATAAATATATAGTTTTAACCAGTTAAACTAGACTGGGTTTAATAATAAATGTTAAATATTGAGAATTTGTATGTGAAAGGATTCGAAATGGAATATCTAATAAACTACAAGTACCAAAATGTACTTTATCCATCCTCCAATCAACAGAGACAAGGATCATCTGTCAATAGCGGTTAAAGTTATAGCTTTGACTCACCAACCATCACTGGTCCGGTCCCAGTGAATCCATCCTTCCATGGCAGCTAAACCTCGTCAGAAGAAACTCAACAATGTTTCAATGTCATCTTCAGCTTCCACTCGTTTTAGGTACAAGAAAGTTTCTGTCTTTGTTTCCTTGGTCATGATTTTCGGTGTTGTTTATCTGTTGGGCGTTTCATCGAGCATTCGGAGTGGTGTTGCTTTTGTTCCTAAACTCTATGCAATTCAAGTCTTCAATGAGTTCCCTCATGATCCCAGTGCCTTCACTCAGGTAAATCCTTTTCTGGGTTTTCTTTGTTTTTGCTTGATTTGGCTTTATTGTCTTTAATATAATTGTTTGGATCTTTTTGCAAGTCTTGCAGCCTTCGTTTCTGTTTCTAATTTAGCTCAATAAAACACTATAAAATCTAATTAAATTTTATCATTGGAAATGTCTTGACTCTTCGTTTTGTTTTAGTTTAGTTTAGCTTTATGCTAGAGCTACACCTAGCAAAATGGGAGACTAGTCATTCAGTTTGAGTGAGGTCAAAAGGATTCGTTTAATTCATTGTTAGACTGAAATTAGGTATTTTGTAGGATCCAGCTCGTGTTCAGATTCCAGTTGATGATGACACTACCAGAAGTTTTTGTTGACTGTCAACTCATTTAGCTTACAGCATTGTCATATTTGTTTACTTGGCATGAAAGAGTTGATGCCATTCATGTAGCTCAGTCTTGTTCGTTTGCTTCATTATAATTTTTTTTTGTTGTTTCCTCAACAATCTGATTGAGACCCCTAAGCACACATTTTCAGATAGCTATTCCAAATTATTGAGAGTTTTCTTCACTGAGTATGAATTGCTTATTATTTGTTAATAGCTTATTGACTTGCAATAATCTTGATTTCAGGGTCTTCTTTATGCTGGAAATGGTACACTATATGAGTCAACTGGCCTTTATGGGAAGGTAAGTTTGTTTATTCCAGTGTCTGCAAGTGTGTGTAATATTCTTTTATATGGAATTCAAGATTTTCTCTTTTTTTCTTGCTTTCCTTCTTCATTTATGTTTTGCTGTGTCATTTCATACGTTGTTTATGTAATTTACCTTTGGTAATTGTATGATTCTGAGTTTCAACATGTGTCTACAATATTGATGTTTCAGTGAGATGCATTTTTTTTCAAAAGTAGGCGGTGTACTTTGCAGTGTCTTTTGCTTTTCTTGTCAATTACACTTATATTGCATTCAATTCCCTGATCATTTTATTTACCTTTTCATTTCAGTCATCTGTTCGCAGAGTAGCTCTTAATACTGGGAAGGTACATGCTCTAGTGTTTGGGTTCTCATTTGTGCTTGATGTTTCTACAATCATGTTCCATGGCGTTTCTTTATGAACTGAAACTGATGAACATATATATGCCTGAAGTTAGGATAGAAGTGATAGTTTTAAGTTAGCTATTGGTGCTGTTAATGGACCGATCAATTGAATTCAACACGAAAAATTCGAGTTTTTTTTTTTCTTTTTGTGAATGGTCAGTAGATGTTTTAGTGATTTTAAGTTCAACAAATGACCAATTTTGAAATTGTAATCTTGTAACAAGCCAGATATTTTAATTTAGACCATAAGTTGTGTTTCTCTGTACAGGTTGAGGTTCTTCAGGAGATGGATGGTTCTTATTTCGGGGAAGGTTTAACCCTGCTTGAGCAAAGGTGTGTGATTCAGTTGCAATTCTTTCTCTTGTTGATTCAGCATATTTATATTTGGAATTAAAATGTGTCGAAATTTGACATTTTCACTTGCATTCATAATGACAACTACAAGTTTAGCATCCTATTTAATTTATTTGCATAGTTAGTTAATCTGGTTTGTCCAGCTGTTGGTTTTATATATGTAGTCAAATTAAAAAAATATGCTAAATAGCTAATATACCTATTTTATTTTCTTTTGCAGTCTGTTCCAAGTAACTTGGTCGACAAAAACCGGCTTCATATATGACAGAAATGATTTAAGCAAAGTTTGTGCCTAAACAATTACTTTTACTATATGCAAATGTATTTATTCAATAAGGTTGTTAGGTCCTTTTACACATGTAAATGTAGGAATCTTTGAGATCTGTATCATGTCATTTGGGTATCGCCAAACCACATCTTTGTGCGATAGGATTCTCCTGCTCTGAATTTGATTCTCAAAACATCTGCTATTCCAATGGGTTATTAAGTTTTATTAAGATGATATGGTTGTCAGAATGCCTACCATCTTGTATTGTGTTTGCTTTTACAATTGTGATTAGTTACTGCTCATAAAACTCCTCTGCAGACCAAATTTTACCTTGTAGTAAAACTATCATTCTGCATTTTCCATGCATGATTGCTAAAGATATTCCTTCCTTTTGGGGTGAATTAGAGGTTCTAGTTTCAGATATTTCGTAATTTTAGTTTATTTTTATTGCAGATCAGGGAATTCACTCATGAGATGGAAGATGGTTGGGGACTGGCTACCAATGGAAAAGTTTTGTTCGGCAGTGATGGGACTTCAGCATTATACCAGCTTGACCCTCAAACACTGAAAGGTTCTTCTTGCATAAAACAGTTAGTGTCAGATTCTGAAAAATTATGTGGTCTTTTGTTGTTCGTTTTCTTTTATCCTTCTTTAGAACAATTTTCAATTGTTTCCCCACTAACATTATCAATGTTCATATAGCCTTCAATTCATGTAGTTGCTCATAATTGTGATTTGTTTCTTTACTCATTTTAGCTTTGCATTTTTCCTGTATTACGGTGCTAATTCCTATTTTAATGTGTGAACTCATTTTTTTTTCCTTTTAAGCTCTGCATAATTGCTGATTTTTTGTCTTTTCTGATGCAGTCATTGGAAAACAAATTGTCAGATATAATGGACATGAAGTACACTATCTCAATGAACTAGAGTTCGTGAATGATGAAGTTTGGGCTAATGTTTGGCAGGCGTGTTCTTAGATATTCATTATGCTCATTTGAATACTGATTGGAGAATTTCCCAGTAATAATTACTCTGGCATTTGAGTGAGGGCATGGTTATAGTAGTCCCTTATGGAGGGACTAACTACCATGCTGAAGAGAGGCAATTTATGACTTTAATGCATATCCTTTGCCTTATGTATCTTTTATCCCAATCATCCTGTTTTTGGGCTTCTGTTTAGTGATTGAGCTACATGATAGCAAATAACTTTTCCCCTTCTCTTAGATCCCCTTAACCTGGCCCAGGCATTTGCATTTTACCCAAATGCTAAAGACTTTACTAAGCAAGCTAGCAAAGACTCTCCATCCAAATGTCGCCTAAACCTTTTGTTCTGTCTGGCAGACTGATTGCATTGCAAGAATCTCACAGAGAGATGGTTCCGTGCTTGGATGGATTCTCCTTCCAAATTTAAGGTTCTGTTTTTCTTTCACTTTCCTTGTGCATAGTTTATTAGTGTCTGATATTTGTTTCAGCAATTCCTTTCAGAGTCATTCGTTTTCTTTTCTGTTTTGCAGAAAAGGCTTGATAGAAGCTGGATATCACGTAAGTGTTAGTCATAAGTAATTTGTAAAAGCAGTTCGTGATGTAATGACTCTCATTTGTTTCCTCGCTACATGGAAGAGGAAGACATATTTGAAAGGAACTGGATTTCACGTCATTTTCTCTTCCTCTTTCATTTTTCTTATATAGATTGTGGGTTTATAGAAGTATTTTCATTTCCTAATTCATGTATTTGGATTTTTCACTGCATTCCAGGGAATTGATGTTTTAAATGGCATAGCATGGGATGCCAATGACAACCGCCTTTTCGGTAAGCTTTTTCTTTGTACATTATGAGACATGTTTCTGTTATGATTTTTCTTTGCACATTATGATTTTTCTTTGATTTTTTTTTTTCACTTGAAATGCCATTGACATATTTCTGTGGTCCATACTTTGCAAATGCTGAGTTGACATTATGAGACAAATTCTCTTTGTTTTGTAAGAACATTCTCCAAACATTACCTTGCTAAGGAATCATACCATCTTAGCTGACTTCTTGTTTTATGATCTAAGTTATTGTCCATGTTCAAAATTTGTTTGCAGTTACTGGAAAATTGTGGCCAAAGCTCTACGAAATCAAGTTGCAACCGATAAAGAAACATTTTGACGCTGGAGTGATTGAGCAGCTTTGCATCCCCCCAATACCATGACATGTCACACTGATACTGAGTTGTATGTGCTCAAAGAGCATAGTTTTAAACTTATGGTATGATTCTGGAAAGGAAAAGGAACTTTAGGGCCTATATGAAGTTTGGCTGCCACACAGGAAATACACACAAACTGTTTGTTAACACTTCTGCTTCCTGGGATTTTTTATGTAAAGTTTTTGAACTGTACAGTATGAGTTACCTAAGGAGCTACACGCTGGTGCATATAACTGTACAAGAAGCTATTAATTTCCAAATGATAGAATAGTTGCAGCAGAGTGGGTTTTTCTGGTTGAAGAATGCGATTGAAGTCGATTACTCTCCATCTCATCTGTGTCAGGCTATCACAACGGGCTCTCTCCCAGCAAGAAGCTATTCTACAACATTCAGAACACCTATAAAAAAGTTATATCCGTGATAATAATAAAGAAATCGAAACAATACTGTAAATTGGAATTTGTCGAATTAGTAACTAGGCTAAAGCATTCAGTGCCTCCATTTAATCTTGACGTTTTCAACTCTACTCTGGGTTTCACAGGATAAATATTAAAACCTGTTCAACTTGAAACCGGATAAGGTCATGCATTGAATCATAAGTTTTCTAGGTCAATATATCAAGCCTAGCTGGGTTTAAGAGCTTAATCTAGTAATAGCCTAACTGGGTCTAAGAGATTGATCTAAGTAATGCCAGAGCTTATTAGAAAAATAAATATTTTTTTAGTTAATTTTATTTTTTTATTTTTATTTTCTATTTTATAATGTTTTCTAGTTTTTTTTTCTATTTGAATAAAATAATTTTTTTCTATTTTATTATTTATATTTAGTATTATTAAAGTTTTCTAGCTTTTATATATATATATATATATATATATATATAAAAGGTTATAATAGTCTTTTTAGCAAGTGAAGATATAAAGAAATAAAAAATATTCTTGATGAAAGATAATTTCTAATATAAAACTAAATTTAATGATGAGTTTTTTCAGACCTAGAGTGATACACGAGTTCTTTTAGAAAAATAAATAATTTTTTAGTTAATTGTATTTCTTTTTTTTTTTATTCTTTAGTATGTCCCTGTTTAAATATAATATTTTTTCTAATTTATTTTTCTTATACAATATTATAATTCTAGGTTATTCTAGTTTTTATATATAAAAAAAAAATTATAATAGTCTTTTGGTATGCAAAGAAATAATAAAATAAAATAAAATATTTCAAAATTCTTTCTATTTCGATGATCTTCAATTTTAACTTATAACAAACTCTTTATCATTCACTCCATCCGCATCACAGGCAAAAATTGATTCAAGAAATACATTCACACTAGAAAAAGAATTACCAATTGTTTTTTCAAGTAAGTAAGTTTATTTTAGAGTCAAGCCTTTCCCGCTATTCCGCTGGTTAGTTGATGATGAATATGTTCAAAAATTGAAACACAAAGTCATATGGCTAATCTCAAACTCTTCTTATCCCCAAAAAATCGAAAACAAGAAATTCTCCAGTTTTCCATGGACTTCACTCCTTAGCTTCACCACTTTCTCAAATCATGTCCTACAACACATCATCAATTGATACCAAGTTATCAAAGCACACCTCATTTTTTGGCATAAGATTATGGGTTCTAATTCTTGCTTTGATTGCTGTCTTCACTGTTCTGTTTTTAGTCATCATGGCTGCTTGCTTCATCTGTCTTTGTCGCCGAAAATCCAAACCTTTCAATCCCCATTTAAGGCGCTTATTGAACCCCATTTCGATGAAAGGTTTTCTGAATTCTTACACTATTCCATCCAAGGATAAAAGGCTTCTGTCGCATCGGATTTCGGAGGTTGAAATGAACATTGAAAAGTTAGACCATCATCATCAGGTGATTTTAACTGATCAATGTTCTAATGTGAGCACTGGGCTCACAACTCGATGGAGTGGTACTGGTGTAGCTGATTTGGAGCCTACTGCTAGGTACTCTTCTGTGGTTCCTGATGCATGGAGGGGAAACCGGATTGCTTTGAAAGAGATTGAGGTTGTTACGG
>Ga0307517_10012919_pt1 | contig 11399 bp, 10 predicted proteins | sample 23_EM_MG_FD_194515 | JGI IMG/M metagenome (GOLD analysis project Ga0307517, IMG submission 194515) | Populus trichocarpa ectomycorrhiza microbial communities from riparian zone in the Pacific Northwest, United States - 23_EM | ecosystem: Host-associated > Plants > Roots > Unclassified | place... | reverse complement strand
CTGAAAAATAAAAAAATATAGAAACATAAATAAAAACTAAATGAAAATAATTTTTCAAAAAAAATTGTTGTGAGGTATAGTTTAATGAAATTTGAATTCGATCACTCATTTTAAGTCTGGTATAAACCAGGGTTAGGACCTGAAAATATTACCCGTGAAAAATAAAAGGTTTAAAGGAAGGGAGGGACATAAAGAGAATATAAAAAATTGTTCCCTGTAATTACATGTAAGGTGGCTGGCCATTCAGGGAGGAAAATTAAGCACGAAAAGTGTGAGAGAAAAAAAGAGAAGTGTGAGAAGAAGTGAGGAAGTGAGAAATCTTGTGAGATCATACTAAATCTTCAATTATCTCTTAAGAAAATCATATTTTAGGATTGAGTAAGTGAGATTTAGGAAGAATAAGTGAGGAGAGAAAATAAGAAAGGTAAAGAAAGAAGGAGAAAGTTGGGAAACTCTCATTTGGCTAGCATTTGGAGGTCAAATTATTTTATGGTAAGAAATTCTATACTTGTTTTAGTGAGTTTGATGGGAAATTAACATCAATTTTGTGTAATTATTAGAATTCTTAAGTGTAAAAATTAAGGATTTTGTAAATTGATGGTTAGACGTGCTTAAACATGTGGAAATGAATATTTAGGAGGTGAAGTTTAATGTTATTGAAAAAGAAATCCTAGAAAAAAATTAGAGAGAGAAGGAAGAATTATGTTGTGATGTATATGTGTTACTATGATAAGAACTAGTGTCAAATGATATGTTAAAGAATTAGATTGTTGTTATTAATGTTAGTGAATTTATATTGAAATTATTGTGAATTTTAGTGATGGAATAATTGAATGTAAAATAGAGTGTGATTTGGTTAAATAATAGATTTGTGGAGTTGAAAATCTAAATTATGTTAAGGGGCATTATGGTAAATAAGTCTAAGTGGATGTTAGAATGTGGTGTTCTTGAATTTGACTTAATTAAAAATTTATAGACGGAGAAAGGAGTAAGATGAACACACATGTGAGAAATGCAAGTAGTGGTGTGATTAATGAAAAGCAATAATGAAGAGTTATAAGGTTATAAAAATATTAATTTATGGTACCTTTTCTGAATTCATGAGAGGCACTAGGAGCATCATCATCCGCGGCAGGGAAAGCGCACGCCACTGAAGCAGCAAGTAGGTGCTTTGCACAACTTTTTATTTCTCTAAATTTCTTAAATTTTCACACTATTGATATGTATATTCTGGTTAAATTGCTAGAAATGTAAAGTTATGTGATGTGTGAAATAAAATAGAATGATGGAAAGTTAAAAAGAAAAAAAAAAGAGATGAATTTTGTGTCTATGACAATGAATGAATGATTGGTTGTGTTTAGTTGAGTTAATGGAATGATTACTTGGTTTGCGGAACCAAGACGGTGAATTGTTATTTGATTTGCTCGTTGTGAAACCAAGACAGTGAATTATTACTTAATTATGGAATCAAGAATATAAATTGTTACTTGGTTTGCTCGTTATTGAACCAAGGTGAAGAATTATTACTTGGTTAACCCGGGGTGAAATCAAGGTTGTGTGGTTAGGGTTATAAAAAATATGGAATTTAAAAACACGACATGAGATATATGGGAAAAAAATGAGATGTAGAGATTTGAAATTTAATATTAATAGAAATAAAAGATAAGGTTAAATAAATAAAATAAAGAGTAATGACTAGTAAGGTTACATGTCATTATAAAAGGATTTTCTGTGTTATATACATATTGCTAACTGATATAATATATAATTTGATATTTTTATGCAAGCTCATCTTATACCGCAAGATAAAGTTGATATAGTTTTAGGTTTGTTTTAGGTGTAATTATGTAAGTTAAATCTATCATGTATACTTAATTGAATATCCTGTAATTCTTCCTTTAGTAAACTTGTGAATGTTGAATTTAGTATCACCTTTACTTACTATGGTTTATCTTTCTTTGCTTTTATAATTTGTATATGTTTTATGTTTTTATTTTTATACTTTTAAATTATCTTGTATGTTTATATAGTTATTTCATGTAATTGTTTTTTTTTGTGTTAATGTGAAGTGATATCGAGTTTGATATATGAATTAAGATTCAGGATGGTTGGATCATGATGTAATGAAGTTGGTTGTGTTATGTATAAAGTGGTCGATAACTTAGTATGATTCACGGAGTAAACTCTGTCAAAATTTCAGTAAAATATTTAACATGGATATATATATTGACCCTAATTTCATTGTATATATATAATATGTGTGTGAATTTGCGCTTAATGTTGGGATGTTACACTCAATATATTGTCTTTCTTGTGGATTTATCCTAAACCAAGTTGGAGACAGGTTAACTATAGTCCCATTAGGTGATAGGACTGAGCATGACTATGTCTTTGGACTGCTGCCCACATTCTTCAGGCTCCACTTGACTGTTAGAGAGTTTCTTAATGTCGATATCATCACTGAAGGTACGTCCAGGTTGGCTAGATGGCTAAGTGATCAGTTGCACCACTCTCGGCGTACAGACTCTCCAATATTATGATTAAAAACTTGCGGGTGACATGTAGTGTCTCAATCGTTGGAAGCTCTCAATCAGTATCGAGCACCCAGACTCAGGAGTTCATGACCTTGCAATAACATACGGCTCGTCTCACCGAAAAATATATATGAGTAACTATCGGCAGATTATGAACAACTCTGCCAAATGATCATGGTCATGAGATCACAGATGGGTGGTACGAGTACGCCTCCTTTTTGGTCGTATGGTCCCGGAAACGACCAGCCTCTTTCTCCTCCTCCAGCACCGCCATTGTTCTAGTTTAACCAATTTTAACTAATTTTATTTTTTTAATTATTTTTTTTGTTCAAAAGATTTTTTAAAAAATTATTTTTTAATTCTTATAGATGGATATACCGACGGATATAATCTATCGGTATATTCCAGAGAGTTTGAAACAATTTACTTTATATGCCACCACAACAATGTTACATCACCGATGAAATTATTTTCGTCGGTATTTTGTAAAGGATTGGAATAAAATAATAATAAATGTCATGGTCAATTATTGATGGAATAATTTCGTCGATGTATTAAAGCGAGTGATTTTGTTTGCGTGTATTTTCTGTATGTAAAATCATTTGTATTTTTTTTTACTGACAAAAATAACATTACTAACGAACAAATGAATTACCGACAAATATTTTCTGTCCATAAATTTGTTGGTAAATAATTTTTTTACTAACAAATTATTAACGTAAATACTAACAGAAAATTCTGGAAGTAAAACTTTTAATTCCTGGCAATAGCTGCAAATTACTGACTTGCTTAGCAGTTAGTATAGGATCTAAGGCACTGAGGGAGCTCCAAGCTGCCCATATTTGATGTCCTGGGACAAGAATATTTCGCTCAAGTACATCAGCAGCGATTCCTGTTATTGTCAACAAGATCTGGTCCCCTGGAAGAGAATCTGCTGACAATATGTGCATGGCCCTCAAAAGATGCAACTCTACGTACCCTCTCCTATATACATGGCTGCTCTAGCAAAATATTGAGCTACAAATCCTCTCTCATCCTTCTGGAATTGTTGCTCATGGTACTGAGATATGATCTGCATATAGACTGCATGATTTCTCACAACACAAAGTGCTCACAGTGCTTAATCTTTTGGAATCATGATGCCTGAAAAAGCAAAAGGAATGGTTGTGCAATGAAACCACCGTAGACTGGGTTCGCAACAAAAGCAAAGCCCATAAATCCTAGAGTTCTTGCTGTATCAATAATGGCATTGATGCTTGATGTCGCATTATAAAGCCTGCTGAGAAGACGCAGATAGTAATCCAACCTTGCACAAGAATAGGGTCTAATGCTTCTGGATATTGACATGTTAAAATGTTATAAAAAAAACATTGTTAATATATATTTAAGGTAGAATTAAAAGTCGATTCTACTTATACTTATTTTTAGGTTTAAAATTTTGTTAAAAATTATTTTTTAACAAAAGTACTTTGACATAGAATATTAAATTATTTAAAATAATTTTTTGATAAATAAAAAAACTTTTAGTTGTTGTATTTTATAAACTTAAAAACTCTTAATCACACATTAAAATATTACAAGATTTTCTTGAAGAGAATTTGAAAGTTAAAATTGGATTGGAGGGCATGGCATCAAAGCTTTTAGGCCCTAACTATATGTTTAATAATTCTAGGTTTTTGCGCAATGTGATACATGAGTGCATGAAACGTATATTGATGAACGCCAACCATACTCCACCAGTACGACATGCCTGGTAAACCTGCACCTCCAACTTTTTGACCATTTCCAAGAAGAGAACCAGGGTAACTTCTGTCTGTGCTGCGAGCAGCTATACACAACAGTTGGAAAGGCTGGCCCATGGTTGCCTGCAGCTTGTGCAACGAAAACTCCTGCTCCTCGAGCAAATAACATGAAAACATCACACACACTTAAGAACGGAATAGAATCTTCTGGTAGTTCAGCTGGTCCAACTGAGAGTGTTAATATGTCCGCTGATCCATCCATTGTTGCCTGTGCCACATAGTCAGCAGCGGAGATTAATTAAAAAGATACAATGAAGAATATTAACACTGTAGATATTTACCCATTACAGCCTGGTAAAGCCTCAAGAGTCAAGACTGACTTGATCTTTTGCTGCAACGTCCACATATGTTAAAGTTCCTGTACTGTTGTATATACAGCTTTATAAACAGCGATTCTGAGGCCAGTACGTAGACGTCAAAAGATCAGGCTACATCTCATAAAACCCTTTGTAAGTAAAATAATTAATCCCGCTGCTTACAGCAGATATATGGCATACCGTGCGCGTGGAGCCATCTCACTAGCTTTCCCATGATAGAAGCCATCCACGATCACTGGAACCCTAGCATTTTCCAGCGCAGCAACTGATGCCACATGACTAAAAAAATGTATATTTACTTCTATCCGACAACTTCAGCAGATGGCTATTTGATTATATATATTCAAGAGAGTAATATTCGTAGTGATCATTGCATTACCTGCCATGCCCAACAACATCGAAGGGAGACAAGAAGTCCACTGAAGTGTTAAGATCAGTAGCAATTGCTTGAGCCCCAGCTGATACTGTCTTCCCATTTCAAGAACTAGAGATGGGGATCTAGGGCCCGTTTCGCAAGCACCCGAAAAATGAAAAATATTTTATGTGAATGGATTCAAGGGATCATAGGAAAAACTTGGATGGTTTGGAGTGACTCCTGTGTCAACAAAACCAATAGCAATCCCTTCACCTGCATTTTTGTCTCCTCCTTCCTTTACCCATACTCCTTGCGGTAACCCTAGGAATCGATCGAGGAGTGTAAGTTGTCATCACTTTGGCTCCTCTATCTTTCTCCACCAGCTTCACTCTAGTAGCATCTTTCAATTTGTTTGCCTGAAATCTTCAACCAGCAAACTTAGATTTACTTTTACAATCATACTTTTCCTTTTACCTTCAACTTTGAGAAAATATATAGAAGGCTATAAGCAACTGGGAAAGAACCTGAGAAGGGGTAGTGTACTGGACTAATTTTCTTCCCTCATGAGATAAATGGCTTCCATGAAATGCAAGTGTCTCTCCTTCCAATAAGACCAAGAATATATACTGATATTTTCTTCTGCATAACAAGCACCAACCATAACAAAAACAAGAACAACAAGCAGCACTGCGCAGAATAACTCGAAGAAGCATGATGATCAACCTTGTTTGTCATGATCATTTTCAGTACTGAAAGAAACATGAGCTCAGGCATCAGGGATGCTGAAAAAAATATGGTGCCACACGCCATGCAAACACATGAAGTAATGATTAATCTTAGTCACATTGTCAATGTGAATAAAGCTGTTACAGTTTTAGCTAACAAGGAAAGGAAGGCGCCCTACTTTGGACTAAAATCATTACTATTACTTACGATTATTACTTGTAATCTTGTATGCAATGGACAGTTGCAATGGAAAGGGTGGGCTTTTAGAGGTACTTCTTGTGCATGCTACCATTCTTATAAAAAAAAAACATTATTACACTGACCAGATTCATGTTGATTTTCTTTTTTAGAGGTGATGATCCTTTCTTGTGTTTCGCATCATTATTGCGGTTAACATTTAAAAAATAGATTTAAAAAATAAATTATAATTTTTTTTTGTAACCAAAGTTTGAAAAAAAAGTTTTTAATGGGATTCGCTACAAAATATATATTTTGATTAATTAAATATTTTTAAAATTATAATTTGAAAAAAAAAAATTCAACCATTAACATACAGCCCATATGATCCGTACTCTATTGAAGCCGTGTGCAAGGTGTTTAGCTCTGAAATGGTAAAATATTGTTGTAGTCTTTCCGATTTAATCTTGCCAAATGAATAATATAAAGAAACAATAAGAACACAGCCAGGCCCACTGACAGTTCAGGCTCAAAATTCTTCAGGTCAGCTCCCAAAACATGAAAATTGAGTAGGGAAGGGTACTCATGTCCCTCTGGTGTCCATTTCTTATTCATTCAGGTTGCTCCCGGTGCTCCTTTCTCAAACCAGAACAGTTCTCCGAACGTTAGGGAAGATAAGAGAGGGAAGACCACCCGAACAAACCGATCGAATGGACTTGACTTATCCAAACCGAACTATAGCGGCTTAAAGCTAAGCCTAGAGCAGTGTCGCTGCTTGATCGGCGGTGAGCAGCATCTCCAAGTATAGTATGGGTTGAAGGATCAAGGATCAAGTGCTTTGACTTTGTCCCCGGGGTCGACCACAAGTTAGGTTTTAGTGAGAGCCGTGTGATAGGTGACTATCCAGCACGGTTTCGGCGAGCACCTTTTTTAGTCCGCGCTGATGAATGGAAGCCGCCAATCAAGCAAGAAACAAGTGGCTCTTTCGACGGCGTTGTCACCATTGACTCTCTTATGGTAAATAAGTGTATCAGAAAGTCAAATTTGAGATCTTATTTCCTTCGGGACGAAAGCCAAATGCGAGTCCCGGCAGGTATATTATTCTACATTTTTCCACAAGAACATTCATTTTTTTCTTCCCGACCGTTTGTCCAAGTCCACATGGTTTGACAGTGTAAAAATGAAAAATGAAGTTGCCCTTCCTGCTCCAACCTCAAGGTCATCATTGCAGTTGCAACCATCAGTTCGGACACGAGCAACGCATCCCAAGTCTATAGTAATACTGTAAGACCTGTAGGTGATAACTCTCTGCGTGTGAAACAAAGTCAACAAATGAGCAACGACAACATAAATTAAGATGGTTGCTATCAAACTGGCAAGTGAACCATTAGGCATAAATGGTGTTCGCTGTCTTGGCTTCACGAAGGGAATACCAGAAACCCGGAATGTCTACTCCATGCATTAGGTTTGATGTCAAAAAACATCCAAAATGAAACCTTTTTCAGGGTAGATTTTATGAAAACTTAACCTAGCATAACTTACATATTCCACAAGACAAAAACACATGAAACTACTGACAGCCCAGTTTGAGCAAAGCACACCACGGTCATTTGGAATATACATCACACACCAACAATCTACAAGCTAAACCTGCAAGAAGATTTAGGTCTCCCTGTGCAATCACTGACCTACTAACTGCACTCATCTCTTCCGGCGCTTGTTTTCTACCTGTAAAGTTCAGAGACTTCAATAGGCATTCATTTCATAGAAAAATAAAGAGGGGAAAACATGTATGAGTGTTTTTGGAGAAAGACAGAAAACCATCCATCCATTGACGAAAGAAATCCCTTGGCATAGACAAATAACTTAATTCCAATAAATAATGAAGAACAATGAAAGTTGTTTTAGGATGATGGCAGTAAGAAATTGGAAGTGACTGCAAACAAAATTTCACCAAACCAATTGTCAATGGATTACATTTACAAAACCAAATGAAATAGTCATAATCTGGCTCAATTTTATTGACATGCCAAAAAAGAAAAGAAAAATGAAGACAACAAGAAGTTGATATTTCCAACTAACTATATCATCAAATCCATTTTATTTTTTTTTCCAAATAACTCTGCCACAGAAGAGAATGTGTTTTCAAACAGGAATGTTAGAACCTAAAAAGAATCAAGCAGCAGCAGTATTAAGCATATAAGGGATCAAATTTGGTAAAATATATCACTGTGAATCCTGATATAATGGCAGACCAAACCTCTAAATATAGTCTGTAACCACGGACCCAGATTTGGATCTATAGTTCAGGATTTCTCTCATACATTGAACGATTGAACAGAGCAATGAATGTAAAAATCTATATCAAACAACTTCCAACATTTGCACAACCCCAGCATAGTCCACTACATCACATCAATTAAGATGAAGAGGACATCATAGGACCCAAATCCATCTTATCCAAGCAACTTGATACAATAACTCAAATTTTCAAATGGTGATGTGTGCATCAAAGTTGCAATCTTCTGAGCATTATAAGCCAACCAACTCTCCATATTCCAGAAGAAGAAGATAAGGGATCAGGAAACAGTGTAGAAGTGAAAATGGTATTCCTAGTGTAGCACAAACCATGGAGCTATATAAGAGCAAGATATCTTCTAACACAAGGTAATAGAAATATAATGCCTTGATTGGTCAAAGGCCATAACAAGTAAAACTCAAGAAAGACAAATAAATAAACATAAGCAAGAAGCCAAAGTGCTGTGTGGAGTATATGGATCATGCTTATTGCAGGTTAAAAAAAAAAATTGCTTTCAAGATCAGCAAACCACCATGACAAAGCTGCAGCCCAAACTCGTATTCAGTTACACGCATGAAAGTAGCAGTGCATCCTACAAATGTATCATTTTACACCAGCTAAATGTTCAGTAGATTTTAGCCAAAAGGATGGTTGATGCCATAATGGTAATGGAAACTCATGTATTACTTATCCACACCATACGTCCAGCATTACAGGCATCAAAACACCAATACAACAACCTACTCCACACAAAAGTTGGTGTGTTAATGAATCATGTTAACTTCTAGCATCACAATCAAAAAATTGTCACAGAAAACAAGCTCATAGCATGTCATGCACAGTAAATGGAGTACATTAAAGCCATAAAAATGATTCTCCAGAAAAAGGGAAACAGGATATGAGAAGTCTCACCTTGACATCAGTAACTGATGACACTGAAAACCCATTTTGTGATCTTTTGACATCATCATCAGATGCACATTCAGAACACACAAAGTGATCCAATTTTTTTGCCTCTTCAATTGTCATGTCCACACAAGCAGGATGATACCTACAAATAGCATGAGATGCGTAACTATAAAAGTAGGTGGCTGAACCTTTTTTTAGCACCGCTATCACATGTGCACATATATATACAATTCCCTTGCTATTCACAACGCCTCCAAAAGGCCTTCATGTGTTGCAGACAAAGATACTCATCCACTCTGAGTTGGTCACTATTAAACAATAAGGGACAAGAAATATTCCGTTCCATTCAGCATAGCAAGATAACAGATTCATGTGCATAAGCATACAGGCATAATTATCTCCTGCCGTTCAAGCTATATCCAGAAGGCCTGAATTTGGGAGTATAACAAGGGGACTTACATTCACTATGGGTTAGTAAGCACTAGACAATGCACGACCAAGAACATTGTGTTTCTTTTACTCATGGGTGAGTCAGAGTTTAAAAGCAACAGAACTATGACGTTTAAGATGTAGCTAAGAGCATAAAACCCCATATAAATAATAATGATCTTATATGGAAAAAGGGAAAACAAGAAAGATCACACTTTGATAAGTGTTCTTGACTTAACTCACCATACAAAATAGTCTTGAACAGCAAACACATAAGGTCTCAGAATGATACAAATATCATTAAAAAAAAAACAACTAGAATAACCACCCACTAAAGTCCAGATTCATGACCTAAATGGCAAAAGAGGACAGAGGGAAGATAACTCTCTTGATGGGATCAAGCTATCAGCTAAAATAACAGTCAGCACTCACACATCCAGCAACACAATTGTTTCTTTCCAATCCTTGAGCTTCTTTATCTGTTTAAGATTCAAAATAATAGCTGAGAAGTTCACCTACAAAACTCATTTTTCTTTAATCGGTGAGGTTTCTTTTGGAAAAAGGTTTGAGTGGTAGTACTTAGCTCCTTTGCCTTGGGACACAAAATTTCACCTTTTTTTTCTCAGTTTTAACTTCTTATAAATTACATTTCCCAGATGTTTAGTCTGACACAACCTTGGAGAGAACTAACAGACTAAATAACCAAAAAGAGAGAACAAAATCAACACACAACCACAAGAAAGCAACATTACCAGTCCTTGCAACCCTCACATTGCACCATAAGATCATCTGGGTTATATGGCATCTCACATTTGCAATACCTTCAAAATCAGAAACCAATTCGACCTCAATCAAACAACAATACACTAACCAAACATAAAACGCATTCCAACATACTCAACTCTAAACCATACTGAAAAGATACTCACACAGCAACACGGTCCGGTGTGAAACCTCCAGTAGCAGCCTTATACTCAAACCTACAATAATAATCCTCAGCTCCAACATTTTCAAGCTTGGTATAGTTCTTAAAAGAGTGAACTATACACTTCCCTTCAATAGTGTGAGCACTTTGCACATCATAATGATCTGATAAGAACAACTCTTTCGCTCCATGAAACTGCCTGCGCCCTCCTAAAGACTCTTCTGGCCTATAGTACCATCTCACTCTAACCTTCACATTGTTTCTACTGTCAGCCTCCATCCCCTCAATTCTTGCCACGTATGAAGGCCTACCAGTATCAGATGGTCTCATCATTACACAATCCCCCACTACATAAAACACCAACAAACACGCAAAAAGATCAAACCTTTACAACAACCAATTATCAAAAACATCAAAAAGACAACAACCCATTATAAAAAAAACCACAAAACAGACAACAAAATCAGAACTTTACTGTACCCAGATAAAGATTAAGTGCGAAAATGCATTTTGATAATGTTATTACCTCTGACAACTTTGGTAGTGCCGCGAATTGTGTAGGAGTCAAGGTCCCTCTTGCCTGTTTTAGGCTTGGAGATGAGGCCTCCTGGTCTGGTTTTAGCCATGGAAGCTTAAACCCTTAAGTGTATCCTCTACTTGAAAGTGATGGAGTGGGATTTGGGGAGAAACAGATAATGGGATTTTGGAGGGAGAGAAACCCTAGCTTCTTGACATTGAAGGGAGAGAGAAGACAACAGAAGACGATACTGTGACTCTTCACCTGTTACAGTGACTTCTCTTTTTTTTTTTTTAATATGTGAATATGTCAGCTTAATCAATGACTAACAGTTTAGTTTAGCTGGAATAACATGGTTTTTGATTTGGTTAAGTTGGTTTGGCTAATGGGGTGTTGCCATGTAACCTAG
>Ga0307517_10012918_pt1 | contig 11399 bp, 9 predicted proteins | sample 23_EM_MG_FD_194515 | JGI IMG/M metagenome (GOLD analysis project Ga0307517, IMG submission 194515) | Populus trichocarpa ectomycorrhiza microbial communities from riparian zone in the Pacific Northwest, United States - 23_EM | ecosystem: Host-associated > Plants > Roots > Unclassified | place... | reverse complement strand
TTACCAAACCCACTACAGAGCCACAAGAGATGTTCGGCTAGAGACAATAATTGCTTGTATTGATAAAACGTACAAACGATCATTTGGGCCCAATTCTGCGATCATGTCGCCGGTTATGGATAAATTGCTTTTACAAGTGGTGATGACAATGTGAAAAATCTTATAAAATAAGTTCTTTGGTTGTATAAGATATTCTCACTACTAAAAACAAAAAACAGGGGCTATTAGCATCTGAATTTAGTAATGGATAATTCTGTTGCTAAATTCAGTAACAGATTTACAACGAATTATACATATTATTTTTTTAATATTAGCAACGGATTTTAGCAACGGAAAATCCATTGCAAACTTTACGTTGAATTTAGCAACGGATTTTCCGTTGCTAATTGAAAAAATAATTATTTAAATTTTAATATAAAACCAAAATTGGTCTATGTGATTTAATTTTAGCATGTATTTTACGTATTGCTCATGCATTTTTTACATATTGCTTATACATAAGTACATCGGCTATGGATTAATACCTTCATGAATTTTAAATTTCAAATAAATCTAATTCTAGTTTAGGTGAGGAGTAGTGGTCTACCTCATAAATTTCAGTTAGGGTTCAGATTTGTGAAACATCTAACTATAAGTTGAGCGTTTACTCAATAACTGTGATCATATTGTACCCTAACCATTCCTTATAAACCCTCATACCGTCTTCATGAAAGGTGGTCACTATGTAGGTCTATATATTAAAGAGGATAATGAGATTCCTATCTTGCTTGGTTGGCCATTCTTGGCCACTGGAGGAGCTTTAATTGATGTGAAGAAAAGGGAGCTGAGGTTAAGGGTGAATGAAGAGGAGGTGATTTTCAATGTGTTCAAAGCCATCAAACAACCAGATATAGGGGAGAGCTGCTTCAGCATTCAAGTGGTGGACTCCTTAATTAACGACAAAGACAAGCATCCAAATGACCCGTTGGAAGCATGTCTGGTAAATAATGTACTGGAGGAGGATGTTGAGATAGCAGAATATACATGTTGGATGGACTCTTTTGAACTTAACCGCAGAAGATACTTTGAAGATTTGGGACAAGCACCACTAAAAGTAAAATCAACCAATGAATAAGCACCGATCTAGAATTACAACCTTTGACAGAGCACCTTTGGTATGCATATCTTAGAGAAGCTTCCACTTATCCTGTGATAATCTCTGCAAAGCTTTCCAAAATAGAGGAAGAAAAATTGTTGAGGGTGCTGAGAAAACATAAGGCATCTCTCGGGTGAGTATCGACAGATATCAAAGACATCAATCCCTTCATTTGCATGCATAAAATTCTATTAGAAGATGAAGTCAAGCCAACAATATAACATCAGAAAAGGCTTAACCTGACAATGAAATAGGTAGTCCGAAAAGAAGTTCTGAAATGGTTAGATGCTGGTGTTATTTATCCAATCTCTGACAGCTCCTAGGTCAGTCCAGTCCAAGTTGTGCCAAAGAAAGGAGGAATGACAGTGGTAAGGGATGCAGATAACAAACTGATACTTTCTAGAACGGTAACTGGATAGAGGATTTGCATGGATTACCGAAAGTTCAACAAAGCAACTCGCAAAAACTTTCCCCTACCATTCATTGATCAGATGTTGGATAGGTTAGCTAGGCATGAATACTATTGTTTCCTAGATGATTATTCAGGATATAACCAAATAGCCATCGCAACTGAAGACCAAGAGAAGACCACTTTCACCTGCCCTTATGGTACTTTTGCTTTAAGAAGAATGCCTTTTGGGTTGTGTAATGCACCAGCTACCTTTCAGAGGTGTATGATGGCTATCTTTTTAGATATGATGGAGTAGATCATTGAGGTCTTCATAGATGACTTTTCTATATTTAGAACTTCTTTCGATGACTGCCTTATCAAATTGGCATTGGTTTTGGAGCGTTGTGAAAAGACAAACTTGATATTAAACTGGGAAAAATGTCACTTCATGGTAAAGGAAGGTATAGTGTTAGGGCACCGAATTTCAGAAAAAGAAATAGAGGTAGACAGAGCTAAAATTGAGGCAATAGACAAGCTTCTGCCGCCAACTACAGTAAAGGGGGTTAGGAGTTTCCTTGGACATGCAGGATTTTATAGAAGGTTCATTAAAGACTTCTCTAAAATATCCAAACCGTTATGCAATATGCTGATAAAAGACACGAAGTTTCAGTGTGATGAAGAATGCAAGACAGCTTTCATGCTATTAAAAGAGAAGTTAGTGACAGCTCCTATTGCAATTGCACCAGATTAGGAGAAACCATTTGAGCTCATGTGTGATGTAAGTGATTATGCAAATGGGGCAGTATTAGGGCAGCGGAAAAATAACGTGTTTCACACCATATACTATGCCAGCAGAACACTCAATGACGCCCAGCTCAATTATGCCACAACTGAAAAGGAGTTGTTTGTTATGGTATATGCCTTTGGTAAGTTTCAGCCTTATCTGATGGGAAACGAGGTGCTGGTGTATACTAATCATGCTGCAATTAGACACCTAGTGTCCAAGAAAGATGCCAAGCCCAGACTCATCCATTCGATCATGTTACTACAAGAATCTGATGTAGAAATTAAAGATAAAAGGGGACCGAGAACGTGGTGGTAGATCATCTTTCATGGCTGGAATTGACAAAGTAACTATAGCCTAAATTCACGGTTATAAATGAAAGCTTTCCTGATGAAAGAATCTTAACAATTTCCACTAACAGTTTCATTCCTTGGTATGCAGATTATGTCAATTTTCTTGCAGGTAAGATCATCCCGCCAGATTTTTCTTACCAACAAAAGAAGAAATTTCTTACTAAAGTCAAACACTATTTCTGGAAAGAGCCGATACTCTATCGGTATTGTGCAGATCAAGTTATCAGGAGGTGTGTTCCAGAAGAGGAAATGACAAACATATTGAAGCACTGCCACACACTTGAATATGAGGTGCACTTTGGAGCGCAACGCACTGCAGCCAAAGTTTTGCAATCTGGTTTTTATTAGCCCACTATGTTTAAAGATGCTCATGTTTTTGTTACTGCTTGTGATAGATGTCAACATACCGGGAATATATCTCATCGATATGAAATGCCATTGCATAATATCCTAGAAGTTGAGTTATTTGATGTTTGAGGCATTGATTTCATGGGACCTTTTCCTTCATCCTACAACAACAAATACATTCTCTTAGCAGTGGATTATGTATCAAAGTGGATAGAGGCAATTACTACGCTTACAAATGATGGCAAGGTGGTACTTAATTTTCTATGGAAGAACATCTTTATCATATTTAATACTTCTAAAGCCATTATCAGTGATAAAGGAACTCATTTTTGCAACAAACAATTTGAAGCAATGTTATCTAAGTATGGAGTCAGATACAAGAGAGCATTGACTTATCATCCTCATACAAATGGCCAAATAGAGGTGTCAAACAGAGAGGTGAATTATCTAAGCCTAATTTCACCATTTAAATAAGGTACATCCTTGCATTCACACCATAATACATAACAAATATACCACATGTATCAAGTAGCATCTTCATTTCAAGATTCTAAAAAATTCTCTTACCATATAAACACCTTTACACATTAGCATCTTATCTTTTTTACCCAACATTTTTACACATATTATATCGCCATATAACATGGATAGTCAGCACAAAATCATTTAGTATGATGACTTATTTCTTTTTTTTTCCCTTGACATGTATTTTTTTGGCGAAAACTTTAACAATTTTTCTTATGAGTTTCTTTCTAATTTTTCATTGAAAGTTCTAACCTAAAATCATCGACATCCTAAAAATTAAACACGTTATTCAAATCAACATAACCCATGTTCATATCTTTCTCCCAATTTTCTCAAGAAATCCCTAATTTAAAGTATGTTAAAAGTATCAAATAAAATTTGGTAAGGTGATCCCTTCATTTCCAAACATCATCAAGATAATAATACACATCAATTTCATACAATTTATAAGCATTTATAGCAAATAAAACAATTCCCTTTTTACTCCTAATTTGGTTGACCCCTTAAGCCCTCAAAACACCAAGTTCCCTTTACTAATTCTTTGAGATTTTGTTGTCTTTCTAACCTATTTCATCCCAATAGTTAATTAACATTAATTTCACATTTTTCATAATTTCATCCAATAACCCTAAATCAAAATCTGAGGTCTTTTTATATCAAAATTCATTTAACTTCTTTAAAACTTGGATAAATGTATTTAGAACACTTTACCAGTTGATTTTGTATACTTCAAATGCCTCCTAGTGAATTTCTACTACCCCTTCTTCTTCTTCCTCCTTTAATTTCCTTAGTTTCTCTCTTTAACCCCACTTTTATCACTTGATTTTCTTCTCTAATATCTTGTGTTTTGGTGTTTACTCAATTCTAATATCTCTTATTACACCCTAAGTATTGATTTCATGAAGAGATATGGAAGAAAAACAAGAAAAGAAGAAGAAGAAACATCATTCCTTTCTTTGCATAACTATCAACCAATTTTAATGAAGGAAAGCTGGAATTTTCAGCACATTTACAGTCTTGCCATTCCATTTTTGCCTCTTTAATATTTTAGGCACGTCTCTCGGTTCCTAGTGTAATTTGATAATGAAATTGATCAAGTTGGTTCATATTCCTTGACTAACCTTCAGAAAACATCTTATTCCCAATATATATTATTATTTTTTTTTATCCAAGATTCCCATTATAATTGGGAATTCACACTTATTTATTTTATCTTAGACCCTTAGGGTTCATGACTATTTTGTACCATTAACTATTCATTTAAACTCTCTTGAAATATATTATACTTTAATCTTTTCTACAATTTTAACATGGAGGTTTACAATAGGTGACAAATCCAAATTCACATCTTTCAATAAGAAGCCAAAGCAACATGTGACATTCAACAACAATACCAGGAGAGTACAATCAAAGGTATTAATAATATCAGTAATTCTCCTATAATCATGTTTTACTTGTTGATTAATTAAAATATAACTTGCTTACTATTAGTTAACTATGTGATGAAGTTCATAGATTATATTTGAATCTTTGCATAACTTGATTGCAAGCATAGGTGGAGGGGTGTACAAGGCTAAGGTGGGCTGTAGCCCAGGTAAAAAAATAAATCCTAACCTTTAGTGTCCAAAACTCTAATTTACACACAAATGCAACAATTAAATGCAGCAATTAATAAGTTCTGAAAAAAGTTTTTTTAGTGCTCTAATGGTCTAAATTAAATTTTCCTAAATGTATTCTAAAAAAAAAAAAAAACCTTAATTTGGCATTAGTATTCCCATCTAATATTATTTAGGATTGCAAAATGATTCTTAGAAAACAACCAAAACGCATAACTCAATAAAAACCTAGTTGAAATATTGAATTTTTTTATTAAGTTTTTATATAAATAATTTATCTTTTATCCAACAAATTGATAAGAATATCTTCATAAAAAAATAATTAAATTATATTCTTTCCTTTGTCTTTAATATTTTAAAAAAATATAAATTGTTTTTGGATTTCACATACATAGACTAAAAGATTTTAGTCGATATATATTATGGTATTAAAAGCAAGATGTTATTAAATACATTAATCTTGGTTCAGTTAAAATTTAAAAAGCTAACCAGTTTCCTCGTGACATCCATTAACTAAATCTTGTTAATACATTTATTAAAATTTAATTATTTTATACGGTAATTTGTGAGCTCTTACAATAAATTCTCTTATAAAATAGGAAATATAAATATTAATCGAGAAGATAAAATTATTATTAGCAAATAACCTAAATAAGATACTAGTGAAATCCTAATTAAGAAAATTGAATATTTTTCATTAAGTTTAGATATGAATAGTCTATCTTTTATTAGATAAAAAGAAAATATTGTCTTCTTGAAAACGATGGAGAACTCCTACTTGTAAACTTGAAAATTGATTTAATTATATCTTATTTTTTACCAACTAATGAAGCATTGCTTCGAATTTGAGAGATGCCAGATTTGATTTTTTCCTTACATATGTGTAATCTGTTTGCACACAATATGAGATTGGCATACCACATATAAATGCTTCGTATAAAAAGACTACAAGTCATTTATGTTAATAACAAAAACTAGTGACAATTTACCAACATTATCATTATGATATATTTAACTCAATAATAGATTTTTAGTTGGAATAATTAAATTCTATATTCAGTGATGGGACAATAAAACTCCTTGTACTTAGCTCTACTTTAAAACTTAAGGATAACTTTCAATCATTTAAAGTTGATGCTATTTGCAAACTTGCTAAGAAATTTTATCATGAAGATTTCAAATAACAGGAGATGTATTATTTGATATCTCGAATAGAGCATTATTATATTGATGTGATTCATCCTAAGAACTTTTAGAATATGTTTACCATTTCTGAATTATGTCGAGGATTAGTTAAAATAAATAAGTCGCAACACTATAATTTGATTGACAAGTTGATTCGTCTTATTTTGACTTTATTTATTTTCATTGTCACCATAAAAGCGAGTATTTTCAGCAATAAAACATGTTAAAACTGTGTTTCGCAATAAAATGAAAGATGAGTTTTTAGCATATTTTATGATGATTTACATTGAACGAGAGCTTGCTGAAGATATTGATTCGGATTCGATCATTGATGAATTTTATTCCACAAAATATAGAAGGGTGCAACTTCAATAGTGTAATTTATTTTATTTATTTTTAATTTTATATACTTTAAATTTGAATTAAAACTTTATTATTAACTTGAAAAATTTATATATATAAGTTAATGATTGATCTTGAAAAATAACTTTTATATATCTGCTTGAAAGCCCAAGGCAGGAAAAATTGCTAGGTTCGCCATTGATTGCAAGTGTTGTTAAAAAGAATATTTTTATTAAACAACACATGAGAAACACTTAGTGATAGATATTTGTGAACTTTTTGATAATGATTTGAAGTTTCACTATATTAATTGCTATAATCCCTTTGAATTCTTGATCTATATTCTTTTCTTTCTTAAGAAAAAGCATGAGTTTCTTTTCCTTGTTTGATTGATGATCAGGTGTGAATATTGAGGGAAGTGATGACACAAAGCGAGGATTTAAATTCGGAAAATTTGTGGTGATGGGACATTGAGGGAGTGGAATGAACGAAATCCATCAAAGAGAATGCAGTTCTCTCCTTCAATTCTGCTTCCAAGTTACCTCTGGATTTCATTGAATTCGACGTTCAGGTAATTAAAAGATTAATCAAAATTGTTCATCTCCTTCTCTTAATAACCAACTTTGTTGGTATATCATTGTTATCACATGCATGAATATCTGGGAGGGACAACCAACAAAATAAGAAAAAGTTGTCAGGTTTCTTCCGTCTCCATTCGCCTCAGAACTGACGCAGCTTTTCATCTTCTTGTTGGCACGTCTGTGGTCGGGTTTGCTGGCCTGGTTCATAGGATTTTGTCTCTTCTTTCTTATCTGTTTTAGTATGCTGTCTTTGTCTAAAATTACACGTCGTTGGTTGCATCTTGGTGATCTAGAATGCGGCTTCCTCTCCTTAGTCCAGGTCCATCTAAAGGATTTATGGCCGAGAATCTTCATGGGCTTTTGTGAATGCTTACCCATTTTTACTACATTCTCTTTTCAATCATTCAATCCAAGAAATTTTGTCCACGCAAGACCTCTATCTCAAAGGCCCAAGAGCCTTTTTCTTATGTTGATTTTCTGTTTGTGCTTGACTGTAAAAATTAGAATCTCAATTGTATTCTTTCATGGAAATCAACACCATATTAAATAAATAAAAGAAAATAAAAATCATATGTGATGCGTGCTAATTGGGAAAGTAGGTGAAAAGTTTGTTCAAACCCAAAATTGTTATTGATATCTCAAGCACTCCAATTGCTTCACTTGGACCTATTTTGTGCAGTGAGGGTAACTAGCCTCTATGGTAAGAATTATGCATTTGTAGTTGTTGATTGTTCAAGATTCATAAGGATAATATTCTTACCCACAAGGATAAGACTCTTCAAGGTTCTACAAAATTTTGCAATAGAATTCAAAATGAAAAAGGATTTGCGATTTCAATAAACAAGAGTTACCATGGTAGAAATTTTATCAGCTTTGGCCTTAAAAAATTTATGCATTTACAATGGTTTTATAGTAGAAGGACTCATATCATTCAAGAATCTATGCATGTGATTTTGTATGAATCTAACTTTTTGGGGGTGAAATGTCAAAGAAACCTTTGCAAATGTTGATTTTAATAAGATAAACTTAGAAATAGTAAAAAATTATGGATCTATAGAAGAACCTTGAACAACTTAAAAACAAAACAACTAACAATATCATGTGCAAACTTCTCATAATCTACGTCTTGTCTATTTTTTAAAAACAAATATAGGCATCGTGCACCCTTTTCAAGGAAAAAAATTGGCATGCACATGGACCTAACCTTTCAGGCCTACATGCGCATGGTATTTTTTTTTATGGGTCGAAAGCACTAGCTCACCCACATCCAAATACCTAGTCTATTTATATAGAGACCTTTATGGTTGTTTAAAAAAATTTATCTTCAATCTTATTTAAAATTTATTAAAATAAAGTAATTAAAATATATTTACAATATTATTTTATTAAATTGTTTTCGAATAAGATTATAGCATTTTTTATAATATTAGTATGTGCTCTTTTAGTACAATCTTTAATGATTTTTTTTATTTTTGTCTTAAATTGTATTCGTTGTCTTTTCTAGAAAAGTTTATTTGAATTATTTTATAATTAAATAAAAAATAAATTCCAAAAATTTCTCCCGACAACACGCGAGAAATATATAATTCTTATATTTTTTATAAACCTTCAAAGAAAAATTATTGAATTATAATTAGGTTTTTATTAAAACTTGCTTATATGATTTTGTTAAGTTGTTGCTTAAAAATGAATATTATAGTAAAAAAAAATGTCAAAAAAGGAAGCACATTAATAACATAAAAGGTTTTTAATTCAAGAGAAACTTTTTTATCTTTATTTCAAATTTTATATTTATTATAATTTCTTTCGGTTTTATAAAATAAAGAATATAACATGAAAAACTATATTTTTTTAGAAAAACTAGATTAATAAGAAAAGAAGGAATTATATAAGAAAATTATTTTGTTTGAATGGAATTAAAATTATTATTTTTCTTATAAAAAATATAATAAAAAAAAAATTGAACCCATGGTAAAAGATCAAATATTTTAATCTGCATATATCTCTTTACTTCTTGATTTAGTCTTCAGATAGCATCAACAATTTTTTTTAGTATTTATTAATGCATATGATTCTCAAATTATCTTATTAAAAGAATGCATTGACTTTTCAATTCACAATTAAAAATTTTCTTGATACTAAAGAACATGTTAACTACATTTGCATAATGTTTTTCTATGTTAAAAATTAATATTTGATCTAATCTAAAGTGGAGTGTGGATAAGTTAACTAGTTATTGAACTAAAGGTTATTAAAGCTTTATTTCAATATATTTACTATTTGTAAGGAGTTTGGCCGCTTTCTATCTTTTATCTCTTTGCTAACTTTTTTTCTGAACAATAGCTTATTTTAATTGTCATATGTGGGTTATTATCCTCTCTTTTTTTATTATTATTGTAACACCCTGTATTTTTATAGAAAATTTCACCAATATTTTTCAAAACATTAATGAAAATGAGGTAAATTTATACACACAAACACTTACAAATTCAAATCACTTCTATTTACCATCACATATATTTCAACACAATGTTGTTAAAATTACAAGTTGACTCGTAAAATCGTAACTCTTATATGACGTGTAAAATTGGATTAAAAACTCGAAACCCAGCAAACTCGGTCAAACTCGGTCCGAGTTTACGAGTTTGACGAAAGTCACGGTCCCGACTTTGCTACACACTTCCCAGCCTCCCCTTTCCTCTTTGTCTTTGTCTTTCGCCCAAATCTCACATTCTCAAGTCTCAACCTTAGCACTGCTAGCATCAGCAACGCTAATTTGGGTCTAGGATTTTGTTGGGGACGTAGACAAGGCGGGTGAGAGAGGGGGAGGGAGAGGAAGAGGGGAGCACTAGCAACGCTAATTGGGGTTTGGGATTTTTCTAGGGATGTAGACAGGGCAGGTGAGAGAGGGGGAGGGAGAGGGAAAGGGGGATTTGAGAGATGAAGAATTTCAGGGTGATGGAAATGGAAGCCATGGGAGGAGTAAAATTAAAAATGCAAGAGAGGAGGAGAAGGACGGTGTGGTTTTTTAGAAGCTACAATTGAAGTGGTAAGAAGAATTTTATGTGGTCCACAGTTTAGGTGAATAATTTACTTGTGTGGTCGTGAATATTTTACTCATAATTTAATTAAATTGCTTTGATTTTAATTTAGTCTTATATAGTTTAATATTTTAAAAATAAATTGACATGCTTTTACAACTTACAAAGCTAAAGCAGCAAATTGGGTTACAATTTATTATCTTTTATGTTTATTATTCTTATAATCTCAGTAACAAGGAAGGATTTTATTGATGTTCTTGAAATATTAAAAAACAAAATGAATAAAAAAAATTGTTCTTGAAATGATAGCTAATCTTGTGGAGATATTTGTTTTTTAAATTTCAATCAATACATTTAGGATTCAGCTAATGAATGACCCTTAAAACATTTATTAAAAATAATTTAATATTTTTAACCAATTAATTATTTGATTTATGTAATTTAAGGAATTTGGATATTTATATTGTTTATTTTGCATTTATTTTAATTATGTTATATTATTATTTTCTACTTGATTGGAATTGTCAATATATAATTAGTTAAAATATTTTACTTATTATTTTACGATTTTACGATCCGAGTTTATATTACATATTTCGTGTCGTGTTAAAAAAACGATTTTAACAACCTTGCTTCAACATAAATTTATATGTTATATGCCATTGAACTCTCTATCTTGATTATTAAATTATATATCCTTATATTCTTCTTATCATCAATTATTTATTATCATGTTTCTATTAAAGCATCTTTCGTGCTTTTTACATCATTCTATATTTGAGGGAAGATTAATTAACATTTGTATTGTTTCAATATAAATATTTCAACACATTTCAATACTTGATTTGCATTAATAATATTACAAAGTCTTCACTTCTTATATTTCTTTCTAATAACAAAATCCATTTCATATTTCACAATAATCTAAAAGATTATTTAAAAGATTTATTGGGTTTGATAAAATTTTATTAGTCTCTCTTATACAGGGCTTTATCCAAAAATTTATCCTACCACATCCTGTGTAAGACATATTCCTATAATCTCCACACAGATGCCTCAATCATACCACTAATTCATTTATTAATCCATTAGAATTTC
>Ga0307517_10012917_pt1 | contig 11400 bp, 6 predicted proteins | sample 23_EM_MG_FD_194515 | JGI IMG/M metagenome (GOLD analysis project Ga0307517, IMG submission 194515) | Populus trichocarpa ectomycorrhiza microbial communities from riparian zone in the Pacific Northwest, United States - 23_EM | ecosystem: Host-associated > Plants > Roots > Unclassified | place... | reverse complement strand
TCTTCATCTTTCATGTTTCTCGCTCAAAGTTGGGTGTTGTAGACTCTTTGGGGGCCTATATTTCAACCTGGTGTGTATGTATGTTATTTACAATGATATATGCAAATGTATGTACATGTGTATTGGTTATGGATGACTATATTAGGGGAGCTTATACTCTAAGGATAGGTTATGGGCCATTACATGATGGGTGGCATTCTACCTGGTCTCAAAAGGGTCTCTTGCTATCCCAGTGATCACCCTCGTGAAGGCAATATAGGGGCTCAGTAGGTAACAGGATGGCATATGCACCAATCATTACCAGTCTAAGCTCTCAGCGAAGAGTTGGGGTTTACACAAACTTAAACCTTGACTAAAAGTCGTAAGGTAAGCTGCTAGTCCCCCACTTAACCTAAAGTTTTTTTTCCAGTATAATTCCCCTCAAATGTGAATGATGCATGAAATAATTTTATACAATGCATGAACAAATATGTACAAAATTAAAGCGCATGAGCAAATGAGAATGAAAATTAACAATAACACAAAACCAAACAATAAAACACGATGATCAGACAAAAACAAAGCTTAGTCCACAAGGTCCCTAGTGGAGTCGCCATTCTGTCGCACGTGTGCGGCATCGCGGCGATCGTCCACCCTCACTCATATGTGTGTGTATCTGGAAAATATGGAGAGACAAGGAGTTCTTATCTTTTTATAAGTGGAAAAAAATAGAATGGGAGTCGCCACCTAGTATTCTGGTCACTAGGAACCCTAACTGGTCTCAGAGATCGGGTACGGAGACTAGTTGCGTAAAGGGAAGGTATTAGCACCCCAAATACGTCCTACCTAAGGTAAGCTGCATTGTTTTATTGTCTGATAAAAATCTAAGGTCTTGTCATGTTTTTTTAATTGTTGGTCCGTCTATGGTTCAAGAAAAGCCCTCCTCAGTAAGGAGGTTCTTATCTTATGGGGCAAAGCCTAACCGTTATAATGTCTATAAAAGAAAACTACCTTATTAATATCGGGAGTACATTTTACGTATAAATTCATAATCCCTGATATTAAAAGAAAATAAAATAATTTTTTTGGTTTTTTAAAATATTGGTCAAGTTCTCGTGACTTTAATAAACTGTTTATTAAAGCCAAAATGCATGCTAAAACAATTTTTTTTTTTTAAGTTTTCTTTGTTGTATGAAAATACAATATGAGTTTTTTTTTAATTTTTGGAGACTCGGCCGTATGCATGAGAACAAAAACATGTTTTTTTTTTAATGTTTTGACGAAAACCGGGTATTTTAATACCGGATGTATATTTTTACGATGTAAAAATACAAATCAATATTAAGCAAAATTTAGTAGAAAAATACGCGGAAGAGTTACAAATTTTTGAAAATATTTTTTTGAAATTTTTTTTTGTGGACTGGGCTGGACCCGGCCCACTCATTTTGGACAAGTCCGGCCCAGTAAACAGTGGAGCACTCTCCACTGATCCATGCTACGTGAACAGCTGTTCACGCAGAACAATGGAGATGGTGCAGCGAAGAAGAAGAAGAAGAAGAAGGAAGAGGGGCGGATCACCTGGCGTGGCGGTGATGGCTGGCTGGACGGGGAGGACGACCTGAAGCCGGCAGTGGAAACGGTGGTGGAGTTGGCGGTTGGTGGCAGTTGTCGGTTTCTGTTTTTCCCTTTTTTTTCTTCTCCCTGCTGCTTTCGGTTCTCTGCCCCTTCCCTTTGCTGTTCTTCTGTTTCTGTGGTAGCAACTGTTGTTGCTCACGGTGCTAGTGGTGACAGTGGTGGCCGAATGTGGCTGTAGATGGTGGTTCCAGGCGGCGGCATCTCCTCATTTCTCCTCTGTTTCTGCTTTTCCTCTGTCTGTCTCTGTTTTTGCTTCTTCTTCTGTTTCTCACGGTGCAGGGGCTGTTAACAATGACGGGGAGGACGGCAGTGGCTCTGGGGTGGCGCTGGTGGTGGCTATGCGGACAACAGACGGTGGTTCTTTCTCCTTTCTCTCCTTCTTCGTTTTCACTTCCAAGACTTGGCAATGGCGTTGGCGGTGCTGCTGCTGTTCTTCTTGTCTGTGCAGAGGCGAAGGCTTCTTCTTCTTCACGGGTATTGCAGCAGGGGGAGGAGGATGGTGAGAGGCTGTGCTGGTGACGGTGGTGATGGAGAATGGTAGCGGTTCGCGTCTCCAGTTGTTTCTCAAATCTCTCCTTCCTTATCTGTTTTCAAATGTTTTCCTCTTTTCTCTTTTCAAAACCTTCCGCCCTCCCCTGTTTCTGCTTCTTTCCTGCTTGCTTCCCTCTTTTCTCAAAAAATTCTCCCTCCCTGAATCAGTCGTTGGCTTCTCTCCTTCCCCAAAATTTTTGCCCCCCTTTTTGCCGTTTTCTTCTCCTTCTATTTATAAGCAGGAGGAGAGGGAGTTCCCCCCTGCTCTGTCCCATCGTGGTGCAGGAGGAGCGGGGCTACCTTACCTCTGCAGGGTAAGGTGGCCGCCTGTTTGCAGGCATGACGCCTCTGTTTCTTCCATAATAGTGGCAGGGTATGGGTTGTGTCATAGCGCCTTGTTTCATGGTTTAGCCAAGTTGGGGGAGAGAGAAGGAGAGGGTGAGCGGTAAAATGATTTCAAAAATCCTCTTCTCCCCTGTCTCTGCATTTGCAGGGGAGAAGAAGCTGCACCGTGCCGTTCAAAACGGCACCGTGCAGTTTTTTTTTTTTTAAGAAAAGGAAAACAAATTTGGAAGTGACCCAAAAATGGGTTATGACAGACTACATGGTTGGTGCTAATATCGTTGACTGCATAAATGTTGGATTGTGTTGATGCTCTTAACCATATTCGCTCATTCTTTCTTCAAGTTGACTACATGGAAGGACTTTCACCAAAGGCATTTTTAAGTGCTTGCTCGAGTAGGCTAATGAGGCGAGCCACGCTTGTCTTCAAAGACTCCAACTCTTCGTAAAAATAAGGGTCATGGTGGGTGCGTTCTTCATCTTCCATATTTCTTAGTCAGAGTCGGGTGTTATAAATTCTTTGGAGACCTATATTTCAATCTGATGCATGTATGTTATTTACAATGAATGGATGCATGTTTATGGATGCAAAAATGAATATACACATTGGGTATGGATGGCGAAAACCCATGCAAAATGAATGTTTAGGGAGTCCATACTCTAAGGGAAGGTTCTAGGCTTTTACATGATGGGTAGACTTTCTACCTTGTCTAAAAAAGGTCTAAGAACTGCCTAGTGACTACCTTATATGAAGGCAGTATAGGGGTTTACAAGGAATGGTTAGGGCACAGTATGACTGCCATTATCGAGTAAACATTCAGTTCATAGTTAGATGTTTTACGAATTTGAACCCCGACTGAAAGTCATGAGGCAAACTGTTACTCCCCACCTAACCTAAAATTGGGTAAACTCGTGAAATCAAAATGCACAAGTGCATCAACCCATACCCGATGTACTTATGCATGAACAATAAATAAAAATGCTAAAGCAGTGAAAATACGAGCTAAAATTAAAAAGACCAAAACAAATAAACAAATAATCAAACAAGCAAAGCTTAGTCCGACCAGACAAGGTACTTCCAGTGGAGTCGCCATCCAGTCGCGGGTGTAACGTCAAGTTGACGACGAGCTTTCCGTGCCTCCTAAGAGGTATTGTTGTTGGGAAAACAAATAGGTGTGGGTTTAATCATAAAATTATGATTAAGGTTCAGGAGTCGCCATCTAGTATTATGGTTACTAGGAACCTATGGTTTATGAGAGTCTGGGTAAGGGAATGGTTGTGCAAAGGAAAGACACATCACCCCCAATATACATTACCTAAGATAAGCTGCATTGTTGTTTGATTATTTTTATAGGTCAAATTTCTATTCGTTGGTCTTGTCTACAATTCAAGGTAGATCTCCCTTTGTGTTTATTTTGCACTTTGTATCTTTAATACTTGAGAGTATACTCTACGGTATAGTTTTACACCTCTAAATATTAAAGTCTACATCTAAACCCTAATATAAAATAAAATAAATTGGTAAAGGGTTTTTGATATTTTGGTCGAAACCTAATGGATAATCATAAACTGCTTATAATATCTATTTTTTGCTTTTTAAAAACATGAGGTGGTTGGCAGCAATGAGAGAGAAAGAATAGAAGGAAATGTTGGTTGGGAAGAAAATTGGTGGGGGAGGCTGGTTTTTCGCCTACTTTTAACCCAAATTTCTTCATTCTCAAGCCATGGAATCCACCTCTATTTATAGAGGGTGGAAGAGGATAATCTTTTCTTCACTGGAGAAAACTTTATGCCTTTGATTCGACTGGAAATGATCTCAATCATTGTTTCAAAGTAGGAATGTGACAGTCAAATCTGATAATTCAAGGCTGCCTGAGGTGGTCACTTTAGGCCAACATCGCGGCCATTATGTTGTCAATCAGCCTGAACGGACCATACTAGGTTGTAGAGAAATGTCAGGTTAGCATGCAAGTTTTGTCAAATTTGGTGAAGGTTAGAGGCATTAAATGCATCTGCAAAGTAGCTTCCCTCAGTTGTCATTTCAGAGAAAATTGAAGGTTAGCGACGTCGTTTTGGTAAAGTGCATTTTGGTCCTTCAATTTCTAATTGATCTCACGTACACTCCTGATTGGCTTTATACTTTAAATATTATGTCATTTAGCCCCTGTACAACTTCAATTTCAGCCCCGACTTGGCACACCTTTTTCACTTTGGTCCTTGATTTTGGATTGATGCAATTTTACCCTCAATGAACCATTAAACTTTTCATTTCTTCAATTTCACCTCGGGTTTCAATCAATTAAGCCACTATAGTTCGAAGCCTTTTGCATAATGGTCCTTGGCTGCGAATTTCTTCAATTTAACACTTAATTCACCCCCCAAAACTTTAATTTTCTTGTGATTTTGCTCCTGATTCAATCAATTGACTTGGTAAAAATTAAATTTGATTTTTTTAAATTTCAATCTTCTGAATTAATCTCAAATTGGACTCTCAAACTTAATGTTTCACAAATTCAGCCCCTAATAAAATTAAGTTAACCCATTTAAAGTATAATTAAGTCATTGCACTTAATTAAATGCTTTAATTGAACACAATTTAATTCTTAAACATAATTAAAATTTAATTTGGCCTATGATTAAATCAAATTGTCCTATTAAAAATTTAATTATGTTCGTGGACTTAATTTTTATGCAGATTCGTCCAATAATCATTTAATGTGATCTTGAATTTGCATTGTTTCTCCATTTTTAGTATAATAAGGTATAATTAGGCCTTGAATTTCCTCGAAAATTGCAGATTGATTTTTCCATATGCTTGAGATCCTCCACGACCTGATTTATCCACGTTGCTAGCCTTTATTTTATTTTTTTATTTTTATTTTGAAAATAAAAATATGCAATTTTGGGGAATAACCCAGAAATAGGTTTAACAGTGGCGATAGGGGTGTTAGAAGACAAAAAGGAGGAGGAGAGAAGTGCTAATCCAAAAGCAGGTCCTTATGGCCTGTTTTAGTTGTTTTTTATTCATTTTGGTTCTATATTTATATTATTTATTGGTGTTTTAATTTTATTTTTTATATATAATGTTGTTTTAATTTATATTTTTACCTACCTTTTGCATGTTAATGCAAGGGTTTTTACCTTGGCTTTGCTATGCATGTTCATGCATAAAATAGGTTCAAAAAACTAATTTTGAATCCATATTGCATGAACATATAAGTTGTATTAAGTTGCTATTTTAGATTTGTGCCTCTAGCTTGATTTTGGTGTTTTGATGTTTTTTTATAATGTTTTTTATTCAAATATGTTTGTGTATGTTAGTGTGACCTGTTGAGAAAAAAAACATGTTTTAGAAGCAAAAAATATGAGTTCTGAAGGCTTGACAATGGCTACATTTTGGGCATGTTGCTAGGTTTTTGGTTAAGCAATGTTCTTCATGTTCTTGCGAAGAACATTGCCTTAGCTACATGATTTGGACTAATTTTGCTCCATTTCTTTATGCAGAACTATTCTCTAGACTTGATTAGTCAATAATCTATGATTCATAAGCATCAATAACTTGTTTTAATGAGTTTAAATTCTAAGGTTTTGTTTCAGCACCGAAACCTATTTTTGGCCAAATTGTATTGATTTGTTGAAAAATTAAATAAATGGATACTAGATTATAGATCTTTGCATGATTCTCAACATGTCTATCCCTTGGATTTGCCCATATTAGGTCTGATTTGAATTTCACATTTGCTGGGTTTGGTTTTGGGTTGTTCTTCGTGTTCTTCCCAAAAACATTGCCTTAGCTACATGATTTAGACCAATTTTAGTCCATTTCTTTGTTCATGACACTTCTTCAGACATGATTAACAAGTAATTTATTGTTTATTTGCATAAATAACATGTTTACAATAGATTTTAAGCCTTAGCTTTCGATTTTGAATCGAAACTCATTTTGATAAAACCGTGAATTTTTAGTGAAAATCGAAGAGATTGGATGCTAGATTATTATTCCTTGCATGATTTCCAACTTGTATGTGCTTTTTATTTGACCAAATCTGGTCTGAATCTGAGTTCATGTTGTTGGATTCACGTTTGGTGTTCTTCGTGTTTTCCATTTTTTTGTGCATTTGATCCGTTTTGTACAAGTTTTTTTTAGTTTTTGTGTTTTTGGCAAGTTTAATATGGTTTTTTACTTTGGTTTTGTTTTCGGGTCAAACCAGATTTTTTGGTTTGGTTTATGAACAAACCAAAGATTTCCGATCAACCTAGTCGAGTCTACCTAGTCGGGTCAACCTAGTTGGGTTTGCTCATAAAAAAATCTGGGTCAAAGAACTTATACCCTGTTTGATTTGCCATCTTTTTTGTTAAGGGTCTTTTGGTTTAACGATGTGGCTGGCAAACACCCTTTAGGCTTTATTTTGTTTTGTTTTATTACAATTGTTTTTTATCAAACAAAGTCTAAAAAATAAAAATAAAATTAAAAAAAATGGCAAAAAAATCCTAAAGTTATTTTTGAGCATCTTTTTTAAAGAAAATTAAAAACACTTTTTGCATTGTTTATTTTTTAATATATTGCATGAATTTTACAACATGTTTGTAAAATTTCAAATGATTTTGGCCTATATTTTTAAAAAATGTTTTAAATTTTTTTTTGGAAGAAAATAGTATTCACTTTTAATATAAGGATAAAAAAACTAAAAGGGTTAATATTATACTCTTTATTAAAAGGCATCAGCTTTTCACTGTGCAAATCCACAGTAAAAGGCGGATCCCTTTTAGTTATTGTTTTTTTTTCTTTTTAATTAATCTTATTTTTGTTTAATTTATATTGTTAATATTAAAATTTTTTCTATTTAGTTATCACACTCTCATGACACAAATTCTAAGTTTGACGGGTTAACCTGGTTTGACGGATTAACCTATTTGATTTAGATTTTTTTTCTATTTCTTAATTAGATTTTCTTTCAATTTCATCTTTTAATATCGATTTTATTGAGAATTACACTTCATGATTTGTGCTTTTCATTAGATTATCGTGATCTCATGAGGGGATTTTACTATACCCCTCCTCGCAAAGCACTATTCATTGGAATAGTGTTGCTTTATTTTTTTTCTTTGTTTTTTCCTTTTCAATTAATCTTTTTTTTTGTTTAATTTCATTCGTTAATATTAAAAAAATTTCTATTTAGTTATAATACTTTCATGACACGACCATGCAGTCATACCCCGCATCCAAGGCTTTTGGGTCTTGTGTTATAGCCAGACCTAAGGCTCTTGGGTCTGGCGTTGCAGCCAGACCCACTTAAACTTGAGTCATGCAAGTTTAATATTATTATTAATATTATAAATATTATTATTTGTATTATAAATATTATTTTTTTTATAATGAATATTGCTAATATAATAATTAATAAATTTGAAAAAAATATTATTACTATTAAAAAACAACCATAGATTTGATTTGAAGGGTAAAATTATAAACTATAAAAACTTGAGTCAGGCATGTTTAATATTATTTTTATTAATATTATAAATATTATTATTTTCATTATTAATAAATTTGAAAAAAAAATATTATTACTATTGAAAAAAACAATAGATTTGATTTGAAGAGTAAAATTAAAAATTGTTGTTGTTGTCGTCGTCGTTGTTGTTATTCTTATTATTATTATTATGATTATTAGTGTTATTCTTATTTTTAATATTGTTATTATTTTTATTATTATTAAATTTGAAAAAAAATATTATTACTATTGAAGAAAAACCATAAATTTGATTTAAAGGGATTAAAAACTATAAGAACTTTGGTCATAAAAGTTTAATATTATTATTAATATTATTATTTTTATTATTATTAGAGGAACCAGACCCTAGAAACTTGGGTCTGGCTGGGGCGCCAGAACCAAGTTTATAATCACTAGTTTTATTTTTATTATTCTTATTGTCATTAATAAAAAAAATTTAAAAATATTATTACTATGAAAGAAAAACCATAAATTTGATTTCAATGGATAAAAAACTATAAGAACTTAGGTCAGACAAGTTTAATATTATTATTAATATTATGATTTGTATTATAAATATTACTCTTGGTTCAGGCATTGCAGCCAGACCCAAGACTCTTGTATCTAGCTTTGCAGATAGACCTAACGCTCTTGGATCTTAGCTTTTTTTATATTTTTTATTCTAAAAAAATTGGTTTGCGCTACGCCTAACTAGTCCAAAATATTATTAAGGATAATAATTATTATTTACTTTTAATATAAGGATAAAAAACCTAAAAGGGGTTAACATCCAAAATATTATTAAAGATAATAGTTGTATTACTCACTTTAATATAAGGATAAGAAACCTGTATGAGATTAATATCCAAAATATTATTGACAATAATACAACTCATTCACTTCTAATATAAGGATAAAGCCCGAAAAGAATTTTATCTGAAATATTATTTGGAATGTCACGATAGCTAGAAAAAAGAATTCTAGTTTTTCCCTAAAGAAGCTTCAACTATAATTGAGGATATTTCACATTCCCAGACCGAGTTCCTGACCTAAAAAATTAGGATTTGTTCATCATAACATACTCATCATAGTAAGTCAGTACAGATAGATGTCATCACACCATAGCAAACAAATAAAAAATAATACAGCTTACCTCAAGTAAGATATATTATGGATTCTAATACTTTGTCTTTACGCAACCAGTCTATTGTCTAAAATCTCTAAAAAAAATAGTTAGGGTTCCTAATAGCAATATATAATACTAGGTCGCGACTCCCCAACCAAACCAAAGATCATTCCAAAAGACACCGCCTGGGAATTGTCACTACGACATTGCGCTCTCATGAGGAGAGTACGACAAATACTCTCATAAGATGAAATGGGGCATAGATAAAATCTTATGAGGAAAGAAAATATGATATAGAAAACATTAAAATAAATTTGATGAACATAGAAAAAATGAGTGAAAAAATTGTATTTAAATGAGCAATAGAATATATGGTAAATAAAGGACTAGTTACATGTGTGGTGACATTAGTTTAATGTGTTTAATGTAAAAGAAGAGTTCATAAGTGGCTAATGAGAAAGTATTAAATTAAAAAAGAGCATGGATTGGTGTGTTTATATATATAGAAGGATTAATGATATTGGTTTGGTTCATATAGTTGTAAATGTAGAATCATGATGATGTAAATACTTACAATAATTTTTGTGATCTTGTGTGTTTTATATGTATATTGTTTTGAAGGACTCAATGCTCATAAAAAAAAGTCATTGAATTGCCTGGTATTTCATATTAGATAAATCCTGATATTTTCTATAATTGTACTATAAATAATTTTATGCATGTGATTTATAAGGCATTGTAACCGTATTAATGTATAAATATAAATTGTATAAAATTATTGGAAAATGAACTTAAATATATCCTTATGATATGTATAAAATAATTATCCTTAAATTTCTCGTATAAAACAATTAAATAAATATAAGTTTCTTAACAAATTCAAGACGTTACATTAATGGAGCAGTGGTGGTGATTGTATCGGTGATGTCATGGAATAGTAGTGGTAATGTTTGTAATATAAAATTCTTCACATAAAAAAATAAAATAAAAACCTGTTTTTTGTTGTTTTAATAAAGATATTTTAGGTTTTTTTTAATTAAAAAAAAGGATTCAACTAGATGCTCATATTTTATATATTTTTTAAACTGTTAACCTGATGGTTACAGTAATTCAACAACAATGAAAAAATCGCATAGTAGATTGAAGTGCATGACAAAAAAACCACGCCCACAGAAACTTGATGCACATAGAGCCAAATATATATATATATATATATATATATATATATATATATATATATATATAGTGTCTAGTGAAGGTACTTATATAAGCTGCGTTCATAATTAACCGCATTAGTATGAGAACTTCCCCATCCATTATCATATGCTGTTGATAAATAGAGTAAATTAAATATCAACTACAACAATCATTCCATATGTATGTTAAAAAATTATCTTAACTCAAAGCTTAAGTTATTAGATGAGATTTTAAAATATAGTTTATATTATTCTCTAACACATTTCTTCAAATGAAAATTCTTTAGATTTGAAACTTGCACAACCTCATATTATCTTATGCTTAATTTTTATCAAATAAATAGAGATGATGAGATTCGAACTCGTGACCGCTTGGTCATCAAGGCTCTGATACTATGTCAAAGAACCATCTCAACCCAATAGCTTAAACTATTAAGTGAGCTTTCAAGATATAATTTATATTATTCTCTAACAACGTATACACAATTGTTAATGTTGATATAATTATATGGCGATTAATTAACCACAAATTAAGGATATAATTAAGAATGATCATCACCCTCGATAATTAGCAATCCCATTAATATATATGTATGCATATCACCAGAATCCCTATAAACGAAGGAAAAGCCTGCAGGACGGAGGAAACCTCGACTGAGACAGCAGAAGCAGTCGGTTCCTGAAGTTTCGTTACATGTAAACGCAGTAATAGAATATGAATATAAAAGCATTACATGTTGCAGACATTTTTTTTTTTTTTTTTATTCACGTGGGGTGTCCGGGCCAGCTTACGCGCACCACGACTATTTCCCACGGCCCACTGGACATCCTGCAAGCCCAGGAGCAGGTAAGGCACCGCGGGGGTGACAAGCGTGCACATAGAGGGTCGAACCCGGGAGGGGGGCGGAACAAGTTCACGATGGATCATAGCAGTTAAACCCTCTCATGTGCTGGGTACACATGAGGGCTCGAACCAGGGCACTCAGGCAGTGCAAAGCCTGCCAAGGCCACTGAGCTACAAGCCCCCTGTGTATGTTGCAGACATTTTGATACACGTAGAAAAGTGTTCGATGTATCAGCCAACTTTTGTCACCGC
>Ga0307517_10012916_pt1 | contig 11400 bp, 8 predicted proteins | sample 23_EM_MG_FD_194515 | JGI IMG/M metagenome (GOLD analysis project Ga0307517, IMG submission 194515) | Populus trichocarpa ectomycorrhiza microbial communities from riparian zone in the Pacific Northwest, United States - 23_EM | ecosystem: Host-associated > Plants > Roots > Unclassified | place... | reverse complement strand
TGAAAGTGGGTGTCTTCAAAAGCTTCGTCGGGTCTATGAGGCTTATCCTGTGCATTATCTTGCGTACTGGGGGCAGTTCCTCAGGTACTTCTTTGACAAATACCTTGGGGAACATCGCCAGGAAGTCCGGTACTTCCTGTGGCTTCGTCATGGCTGATCTAGACTCTCTAGATTTTCCGTCACAGGTAACTCTAACCTTGTACTTGGAGAAGTAAATGCTGTTCTTTTGGCAATCGATGACCGCTCCTAGCCTTATGAGATCGTCCATACTGATGAGGATATCATAGTCTGATACTGGCGTGACTAGCATAGGCACCTTGTCGACTCTCATCTTGCCTAGCTGAATCATAACCTCAACAGAGAAGTTGCTAGTTGATCGCGATCCTTTAACTGCCATCTTCAGGGTGACGGGATTCTTCCTAGCTGTGTAGGGGATGTTGTGTGTTGTAACGAATTTGTTGGATATCAGGGTACCGCCAATGGTACCTGTATCTGCGAGGGCTCTGGCGGGCTTGCCATTGATGTTGATAGTGAATTCGAGTGCCTGGAATGGCCTATCCTTAGGCGTGCCTACTGTAGTCTTGTAGGTCCTGACAGAGCCGCTGCCATCTAGCTCCTCTGTGCTGTCTGTATCAGGCTCATATTCGCCTTCGCTGCTGTCTGGGCTTTCCTCAGAGAGGCGAACATGGTTGGTCTTAACTTCTTTCTTTGGGCATTCATTTGCCATGTGTCCGCTTTCGCCACAGTAGAAACAGGCTCCTTCTGCCTTGCGGCGGTCCATTTCTGCCTTACTTGGCTTGTTTGACTTGGTATAGGTCCTCTTCTTAGCCGGGGCCTTTCCTTTGCCTGTGTTCCTGGGCGTTGATGTGATAGAGGGCTTGCGGTAGGTACTCTCTCTCTTTGGTGTGTGGGTTTTGCTGCTAGAAGCCTGGCTTCTATCGGTTCCTTTGTAGCCGCCAGTTCTATACATGGTAGCGTCATAGCGTTCTGCTACAGCCACCATCTGGTCCCAGGTATCTTCTGGTCTGAGCTGGGGCTCAACATTGCGGCGTAGTCTAGAGTCCATAGCATCGAGAAATCGCTGTTTCTGTGCATAATCTGAGATGGATCCATTTGGAAGAGATCCTTTGAGGTCCGCTAGCTCTCCAGCTATCTTCGTTATGCGTGCTGGCTGTCCACCTGCTGTCTGGCGGACATTCTGCCACTTGTGATAGGTGTCATCAGTGTTTGTAGAGGCTTCGAATAGCTGCTGAAAGCGGTGTGTCAATTGCGGTAGGGTGAGGTTCTCTTCTTCTGTGTCTAGTGTCTGGAATGCGTTGTTTGCTTTCCCTTCTGTGTAAAAACCGTAGTAGTCCGCCACTCCAGGGGTGTCATCGTTCAGTCCAGATCTCGCCAGGTACTTCTTGACTGTTCTGAGCCATCGCTTGAGTTTGTCTGGTTTGAGGTCTTCTCCTTCACCGCTAAAGAAAGGCGGTTTAGGGGGCTTAGGAGGGGGCAACCTGGCCGGACCTGGGTCTGCCATGGTGCCTGTAGGTGGGTCTGGGGCTGGAGGTGGTGGATCTGGTCGTTCAGGGGGCTCTCTGGCGCTCCTGGATCTTGAGGGTCTTTCTGGTGTGTCTGGGATGAATGTACCGGGTAGTGATTGTTCTCTATGCTCTCTAGAGGGTGCTCTAGTTGGTGTCTGACTTCCAAAGACTCCTAGAATGCTGGGTGCTCGCCACCTGCTTGTGGTGGGGCGTTCTGGTGGGCGTTCAGTTTCCAAAGTTTGCTGTGCTGCTGCTCTTGCTGCTGCTCTTTCCTCAAGCCGCCGGGCTTCTCTTTGAATGAGTTCCTCAGCTGTGAGGTTGTGGTCTTCGTCTGAATCTGTATCTAGATCTCCTGGGAGGAGGTGAGTGGTTCTTGCTGGTGTATCTGTTGAGCCTGGCGTGGGCCCAGGGGTTGGTTCCTGTGTGGTTGGTTCTGGAGTATCGTCTGTAGGTTCTGCTGTAGGACGATTGTAGGCCCTGCCGGACCTGGTAACGCTTCTGCTCCTGCGTTCTGCTATTGTGAATATAGCACCTGAGCCGGGAGTTCCTTTCCCTGCCACTCCTGCTTCTAACTGGTTATCAAGATACTGGGAGGGTGATCAATCCTACCAGGCTGTTCCCAATCCTGAGAACAAAGGTTTTCACCTGCTGTAGGCAAAAAAATGTAACAGGTTTATTCCTGTCTAACGAAAATACAATAGGACCGGCGATAGACCTGCTAGCGCTGGTGCTAAGGGAGGCTTCAAGGGACCGGTAGCTAGAAGGATAATAGTTGAAGGACAAATTGGGCTAAGGGACTCAGGGATTGCCGTTCAACCAAGTGTATTCTTAGACTGAAGGTCTGTCGAAGTCTGCTGTCTCCTGCTAGCCAGGAGACTGGTTTAAATACAAAACCCAAGAGCGATAACCTTCCTGCAATCACGATCATTACCAGTAGCTGTGCACATACCGGAATCCTGTAATCCTGCAAGACCAAAGAAAGAAACAAACAAACAGTGCTCAGCCTTCGCCAGTGCTACATGACCATTCCATACCCTGAATCCTAAATATAAACTTCCAGCAAAGCAAACTAAACATAGTAATACGATAGCATAGCCTATCTGACTCAGAGACAGTGGCGGAGCTGAAATCAAATCAAATAAACCAAATATAAATCAACTAAACATAGGAGATCCTGCACTGCCCGCTCCTGTGTCCCGTTACCGGAACATGTACACATGTTACAATCTGGAATGAGTGTGCAAAACTCAAAGCCGCCAATCTGAAGAATAAAGGAAAGATGACCGTTAACAAGGCAAAGATTGGAAAGGAAGAAACTTCGCAACCGGTCAGTACTTTATCCTCCATTCGAACCAGTACCAAAATCTCCACCTATCCCCGATGGGTTATAGACTCAGGCTCCAGCTCACACATGACAAACAACTTTGACCTTTTTATAACCTTTGAGACCATGAAAGGCACTGTTAGGTTAGGCGATGACTCTGTTATAGAGATATGAGGCCGTGGAACAGTTGTGATCTTGGCCAAAACATCTATTGGTCATGTTTCTTCTATATACCTTGAACGTGTTCTTTGGGTTTCTAGTTTGGTTTCTTGCAGTTTGTTGTCCTGGCACGCAATTCTTTCTTTGGGGAAGGGATTTTCTGTGCCTAGTTCTGGAAAGGAGATGAATATCTTTAGGGAAAATAAAGCAAAGGTTATCTGGGGAAAGCCTGATTGACAAGACTATGTTGTGCAAGAAGAGAAAGGGTGGGCAAAGAAGATGACTTACCAACAGTTGCATGAAACCCTTGGAGATCCCTCACATGAATATCTCAAAAGAAACAACTACTCCGACACTCCCAAGCTCCCCAAAGTTCCGCAAGACTGGCAATAAGATACATGTATTACGTCCAAAAGCACATAACGAAAGCCTACATTGATTACTGACATACGCCCCGATACACCATTCGAATTAATCCACTCTGACCTCAGCGGAACATTCTCCAAACCCTCTTTTGGCAAATCTGACTATTGTGTTACCTTCATAGATGACTGCATGAGATAGGCTTGAATATATCCCATTCATGCCAAATCTGACATGGTTACAGTGTTCACCGGTTGCATGTAAGCACACTACACGCAAGATAATGCCATAATCAAAAGATTCAGAACAGATAATGGAGGAGAATACGTCAATGCTGCCATGTTAACATTGTTAGACAAACAAGGCATAGTACACGACGTCGCTCCCGGTTATTCACATGCATGAAATGGTGTTACCAAAGGATACAATGGAATAATTATCATGGTTGCTCGCTCTTTGTTAAGTGGGTTACCGTTAGCTTTATGGTCCGAAGCTGTCGCAATTACAGTCTACCTTCGAAACAAACACAGTAACCAATTTATTGCAAAATCGACGCCCTCTGAATCTCTGTACCACAACAAACCATCGATCTACCATCTTCGCCCATCAGGGACCAAATGCTTTGTTCATCTGCTAGAGGAGAAAGGTCAACCTGGAACCAAACTCATGCCTAGGGCAATTGAAGGATATCTTATCGGTTATACCTCTTCTGATAAAATATATAGGATATACATCCCTTCACAGCCCCAAGTTACAGAAACTTGACAAATCCATTGGACAACCTAGACGATAACATTCCTTGGAGTCACAACCATGGAACTGTTACTTGCCGAGGAGACTTATGCAACTGTTTACCCCCTATCCGGTCCATTACCTACGATTAAGGTTTAAGAGGAAATGGACCAGGACCGGAACAGACAAATTAATCCACCAACATCTAAGGAACTCCCTTTACGGCAAACCAAATTTTCGGAAACAGCCGAGCATCCAGCTACCCTACTCCCGGCTATGCCTGAGAAACAACAACAGCATATGCCACCAGCACCTGTTGACCCTATAGTGTGAATACCTGGACCATCCAGGCATTCTGGAAGAATCTCAACACAGTGCTCGATGAGCTACAAAAAGCAACTTGGACACCAAGTACAACATGCTACTGGGCAGATACAGGACGAGGACCCCACTACCTATTGTCAAGCTGTAAATAGCTCGCTTAAGGGACAATGGACCTCTGCCATGAACGACATGAGATTATTGCACTAAAGAAGAATAAAACCTTTGACGTTGTCAATAAACCAATGGGACGGAACATTGTCTTCACTAAGTGGGTATTCAAAACCGAAAAGAATGCTGGCAGTACATTGGCAAGATTTCGAGCAAGAGCCATTGCCGAAGGATTTTCTCACGCTCCTGGCTTTGACTTTGAAGCCACTTTTGCCCCAGTTATTTGGAACGAATCACTCAGACTACTGATTGCGATATGTGCCAGAAACAAGGGGGAACGGCGACAGTGGGATGTCAATTCTGCCTTTCTTTACCGTAAATTACAAGATGAAGTTGACATGAGGCCGCCACGAGGGTTCAGTGACAGAGACAAAGTATGGAAACTTAACCGATGCATATATGGACTTAAGCAATCTGCCAACAAATGGTATGCTCTCTTCGCTAAATTCTTGACCTCAAAGGATTTTACCACCTCACACCAAGACCCCTGAATGTTTATCCACAACAAGTTCGAATGCTACATATCCCTTTCAGTGGATGACATTGCAATCTATTCGCCCGATACCCCCAACCTGACCACTGTCATCAAAGACCTGAAAACAGCATTTGAGATTTTGGACCTGGGGGAAGCCTCATTTCTACTCGGCCTACATATCACGTATAGATCAGATGGTATTGCTCTCACCCAGGAATGATACATCAGTAGTATCCTCTCTCGATTGGGAATGCAAAACTCGCACACGGTATGAATCCTGGTACCTAAAGGCATTACCCTTACCAAAGGGATTACGGAACAACCAAAAGAGCAACTTACCACATACCAGTCAATGATAGGTTCCCTCATGTACCTCGTTACTGGAACAAGACCTGATCTTGCGTATACAATCTCATTTCTTGGCCAATTTTCTTGTTGCCCTACCCACGAACATATAAAGGCTGCTAAACTGTAACATGTGTACATGTTCCGGTAACGGTACACAGGAGCAGGGAGTGCAGGATCTCCTATGTTTAGTTGATTTATATTTGGTTTATTTGATTTGATTTCAGCTCGGCCACTGTCTCTGAGTCAGATAGGCTATGCTATCGTATTGCTATGTTTAGTTTGCTTTCTTGGAAGTTTATATTTAGGATTTCAAGTATGGAATGGTCATGTAACACTGGCGAAGGCTGAGCACTGTTTGTTTGTTTCTTTCTTTGATCTTGCAGGATTACAGGATTCCGGTATGTTCGCAGCTACTGGTAATGATCGTGAATGCAGGAAGGCTATCGCTCTTGGGTTTTGTATTTAAACCAGTCTCCTGGCTAGCAGGAGACAGCAGACTTCGGCAGACCTTCAGTCCAAGAATACACTTGGTTGAACGGCAATCCCTGAGTCCCTTAGCCCAATTTGTCCTTCAACTATTATCCTTCTAGCTACCGGTCCCTTGAAGCCTCCCTTAGCACCAGCGCTAGCAGGTCTATCGCCGGTCCTATTGTATTTCCGTTACACAGGAATAAACCACTTACATTGTTTTGCCTACCCCAGGTGAAAACCCTTTGTTCTCAGGATTGGGAACACCCTGGTAGGATTGATCACCCTTACAGTATCTTGATAACTAGTTAGAAGCAGGATTGGCAGGGAATTGAACTCCCGGCTCAGGTGCTACATTCACAATAGCAGAACGCAGGAGCAGAAGCATTACCACGTCCGGTAGGGCCTACTATCCTCCTTCAGCAGAACCAACAGACTATACTCCAGAACCAACCACACAGGAACCGACCCCTGGGCCCACGCCAGGCTCAGCAGATACACCAGCAAGAACCAGTCACCTCTGTCCAGGCGATCTAGATACAGACACAGACGAAGACCACGACCTCACAGCTGAGGAACTCATTCAAAGAGAAGCCCGGCGGCTTGAGCAAAGAGCAGCAGCAAGAGCAGCTGCACACTAAACTTCGGAAACTGAGTGCCTACCAGAACGCCCGACTACAAGCAGGTGGCGAGCACCCAGCATTCTAGGAGTCTTTGGAAGTCAGACACCAACTAGAGCGCCCTCCTGACAGCATAGAGAGCAACAACTGCCTTGTACATTTCTCCCAGACACACCAGAAAGACCCTCAGGATCCACGAGCGCCAGAGAGCACCCTGAACGACCAGACCCACCACCTCCAGCCCCAGACCCACCTACAGGCACCATGGCAGACCCAGGCCCTGCCAGGTTGCCTCCTCCCAAGCTCCCTAAACTGCATATGTTTAGCGGTGAAGGAGAACACCTGAAACCAGACAGACTCAAGCGATGGCTTAGAACAGTCAAAAAGCATCTAGTAAGATCAGGATTGAACGACGACTCTCCTGGAGTGGGGGACTACTATGGGGCCTACACAGATGGCAAGGCCAACAACGCATATCAGACGCTAGCCAGAGAAGTGGAGGACCTAACTCTAGCGAAGTTAACCCAACTCTTTCAGCAGCTATTTGAAGCCTCTACAAACACCGATGACACCTATCACAAGTGGCAGAATATCCGCCAGACAGCAGGTGGACAGCCAGCATGCATAACGAAGATAGCTGGAGAGCTAGCAGACCTCAAAGGATCCCTTCCAGCAGGATCTATCTCAGACTATGCACAGAAGCAACAATTTCTGGATGCTATGTATTCCAGATTACGCTGCAATGTTGAGCCCCAGCTCAGACCAGAAGATACCTGGGACCAGATGGTGGCTGTAGCAGAACACTATGACGCTACCATGTATAGAACGGTCGGCTACAAAGGCAGAGATAGAAGCCAGGCTTCTAGCAGCAAAACTCATACATCAAAGAAAGAGAGTACCTACTGCAAGCCCTCTACCACATCAACGCCCAGGAGCACAGGCAAAGGAAAGGCCCTGGCCAAGAAGAGGGCCTATACCAAGTCCAACAAGCCCAGTAAGGCTGAAATGGACCGCCGAAAGGCAGAAGGAGCCAGTTTCTACTGTGGCAAAAGCGGACACATGGCAAATGAGTGTCCAAAGAAAGAAGTTAAGACCAACCATGTTCGCCTCGCTGAGGAAAGCCCAGACAGCAGCGAGGAGAATATAAGCCCGATACAGACAGTACAGAGGAGCTCGATGGTAGTGGCCTGTCAGGACCTACAAGACTACAGTAGGCACGCCTAAGCATAGACCATTACAAGCACTCGAATTCACTATCAACATCAATGGCAAGCCCGCCAGAGCCCTCACAGATACAGGTACCATTGGCGGTACCCTGATATCCAACAAATTCGTTACAACACACAACATCCCCTACACAGCTCGGAAGAATCCCGTCACTCTGAAGATGGCAGTTAAAGGATCACGATCAACAAGCAACTTCTCTGTTGAGATTCTGATTCAGCTAGGCAAGATGAGAGTCGCCAAGGTGCCTATGCTAGTCACGACAGTATCAGACTATGATAGCCTCATCAGTATGGACGATCTCATAAGGCTAGGACCGGTCATCAATTGCCAAAAGAACAGCATTTACTTCTCCAAGTACAAGGTCAGGGTAACCTGTGACGGAAAATCTAGAGAGTCTAGATCAGCCATGACGAAGCCGCAGGAAGTACCAGACTTCCTGGCGATGTTCCCCAAGGTATTTGTCAAAGAAGTACCTGAGGAACTGCCCCCAGTAGGCAAGATAATGCACAGGATAAGCCTCATAGACCTGACGAAGCTTTTAAAGACGCCCACCTTCAAAGCGCCACAAGCCTTGATGCCCAAATACATGGCATGGATCAACAAGCAGATGAAGGCTGGCATCCTTCATAGGACCAGTGTGCCCGGAGGAGCCAGCATGTTTGTGGAAGCCAAAAGTGATGTCAGAATCCCACCCCTGGTAGCCCTCCGCTTCAGGAATCATAACACCCAGGCTGATCACACACAGATCCCAGAACAAAACCCCATATTAAATGCGGTAGCTAGAGGAATGTTCCGCAGCAAGATAGATCTCAGTGACGCCTACTTCCTGACCAGAGTGCATCCAGATGATGTGAAGTACAACACTATCAACACAGCCATGGTCGGCTTTACCAGCCAGGCCATGATGCAAGGAGACATGAATGCTCCGGGAACCTTTGTGAGGACTATTGAGGACCTATTCCATGACGAATTAAGCAAGAACATATGTGTCTACATTGACGATATTTTTGTCTTCAGTGACAGCTTTGAAGAGCATGTTAAGGCGTTACCAACGCCTGCCGTAAGCTGCAGAACCCCAGCTATTATGCCAACCCAAAGAAGAGTGTTTTCTTTGCCACAAAGCTCGATATCCAAGGCCATATGATAGACGATGACAGCATCCACCCTGCACCAGAGATAATCCGGACCATAATGGACTAGACAAGGCCAGAGAGCCAGAAAGAACTGCAGCGATTCAATGGAATGGTTAATTATATCTCGCAGTTCATTCCCCACATCGCCACCAGCACAGCCCCGCGAACAGAAGTGAGTGGGAACGCTGAATGGCTGTGGGCGGATCTGCAGGAAGCAGCCTTTGAAGCGGTCAAGCGAGCTGCAGATGAGCACAAAGTCCTAAGACCGATCGACTATAATAAGCCAGATATGATATGGCTTTTTACCGATGCATCCCCTACAGGTACGGGCGCTTGGATAGGCCAAGGACCAACCAGAGATGCAGCCAGGCTGCAGCGTTCCACTGCAGGACGCTGACGCCATCACAAAGCAACTACCCCACTGGCACACACCAACAGGAAACGCTCGCAATCATTGAGGCTAGGGAAGCATTCACTCCCCATTTGCTACACAGGCCATTTACAGTAGTCACAGACCACGAGAGTCTCACAAAACACATGACAGAAAAGAACCTCAATGGACGACAGCAGAGATGGCTAACCCATATCAGTCACTTCGATTTTAAAAGAGAATACCAGCCAGGAGCGAAGAATTTCCTAGCAGACTACCTATCGAGAATCCATGAGGGAACCCCAGGACCATTAGATATAAGCCTCAAAGACCCCACTATCGATTATGACAGCCTTGAGCTACCGGACCCTATCCAACCCCTACAGATCAATACAAGCTACGCCTCTTCTACCGATTTTAGCATTCAATCAGACGGCGCCATGTACCACTCAGGCGAAGCCCAAACCTCTCCCACCCTTACCAGCAGTGACTCTATCAGTCGCGGCCGCCCTGAATACCTTATGGACGAAATTACTAGCAATGCAGTAACCTGTTCTCAGACTCAGAAGCGCAAGGCTTCTACCTCCTCGACAGCTACATCAAGCGCAGCCAGCAACGATAGCAGAATATCGATTGGAAACTCTTGGGGTGATAATAAAACTCTCCCAATCTCTAGTAAAATGGAACAACAACACTCAGAAATGAGGTGGATGTCATGCACTGACGATGGGTGTGAAATACATAAGAATGAAAAAGAAGGTACAGGTTACTGGCCAAAGGACCCTAAGGTCCAGAAGCAGAGCAAGAAGACAAAGAGAAAAGAGCAGGATAGGACTTCAATATCGAATACAGCCTTTGAGGGAGGCCTGGCCTCGCTCCCCGATATCCCATACCTCTCAGAAAGCCTCCCGCCTTTTAGTATGAATGATAACATTCTAGCCACACCGCCCATGGCCTCGCTGGCCTTTAGCCCCCTTTACAGCCAAGCAGGCTATGACTCCGATGAGGCAACCAATGCCAACCAATTCCGAAGCACCCTACACTCCCGCCTCATGGGTATCCTCGTCCAGCGAGTTAGAGAAGCCCTCAAGACCGACTCCCTCTACACCAGAGTCAGGGAAAACGATAACAAATTGCACTATTCCATCCGTGATGGCCTTCTACTAGCCCAGAACACCAATGGGTACGAAAACCTTTATATACCTGTAGGACCTCTTGAGAAGGGGGTATGCCTACGTGATTTCACCCTCAAGACTGTCCATGAAGGCCTTGGACATTTCTCAGCTTACAAATGAGACTCCGATGTGGCTTGCTTCTTCTGGTGGCCACAGATGCGCCAGGACTTTGTCCTCTACTGTCGGTCATGCGATAAGTGCCAGATTAACAACGAGCCCACTATCCGACCCTATGGACGATCAATTACCCTCCCTGACCCCGACGGGGCCAAGCAATCCCTAGCCATAGACTTCGCCGGCCCCTTTAACAAATCCGATAGCTATACATCTATCATTGTCATCATGGACCGCTTTACCTCCTACACAGATCTCATCCCCCTCAAGAACGCGGCTACCTCTGAGAAGATCTTCAGGAAGCTTAATAGCACAATCTTCGATGTCCATGGCCTCCCTCTTAGCATTGTCCTTGACCAGGACTCGCGCTTTACCTGTAAACTTTGGTCACAGATGATGAAGTCCCTTGGTATTCAGGTCTGGATGGCGACCCAATACCACCACCAAACGAATGGCCAGGTTGAGCGAAGGATCCATACCCTCAAACAGCAAATGAGGAACTTCGTTAACCCCAGACAAAACAACTGGTCCGGCGCCCTCCCCACTATTGCAGCAGCCATGAATGGCGCCCCCCATGAATCTCTAGGCATCTCGCCATACCATGCCCTCTATGGACACCCCTGGAAGATATTCAACCCTGTCCCGAGATCCACCAGCAAGTTACCAGCTGTGGACGATATCTTGAACGCCCATGAAGCAACAAGAATGGAAGTAGACATGGCCAGAAAGCATGCTACCATCCGCCAAACTGTCCAGGCTGACAAACGCCGCAAACCCCTAACGGACCCCTTCAAGAATGGCAGCAGAGTTCTTGTTAGAGGCTGCCCTTATACCTCCTCCCCTGGACGATCCAAGAAACTAGAACCACGCTGGT
>Ga0307517_10012915_pt1 | contig 11401 bp, 6 predicted proteins | sample 23_EM_MG_FD_194515 | JGI IMG/M metagenome (GOLD analysis project Ga0307517, IMG submission 194515) | Populus trichocarpa ectomycorrhiza microbial communities from riparian zone in the Pacific Northwest, United States - 23_EM | ecosystem: Host-associated > Plants > Roots > Unclassified | place... | reverse complement strand
TATATATATATATATATATATTAGGATGAATTTTATAGAAATTTTGGTTTGTTAAAATCTGATTATAATGAGCTAAATGTCATTGTTAAGGCTCCTATGTAGCTTTTCCATGAACTTCTTGAATTTCTTATTTAAATTATAATTAAAATATTTATTAATCTTTATTAAGTGTGCATTATTGTATTCAATTCTTTTGAATGATTATCCTAGTATTTATTTCCTTCATCATCTTTTATCCTATGTAAAAGGAAACCAAAGATATCATAAAAAAGATATACACATAAAGTTTTTCATTAATTAAAGGTTGGGTGCCAAATTCAAAGGTTTCTTCATGGCTAACAAAGTTACAGTTTTAACTTCAAAACCTGCTCTAACATTTTTTGTACTACTTTATCTTCTCCACCGCTCAGTCATTCTCTTGTCGGATCCGATACTTTTTTGTTCAATAAACGTCAGTATTTCATAGAAAAGAAAATAACATTAAAAATGTTACAGTCTTTTGTTTCTTTTTTAACAAAGAAGAAAATCTCAAAAAAAAAAAAAAACCCCTTAAAAAGAGTACAAAATAGAATCGCATGAAACCCAGGCCTAAAGAACTTAGCTTGAGCTGAAACAGTGAGAGAAATCAAAGATTATTCAACAGATCGGATGCTTAAAACATTTCCTTATTATATATTCATCCATCCAACTAGATCTAACCATGCATCTATGTATTTAGCCAAAAAAAGAAACACGAGAACATATATCATTCAACTCCAAGAGATTTTAAATAGGTGAAGTCTCAAAATCATGAAAGATTGAATGGTTATTTTTATTTTATAATTATTTTATAATATAGTCTCGAAATTATGAAATATTAAATGGTTTATAAAATGAAAACTACTAGATATAACCAAAATTATTTGACTTACAGGTGATTCTCGGATCTTGAAGATCCTGAACCGAACTGGAATCCTCCTTCACTAAATTCCCTGCCATCTTCGAACCTCCTGGAGATATACAATTTCAGTGTTGTTTTCTTCTTCTTTTTTTGAGGGGGAGGGAGAGGCCCCCTTGATAAAGTATCCCATTTGGATCAATCGACTTCTAAAGTAAAACGCTCGATATCGAAGGATTCAAATCGAAAATACTATTTGCATGGACCCACTTTAAGCCAGAAGTGTTGCAAGCTGACAAGGTGATATAATGGACACAAGGAGATAAAGGCATAGTTTATGTGGTGGAAAGTTATTTTTTAAAAATTATTTTTTAAATTTTTTAATGTTCAGTTGTTATTAGAAAAAGTAGTTATGGAAAAATACTTTTTGGTTAAAAAACTTTTGATTAGGTTTTTTTAAAAATATTTTTTTTATTTTATATGAAAAACACTTTTAAGAAGTTGTGAAAGAATTAAAAATATCATATTATTTGTTAATTATAATAAATTTAGTTCTTCAACTTTTAATTGCTATATATTTTATTTTGAGTTTTTTTTTTAATTTCACTTCTTAGAATTTGATTTAATTTGATTTTTATATTAATTTTGTTTTTATTTTTATGATTGTTATTTGTTTTTCTCTTATTATTTTTTTAATTAAAATTTTTTATCTATCAAATTTGATCCTTATTCTTTTGATTGTTACTTATTTTATTTAAAATAATTTATGAAATTATAATTATTATTATTTTAATTTCATCATCTTTCAATTTTTTCATATGTTAGATTTGATCTCTATTATTTTGATTGTTATTTATTTTATTTGAGATAATTTATAAAATTAGATATTTTTTTTTCAATTTCATTCTCATTCAACTTTTTAATTTGTAAGATTTGTTTTTCATTATTTTAATAAACTTGAAAAAAAATATTAATAAGTTATTTTCCAACTCATTTTCTATGATATAACCAAACACTGGAAATTGTTTTTCAACTTATTTTTCATGACACTACCAAACATCAAAAAATAATTCACTTTTCAGGAATTTGCTTTTCAAGAAAAATCAATTTTCAACGAAAAAACGGAGCTAAAAATAGCCAAGGAGCTATGACAGTAGACAAAAAAAAGAAAGATGATTATGAATAGCCATGTATTAATGTATGTTAAACTCATGAAAATTAAAATTATCATGAGTTTGAGAGGATATGTTAAAAAAATAATTAAAATAAATATTTTATTATTATTTTTTAATTGATAAAAGAAAAAAATCAAGGAGCTGATAAAATCAAGGTAATCTAGAAATTATTTTTATCATCTAATAATCAAGTATTTTGTAGAATTTCTTTTATTCTATTTCAGTATATATTTTATTATATAACTATATAAACTTTATATGAATTAAATGTAAAATACATAATTAAATTATCTAATAATTTCTTTCTATTCTATTCTTAAATTTATAATGTTTTTGGAGCGCGGATGATTTTTTTTTCATGTTAGAAAGATGCTGCGTAGATAGGGTATGTTTTTTTTTTTTTTTTTGCCTACTTGAGCCTGGAATCAAGGTTTTGTTGTGAATGTTCCCTGGAATGCTTCTGCCTTTTTTTCATTTCGATTGTTGGATTTTTAGGAGTTTCACTCTCGTTTGCATTGTATTTTGTCTTCTTTATTTATTTTATTTAGTATTGGGTTGTAGTTGTTTTTTAAAATATTTTTTATTTAAAAGTATATTAAAATATTTTTTTATTTTTTTAAAATTATTTTTGACAACAACACGTTAAAATGATATAAAAATATTAAAAAATTATTAATTTAAAGAAAAAATAAAAAAAATTAATTTTTTTTTAAAACTTTTAAAACTAAAAAACAATTAGAAAGACAAGTGGGTGAAGCTGTGGTTCGCTTAGTTTACCACCTCGCTCACAATTCCGGCCGTGCCTGTTCTCACTTGAAACAATATACACATTGTATAACATCTTCCCATTTATACACATTTGCATTGCCCCATAACTCCCTCAAAACCTTTTTTACGCTACTGACAAGTTCTGCCTCAGTGGTTTCTGTTTCTATTTTTCCTGAATGACTTCAAGTCCCCGTGTCTGTTCTGCTTCTATTCACGCTTTAGTTGGATCGTTTTGCCTTCATGCTATGTTCCACCGTAAATCTTTTGTGTGTCAACTTCTCAAATGTTAAGGAAGCTTTGCTATTTTGCCTCTATATGTTGTTCAGGAGCCTTATTGACAAGGTTGTCCTTGAACATTTTAGCAGTTGCTTAAATACATGATGGCTTGTCAAATTCAGTTGTTTTTTGATAATAAAAAAACAATCAGTTTTCAGAAGATTATTCACCTCTTGATTTGGATGTTCTGGCATTGTCAACTGATCGCTTTAGAGCTCTAAACATCTACAAACTAATTCTGATTCAACCATGAATACGTATCTTTTTTGTAAGAAAATATCAAGTATAAATGACGAAACAAAAATCCATATAAATGATAAACTCTTGCAGCATGTTAGTTTGACTCTATCTTTGTTTCTTTATCCTCCTAGTAAACGAGGACTTCTGTAGTAATATTGGTCTACAAAATTGTGTCTGTATATGTTATTGAAGAACAACTTTGCTAGATGTTGGGCCAAATAGTTTGAGATGAGACGGGCAGGCACAGGAGTTTCGAGAGATGAGCTATCATTATGGGGAAGTTCCTTCAAAATACTTGGAGCTACTGTATATAATATTACAGACACTTCTATGTTTCTATGTATTTCAAAATGGATCACGTTTAATAAACTCCCGCACTCAATTTAAAAAAATGGTCCATCCGTAGTCTTACCATTGGTGCTACCTAAAGGTAATATTTTTTTGTCATAAAATTCATTTCACCTTTTTTTAATTTTTAATTTTATTCTTAATTATTATTTAGTCAAGTTATTTTTAAATTGACCAAATTATTGGTAACTATCAATTTTTAAAAAACTTATGCTAGTGAAAGAGTTGCGTTTAATGATTTCAAAGTCAATTTACTGAGTTAGTTTTAATAATAATATTAAGTAATTTTCTATAGCTTTGACTTTTTTTATTACATTAACAAAATCTTTATTCTACCAATATCATAGAGTATATAAACTAGTTAAGGTCTATTTCATCTTTTTACCTATGGCCATTTAAGATTTAAATTTCTCTATTATCCACTAAAAATACTTAAGAATGTATGACTACACGGGGTTCCATAGAAAACACATCTGGCTTTTTAGTTGTATTTACTTTTTTTATTTTGATAAAATATCATAACTTTTGCATGTTACAATTAAAAAAATATGATATTTATAACTTGTTATTCAGAATAGCAACATCTAAAAAATTATTAAATAAAAAAAATAGAAAAAAAAGAAAAAAAATAAAATTCTAGATACACATTGAAGCCTTGATTACAATATTGTCAATATCATCAAAAAAAATTTAATAAGATAAATTTAATAATATAAAAAAAATCATTAATGATGAGCCGAGTATACCATACTTGTTGTTCAAAGATGACACATGATTCACTTATTATTATTTTTTTTTTTGGTCAAGTTTGGCCTCATTATGGAATGAATCAAAATTTAAAGCTAGATGAAATTTATTCTAGATTATTCTGTTTTTAAAATGAAACAAGTTATACTGGCTATTCTGGACTGAACGAAACAACATAATTGACGACCTTGTGTTCAATATGGGCAAATGGGGTCTACAGGTCGACTCCCATGAGCCAAAATCTTGGCCAACCAGCTGTAAATTAATTTGATGCGCCCAGGGAAGAGGTGGCAATAGATAGCGTTCTAATTGAACATAAAATAATATAAGAAAAGGACCTTTTATTACCGGAACAAGAAGAGAGGGGTTTGAAGGAGACTTTTTAAGTCCTATTGTAGACATGTTTATGTTTTCAATTAAAAATATTGTATTTATACTTATGATTTGTCAATTAACTATATATCTATGTTAATTTATCAGCATGTTATAATTAATGGATTGAGAACACTTAAATTTACTCATAAATAATTTATCATGTGCAAGACATAATTCATGTTATATTTAGCACGTTTTTCTAAATGTTTTCCTTTTCGAGTGGGAATAGAAAGTTAGAAGAAGTATAGGGATAATTAATATTAGGAATTATTAAACTATATAGGGGTAGGATTACAGCTACTTCATGAAGCACTAATTTATTGAATCCTTCGATATCGAACGATTTACTTTAGAATTGATCCCTTGATTGGCTGTTTCATGGCCTTGCCCAAATGGGATTATTTATCAACTGTAGCCTCTCCCTCCCTCTCCAAAAAAAGCAAAAAGCACTGAAATTGTATATCTCCAGGAGGTTCGAAGATGGCAGGGAATTTAGTGAAGGAGGATTCCAGTTCGGTTCAGGATCTTCAAGATCCGAGAATCACCTGTAAGTCAAATAATTGTGGTTATATCTAGTAGTTTTCATTTTATAAACCATTTAATCTTTCATAATTTCGAGACTATATTATAAGACTATATTATAAGATAATAAAATAAAAATAACCATTTAATCTTTCATGATTTTGAGACTTCGCCTATTTAAAATCTCTTGGAGTTGAATGATATATGTTCTCGTGTTTCTTTTATTTTTTTGGCTAAATATATATATAGATGCGTGGTTAGATCTAGTTAGATGGATGAATATATGATAAGGAAATGTTTTAAGCATCCGATCTGTTGAATAATCTTTGATTTCTCTCACTGTTTCAGCTCAAGCTAAGTTCTATATGCATGAAACCCATTTGTTGCCTTTTGACTAGCTCTTCAAACCCAAACAAAGTCTTTGAATTGCCTAATCCGCTTAATTCAATTAGATAATTCATCGATCCAAGTCCGGATGAAAAAGGGAGGAAGCCCGTTTGATTTTGCAACAATGGGTGGATGATTGATGTTGGATTTGTAGGGAGCGTAGATACACTTAGAGAGGATATTGATTTGAGATTAATAAATTCAACTTGGGGTTTGTGGAGATTCAAAGAGATGATTCAAAACTTGAGGGTTCTTCCCGAGCTTCAATTCGAGATTTTTTTTTATGGCTTTTGAAGAGAGAAATTGTACTTGGAGGAGAGGAAATTTTAATTTGTTTTTTGTTTGAATTTTTTATCATATTTTTTAAAACTCAATAGGTGAATATAACTTCAACCAGATTATATAATGTTAGAAATAATTTTTTGAATTATTTATTTCATAAAAGTATAATCAAGATTAGTATATAAAAACACATAATCAAATATTATAAACCTCTTTTCAATAATTATTTATCACAAATAATTATGACTTTTGAAAAATGATAACACTTCACTTCCTCTTTCATTGATTCTTTGAAAAATCAAAACCATAAATGATTAGAGTGCATCCAATGTTAAATTGCAATTTTTTCTGCTGTAAAATATGAATGGTCCACAATATTATGTGCTGTCAAAATATTATATTTCTCTCTCGTAAAACATGTTTTTAGTACTAGTATGATGTATTTGTTGTATGACCGTTTTGATTTATATTGGTGACCTAGGCTAATTATAATATCATTGTAATTGGTTTATTAGCTACTTTTTCAATTCTAATTCCAAGTCAAACAGATACTAAAAACAAGGTTAGTGGACCATTTTTATAGGAAAACAATTTATACAGATAACCTAAGTTAGAGATTAAATCAGGAATACAATTGAAAAGGAAGGAAAAAAGTTAACTGTAGTAGTATTCATGCATGTCTGCCCCAAAGCAGCTCATGCGTACACGTTCAAACACGCAGGCTCTGGTCATAAGCGGAAGAAAAGCACACCGGAGATCAACAAAGATTACCGTGAGAGAAAGAAGGTGAGTAGCCAGCCAAATATTACCCCTCTCTAGTACTCCTTTGTGGTGATTTTCTTTCCTTTTCTTTCCCTCATATATACATAACTCATATTCATTTCTTTTCCTATCTAATTTGCAGGAAGAGGTGGAAAAACTGAAGGCAGAGACGGAAGAACTTAAGAAAAGCAAATTCCACCTTGATGGACAAGCATTTCAGCTGAGAATGGATCTGAAGGAAACTAGAGAAGAAAATATCAACCTGAAGATCGTGGAAAAGAGTCAAAGTGATTCTATACTTGAAATAGGGAAGGTGGGATTTTCTCTTCATACACTATAGTCTATAAACTGATCTTTTCACAAAACTTGGGACGAGTATATATGTCTCTTGTGCCACACCGTGAAATGCTGTTACGATTCCATTTGGTTTGAATCTGGGAACCTTTTCATAGTAAATTCTATTAGTATACATTATTGATGAGTAAACTTTATGACTCTCATGCTTACAAATATAAACTTTAATTAGAAAATTTGCGTACATGATCTCTTTGAAAGCAGATGTAGATGAATAATACTCACTCCTCAATAGAAGGCTTACATCTTGTCTCGTATGATATCCATTAATTTCGTCAACACACTTTTTGCAGAAGCTGATTGCCTTAGGTGAGCATCATAAAAAAGAGATTCAAGCCTTGAAAGAGGAACATGCACAGGAAATGCTGGAGCGCGACAGAGAGTTGAATGCCTTGAAAGAGGAACATGAACGGCAGATGCGGGTGTGCACCTCGCGGCACATAGACGTGGGAGATTGGCATGGGATAGCCGGAGAGATGGTAATGCAGCACTAAAAGCTCTCATTTCTTTATTTAAGTACATTCTATTATATAAAATCATTTGAGGGGATGCAGTAGTAAGTTCAAAAGAGTTGGGTCTCATCAACAGGTTTAAATTTCTGCATAGAGATGGTTATTAGAGTTTCCTTTTTTACTATGGTGTTGTGTAGGTTTCGAACTTAGTTATGACTTAATATAAAATTAGGTTTTAATCCTTATACAGTAGTTGAAGTTTTTAAATTAAGATAATTTTTAAATATTTTTTTACAAAATCCAATCATTCTCTTTTTCTTCTTATTAATCTGTCAGACTATCAATATTCTAACTGTTCTATGAACAATATTGTTCGCAGAACAACCCCATGGAGACACCTGCCACTGCTCAGGCCACCACCTACTTCTTCAACTCTGACCACTTCGCATCCCAAATGGCGTAACTCGGCAAGACATACGTAGCAGGGGTAAACATTTTGAACTACTGGACCCTTATTTTATATTTTCGAATTTGGATTCCCTAAGGCCTCAAACTGTACTGAGAGGCATGAATAATTGCAAGATGGACACCTTCTTTGTGAGACAATGTGGTATTCTATCACATGGGCTGGGCTCAGCCTATTGGATATTCTCTTTATTATGTAACCTTTTAGTTTGCCTCAGGCATTTCTTCTTTTGTTCTTGTTGGTTTTTTCCCCTAATACCAGTAAGCTGGACCCGAGTTTATCTTGGGCAAAATCCAAGTTACAAGTCAATAAGATTGATCCGGGTCATCCTCCAATTTTCTTTTAAAAAGGATAAAAACAAAATTGTTTTGATGGATTTTTTTTCAAAAACATCAACAAATTTACTATTTTTTTTAACTTATTAGTCAGACTCTAAGTTAGTCAGGTCTTAAATCAATCCGTTAGATTAATCCGAATTTTATAACTATGATTTATATGGTTTTAAAAAGAAGTTTTAATATTGCTTTTATATTAGTTTGGTATATGTAAAGAAATAAGCTTTTCAACAACTTAGGAGAGATCATCGCGTTTTTGTTGCGTTTGTTCTTATATGACTATTTTTTCTCATGCTTCCGACTCTGTTAGTCTTTATATTTTTACAAAATGTTTAATTGAATCTCGTTTTCACAAAGTTAATTATGTCCTTGGATGTCAATGATTTGCTTAATTATCCCTTTATTTGTCCTTACATGAGAATTTATTTAAAAAATATTTGAAAGTGGGGTAATTATTATTTTTTAAAATATTTTTTTATTTAAAAAAATAAAAAATTATTTTCTTAAATTATATCTTTATATCTTAATTTTAAAGTTTTTTAAATTATGGTAATGATTATGGACAGTTACTGGTCACCATCACAATTCATAATAGGAAATCTAGATACCACTCTTGTAACAACAAGCTTGCCTGACACAAAAACATTATATTTTCATAATTATACTCTCAGTCATGAATTTTATGAGTTAGCCAGATTGATTTAATTTTTTTTTTAAATTAATGTTTTTTAATTTAATCCTTAAACATTAGGTTTATTGAAAATTGAACTTTATAATTGTTTTTTATTTTATTTCTATAAAGCTATTTTGATCTCTTGACCCGGGTTTGAAAGGTTAACCTGGGTTGACTTGAGTTATTTTTTTTTGTTTTTTTAAATCAATTTAATCTTTCATTCAACATTAGGTTGATTGAAAATTAAACTTTATATTTTTATTTATTTATTGGGTTATCATGGTTTTATGACCTGATTTATAGATTAGGCCAATTAACTTAGTTTTTTTTTTAGTTGAAACTTTTTCAATTTCATTCTTCAATATGGGGTTGATTGGAATTTATGTTTCATGATTTGTTTCGGTTTAATTTCTATAAGGTTATCTTGGTCTCATAACTCTGGTCACAGGTTTGGTCAGTTAACTCGAGTGGTATTTTATCTTTAAAAAAAAAACAAATTTCATCCTTCAACATTAAGTTGATTTAGAATTGAGCTTTATAATTTTTTTTCTATAGGGTTATCCTAGTCTCATGATTCAAGTTTACCCAGGTTGACTTGGCTCATTTTTTTTAGTTGATTTTTTTTTCAATTTCATCATTCAACATTGAGTTGATTGAGAATCTGGTTTAGTAATTTTTTTGATTTGCTTTCTATAGGGTTATTAGGGTCTCTTGACCTCGATAATTCATTTGACATGTTAACCTGAGTTGATCTAATATGTTGTTATTTTAATATTTTTGTAAAATATCGTCTTAATTTTTTTAGTCAAACTATATTTTTTATAAGTTATTCTAGTTATCTTTGAACTTGTCAAGTTAACAATGTCACATCATTATGCTTAAACGACATTAACAACACAAGATATTATTTTATGTCTAGAAAAAATTGATCCGATCTACAGCATAGTGTGAAGAATAATCTAGCAATGACCTAAAGACCATCGTCAATATGCTTTGATTTTTATGTTGCGTAGTTCACTCATTGTTAACTCTTTTAACAAGATTTAATATACAGATAAATTAACAAAATACTAGAAGAGGTGGTGCTTTGATTGTGCACCACTTCACAAAACATTATTTATTTCAATAGTGTTTTGTTTTTTCTATATTTTTTTAATTTAAATTTTATTATTTAATATTTAATTCGTTGAAAATTAAACCTTTTGATTTGTTTTAATTTGTTTTAATTTGTTTTTTATGATGTTATCTCAATTTCATAATGTAGAGCGCAGATTTCATGAGTTAACCTAGTTGATTGTATTTTTTTTTTGTTAACTTTTTTTTTAATTTCTTCAATTTTAATTTGATCATTCAATATTTATTTTGTTGCAAATTAAGCTTTATTATTTGTTTTATTTACTTTTTATAGGGTTATCCTAATCTCATGATATGAGATATAGGTTTGGTAAATTAATTTGGTTGACTTAGGTTTTCTTCCTTTCTTTTTTAGATTATATTTTTTTTTCAATTTTATCAATCAACATTTTATTCATTGAGAATTAGATTTCATGATTTGTTTTGGTTTGCTTTCTATGAGGTTATCTCGATCTTATGACTTAAGTCATGGGTTTAACGAACTAATCTGGGTTGAATCAGATAATTTTTTTAGTTTTTAAAAATTATTTTTTTTCAATTTCATCCTTCATTATTAGATTGATTAGGAATTATAATTCAAAATTTATTTTTATTGTCTTTTTATATGGTTACACAAGCCTTATAACCTGGGTTGTGAGTTTGAAATGATAACTTGGGTTGACTTAGGTTTTTTGTTTGCTTTTAATGAGGTTATCCCAGTGTCATAACCTGAGTCATGCGTTTGGCGTGTTAACCCGGGTCACGAGTTTGTGTGTTAACTCGGGTTGAATTGAGTCGTTTATTTATATAATTTTTTAATTGATTTTTTTTTTCAATTTCATCTTACAACATTGAGTTGATTGGAAATTGAGTTTCATAATTTGTTTTAATTAGCTTTTAGTGGAGTTATCCCGGTCTCATTACCTAGGTTGTGAGTGTAGCAAGTTAACTTGAGTTGACTCAAGTTTTTTTTATATATTTTTTAATTAATTTATTTTTTTCAATCTCATCTTTCAACATTAGATTGATGGGGGGATTAGATTTCATAATTTATTTTGGTTTGCTTTCTATAAGGTTATCATGGTCTCATGACCATGATTGTGGATTTGACAAGTTAATCCAGATTGACTCGGATCGATTCAATATATTGTTATCTCAATATTTCAAAAAGATGTCGTCTTGAATTTTTTAGACAAATTATATTTTTATATAAAATATTGATATAATATTTTTTTTAAAAAAATTATTT
>Ga0307517_10012914_pt1 | contig 11401 bp, 12 predicted proteins | sample 23_EM_MG_FD_194515 | JGI IMG/M metagenome (GOLD analysis project Ga0307517, IMG submission 194515) | Populus trichocarpa ectomycorrhiza microbial communities from riparian zone in the Pacific Northwest, United States - 23_EM | ecosystem: Host-associated > Plants > Roots > Unclassified | place... | reverse complement strand
ATAAGGTTTTTTCATATAATTTTTTTTTATCATACTAGAAACAGAAATAATGTAGATTATTTATCTTGTAGTAACATCTTGCTATCATAAAATTATCTTTTTTATTAAAAAAAATATTTTTAAAATCTTTTCTTTTCTTGTTATGTTTATCTCTCTCATATATGGTAAATATCCACTATTTCCAACATCATAAAATTTTCTTTAAGTTTATTATAAATATTTTTTATTTTAACTTATCTTTAAATTTTCAAAAAAAAACAAATTAATCAAAGTCTCGACTTTCATTCATTTTTATTTTTTTGTATCTTTATTTCTATCTAAATAATATAAATATATAAAATTTAAAGAGATTATTTTTTTTATTTAATGATTCTCACAAAAAAAAATTAATTAAAATAATGTAATAATAAAATTGATATATAATTTGAACATATATTCGAGATTTGTAAAAAAAAGAAAAGAAAAGAATAGAATTAACTTGTCTTCGTACGAGTTTTTGAAAAAACTTAAAAAAGTCCCAACGAGGAGGAGACGAGGCCAGGCTACCTACTCTCCCCAAATCTCTCTCTGTAAATTCGCCATTTCATCAATAAAATCAAATCGCGTAAGTTTCGAACCCTAAAACCTTCAAGATTTCGTGATATTGCGAATTGTTTTGAATGATTTGTTAGTTCGAATTCTGATTTTGAATTTCTCTTCATTAAATTTGAAATTCCTGGTTGGCTAGCTTGAAGCTTGAAGAATCATTCATATGTGCCGTGTCAGTTAGGCTGCCTTGCGTTATCGATCATCTTTTTTTCATCTACCTTCTTCAAATTGAAGAAATGTATTACTTTGATTCACAAAATGTGCTGCAGGATGTCAATGTGATTATTATTTTTAATTTTTTTCTCGGAATTTGAATTTTTTTTGTTTTTTATTTTTTGTTTCTAGATTTGACTATCGAAAGACGTGCCGAGATGGGGACTATACATCGCAGGTTTGGATTACTATGATGTTCAAGTAGGTAGTATCTTTATAATTAGTTTGCTAATCTAGGTTGATTAATCTCCAGTTTCTCCTGCAGTGGAGTTTATAGGAAAACAAATGATAGTGCCAGGCTCATTATCGTGACAATCGTCGGAGTTGCTTTTGGATTTTTTGTTGGTATATCATTTCCAGCAGTGACATTTACAAAGGTTTGTTGATCACTAGTTTATTCCGGGAGAATCCTGGAGTTTCCATTTGGTTTAGTTAGTTTTCTCTATTTCAGATTCACATACATTCAAGCTTTACATTATCTCTCGATATATCCATTGTGAATCAGAATGAATTTAGAAGAAGCAAATCACTTGAAACTCTTGGATCAGGCAGCAATGTCACTAATGTAAGTATGTACCTATGTTGCTTAACTGCTCATTCGTTTTGTTCATTTCATGTTCATTCAATGATATGCTTGTGCCTTGTTTACTTGCTCTCAGATTTATGTTCCAACAAATCCTCGTGGTGCGGAGTTATTGCCTCCAGGAATTGTTGTGGCCGAATCTGACTTTTACTTGCGAAGATTATGGGGTGAACCTAGTGAGGTATATTTAGAAATTGTGAATAAAAAAGATAACATTCTATAGTTTTCATTGTAATTGATTGCGGTAGCAAGTGGATTATCTTTGAATTGTTGATTCATTTCTATCTAATATCGTTGCATTTGGCTAATGTAAGCTGTAATAGAATAGGTGGCGGCCATCTGTCTGTAACACATTAAAATAAAATGAAAGAAACTGGCATCTACACTCCATAGGCCACGTGTTTTTTTCAAAATGGATGAGCCATGAATGATCTCCATGCATGGACAAATTGGATTTATTCAAGTTCTGGCGCAAATCTAGTTGTTGGATATTGATATTGTTAGGCCTCCAATTAACAGATTAAGCTTTTAGATGGAATTTCTTCAATACGAACCATTTGGTCATAATGGCTCTCAAGGTTGTCAAACTTTCTCTTTATTTGAGATAAATAGAGGATCCTTAAAATCATAACATTAGATCAATATCATAAATCTGCCAGATTTTACAAACCACGTGATACAATTTTCAAAATTGCAGATCTAAAATGCAATATATAAGCTCTGAATCATTCTGTCAAATATAAACTGAAGTGTAATTTCCTGTTAATGATATCATTAGCACAGAAATAGATTCTTATAGCAAGTGAAATTTGCAGGATATGTTGAAGAAGCCAAAGTATTTATTAACATTTACAGTCGGTTATGATCAGAGGAACAACATTAACGCAGCAGTTAAAAAGGTATACAGAAAGATCATTGCACAAGTCTTCGTTTTTTAAATTGTTCTTGTTTCCATGGATACTGAGCCTTGTTTTTTTTTTATTATTAATTATATGATAGTTTTCTGATGATTTCCAAATTTTGCTTTTCCACTATGATGGCCGGACAAGCGAGTGGGACCAGTTTGAGTGGTCAAAAAGTGCAATCCATGTTAGCGTAATGAGACAAACAAAATGGTAAAGTTTATGCTCTGCTGCACAGTGTTGCAATATCTGTTATTAAGAACTTGTAAACACAGGCTACATACCATATTCATTAATGCACCCTTGAGTAGAGTTAGTTACCCATTGTACTGTGAGGATGTTGATACTTATCATTTAGCTGATAATTTTGTAGTCTGCTCTGCCATTCATGCCTGCCTATGTTTTACAGGTGGTATGCAAAAAGGTTTTTGCATCCTGATATTGTTGGAGCTTATGAATATATTTTTATATGGGATGAAGATCTTGGAGTAGAACATTTTAATGGAGAGAAGTAAGTTTTCCCTCAGCTTTTTTTCTCTTCAACAGCTACATGTTTCTTTTAATTCATCTATGCAAATTTTAGGTATATACAGTTGATCAAGAAACATGGTCTGGAGATCTCTCAACCAGGTCTTGAGCCTAATAATGGACTTACATGGCAGATGACGAAGAGGAGAGGAGACAGAGAGGTTCACAAGTAGGCTTGCTCTGTGTGTCTGTGTTTTATTGGATCTGGGTGGTCTTATATGACTAGAATTTTTTCTTTTAACTTTTTTCATAAAGAGTTGCTGTCTACTTTGATGAACAGGGATACAGAGGAGAAACCAGGCTGGTGTAGTGACCCACATTTGCCTCCATGTGCTGCGTACTCTCTCTCACTCTCTCTCTCTGTCTCTCTGACACACACACACACACTCACTTCCTATGTGCATGTGTGTGATATTTAAATATGCTATGTTCTTTCAGCTTTGTGGAAATCATGGCACCTGTATTCTCTCGTGAGGCTTGGCGTTGTGTGTGGCATATGATTCAGGTATTCTATGTTCAAAGATTGTGATACTAGGTTATCTGTAATTGTTTGCATAATTACATGCCTATGGGATCAGCATGCATAATTGTAATGTTGGAAGTTTGAAAACGGTCCAAGATGTCTATATCTTTTAAGGAAAAAACTCTCTATTCTCAATTGGAGGTAGTGGAAGATAGAACGAGATAAGGAGAGCATGCACGTAGCATTGCCACCAGTCTGTGTCTAAATCATCTTCGTCGGTGTGCTTTATTTTTCAGCTGCTTTTAAAGTAATGGTTAGCATGCATATAGCATTGCCACCAGTCTGTGTTTAAATCATCTTCTTCGTGTGTTTTATTTTTCAGCTACTTTTAAAGTAATGGTTTTAACTGTATGCTTTTAGAATGATTTGGTGCATGGATGGGGATTGGATTTTGCTCTCAGAAGATGTGTAGAGGTCAGTGTTTTTCATCAATTCTCATTTATTTTTTTCAATTAATGGAAAATTATGTTTCAACTACTTTCTTGTGAACCTTCATGTGTAGAAGATGTCAACTACCATGCTGATGATGTTTGTGTGGTATGGCATAGACTTGGATCAAACTTTTGTTGAAGGCTTACTTGGTGTTTTGACCTTCTACCTCTTTTCGAGTACACAATATCACTTGAAACCCAACATATTTAACTTCTTCAAAACATGTGTTGGTTTTATAAATGCAACAATTCATGTCGAATATTATTTTTTTTGGTTCTTTTTTATTCACAGAGACACATGCAAGACATCAGGGTGTATTTCGTTTCTCTTTTATATTCACTCACATGCATGCAAGACATCAAGTATGTGGATGCCAATGTCACAACTTAAGTCAAGGGTATCGGACATAGTTTTTTCCACAAACCCATGTAAGAGACAATCAAAAAATTTGAATGCCAAAAAATGATAAATGACTCTCTTCCCCCCTCGCTTGCACATGTTAACACTAATGCGGGTTCTCATTATGCTGAACAATGGTAATAAACTTTCTCCAAGTGTCTTTTTATCAGTCTTGTGTGAGAAAACTGGGCCGTTCATAAACCCAGAAGTTGGGATTTTGTAATTTTGCTAAATAACACCAATTGTTGGCTCCTTTTATCTAAAAACAAGATCCAAGCTAGTTTGTTGGGATCTTTATATTCACCACACAAGATCCAAGCTAGTTTGCCGGCTCCTTTATCTAAAAACAAAAGTCTTATATTTTAGATCAGCTATTTAACCTTCGTTTTGAGATGACATTAATTCTTTTTGCTTCACACAATAGCCTGCACATGAAAAAATTGGAGTGGTTGATTCACAGTGGATTATTCATCAAGTGATTCCTTCTCTTGGAAGCCAGGTGAGTCGTGTTTTATAGTGATGAAACTTATTTTGAAGTGAATTCATTTGGTACTCTGCAATCAAAACCACCAACTGCATGAATGCTGGTGCCTGGTGCTATGCCTCCTAAGATGCTAATATAAGCATTTATATTTATTTATTTTTATCTTCTCCTTGTCAAGTCTGTCTCTCTTTTGTAGTCTAACCACCCTGGAATTTTCTGTAAAATGTCCAGGGGAAGTCAGAGAAGGGGAAAGCTCCATGGGAAGGGGTGCGTGTCTTTAGCAAAATGAGTGTGAAATCCATATCCACTTTTGAATTTGAATTATGCACACACATGTTAGACCAATCGTTGTTTTCCTTTTATACAAGATTGGAGAAGATCTGAAGTGACTCTCTCTCTCTCTCTCTCTCTCTCTCTCTCTGTTTATTCTTTTTCTAAGATTTCCTTTTCCACCCCTCTTCAGGTGAGAGCAAGATGCAGAAACGAGTGGTCTTTATTCCGGAGTCGTCTTGCAGATGCTGAACAGGCATACATCTCTCAGACTAAGAAGGGGTGATTTTTTTGCCCCAACTCTTTCTGCCCCTTCCTTGCATCTCACTTGGCCCTGAAATGTGTATGAGATTCAACCCGCAGAAGATCTTTTGCATAAAGTGGCATGCTTAGTTTCTGTTTCGCGTTTTGAGTATCCTGTCCATATTTGTTGTAGTTGTCCATCGGGACATGAGATGAAATTCGGACTTCACATTTCAGTTAAATTGATAGAAAGTTGTCTTCAGACGGCTTGTTCATCATCCATTCTTTGATAGGTTTAGAGTTTAGCAAATTGTCTTGATGACATGTTCGGTAGTGGGGTCCCTTTTTCCTACAGCCTGTGACTTAGGTAGGCAAGGCAAGCATGTTCTAAATGGAATATGGTAAGAGGAGGGAGAGAAAAAAAAAACAAAAAAAAAACCGCAATGGTTTCAGGAATGCATTAAATATGTTTAACATTCCGTGAATTTTGGGTCAGTGATGATTTGACTTGAAATACGAATCGGCTGATTTAATGGGCTCTCTTTTTTTATATATATATAAGTTTTATAAAATACTCCACCAGCTTTTTGAAGCTGTGATAAATACCGTTTCTTGCGTTGAAAAACAAGAGCTGAGCATGTTTGAAATTTTGCAATTTGTCGTCAGATGGCATGCTTGTTGAATTGGTATTATTTTTTAATCTTTTCGACAGCATAATTCTTTCTTTTTAGACTTTGAACTTGGCAGTGAAATTTGATGGGGAGTGGCCAATCTCATCTACAAATTTCTATTTTAAACTGATATAAGGATTTTTTAACAGTTTCTTCTAATTTTAGTATTTAAACTAGAGGAGATGTTTCCGGCCCCTGTATAATGCAAATAAATAAATAAAAAAACATCATTTTCTAGATAAGTTTCACGTCTTCATAACAGAGGAGATATTTGTCGATAAGCAAGATTTTTACTGAGATCATCATAGAAGCATTAATGCATCACGGGAATATTTTCCCATGACACAGCCAGAATATTTGACCAGAAGGAGCAGGATCCGAAGCAGTGGCCGCTACAACATCAGAATGGTCGATAACTGAGGACGGCCTTGTAGGTTTGAGCCCTGACATAACTGTAGAAGCAAAGTAATGCAAAATCATACGTGAATTTGGAACTCGAGATTAGTAGGTAATAAAGTCTCTAGCATCTATAGAAAATAACAGATTGTTTGATAATTTCGAAATGGCTATACTGTGATGTCAATCATTCGAAGCAAAAACAATGTATGAGTGTTCCACATATTTGAGAAAACCTCAATCTAACCTTTAATATATTACCCCATTAAACCCCTTTTCTTTTCTTTTTTGATATTATCAAGTTTGTCTCAAATAGTGGACATTGGACAGGGTTACTTTGGAACAGGTGCTTATTATTATTAACATGTATTTTTCAGGTTAACTTACATGTATCTTGACTAATTTTATGGGCCTGAAATTAATCTTTTTTTTTTTTAGTGTTCCTTCACGGTGATGGATATTTCAAGTCGAGGTAAGAGTGAAAATGCCAAGGAGTCTTCAAAATTCAACTGGGTCGTGGATTCCAAGTCAGAATCAGGTGAATTATGAGAAGGTTTTGCCTGGTTGGCGATGGTGATGTTTCGATGGAATAGAGCAGGAAAAAAATGTCCTGTTTGGAGTGAGATTGAAGTAAGTTCTCTCACCTAACACTTAATTGATGTTGAGGGTGCCAAATCTTTTGCTTACATTGGCAGATACCTCTCGCTAACAGGTAAGATATGTTCATCTCACCTTCCATTCTTTTGTGCGGTGAGAATTGCTTACCATCCTCTGAAATGCTTAGAGATTCTGGTAAAAAGACGAGTTACATTATTATTATTATTATTATTATTATTATTATACTCAAGAATGTGTTGGACCAGAACAGAACACCCTTTGTAAAGTGCATGTCAAGTAATTTCTGTCTTAAAACGGTGTCTTGGTCATTAGAAATTGAAGATTTTACCTTGTTTGACTGTAGTTTTGCCTCAACCTACTTCCTTCTGGAAGTAAGTCAAACCATATGGGAAAATAATAAATTAAACCCAAAACCAAACAATCTTAAATAATAATAATAATAATAATAAATATAACAAAGTTAGGCACCAACCTTGGTTGCTAAAAATATAAGAGAGCTAAAGTTGCATTCTCATACAAGCTCCACCATTGCCAAACTCCCTCTCTCTCACACACACGATTCAAGCAGCTCAGTCTATCTCCAACATCTTGCTTCAATTTTACCAGCCGGATTCCGGTGATTGCATGGAATTGTAGGAGCCCTACATTCCTGTAAACACAGAGCACCACGCGAGTAAAAAGGAGTTCCAAGGTTTGTGTACATGGCTATCCATATAAACAGTTTTTAATTAATTTACATTAACATTTTGGTTTTCTTTGTGAGTTTCCAGGGCTCCTTACAATTTTGGTTTTCTTTGTGAGTTTTCAGGGCTCCTTACAACTCCAACAAATATATCTTCATTGAAGGTAGTTTGTTTATATATATGTTTTTCTTGCTCATGATCAATATAGCCTAAGAATTTCTCCTTCTGAACAAAAGTTGGTGTGCTAATTTGATCAACACTTGGAATCATTACTCAGGCATATAATAAGCTTTAGTTTCCTTGTTATCCAAGTAACCAAGTACAAGAATCTCACGCTCATTGGTGCTTGCAAATAAAAGATTCAATGTATCATCATCCTTATGTCATACATGAATTGAACACTTCATTGACAATGAACGTCCAACTACCTTCAATCACCATCGTCACCAACCAGAATTGTTTTGAGTTTATAGTTCAGTCCCTTTTGTTGAGCTAGTCATGATATCGAAAACTTTGAGTTAAGCACAATATTTACCACAGTTGATTATTGATTGTTTTTTACATGCCCAAATTGCATTTCTTAAATGCACTTTCAATTTTTCTCATGGTAAGTGAGATTAGAAATTTAACTGAAATGGAGGATGTTTCAGGGGAAAAATCAAATTGAAGAACTAATTTAGAAACAAAATACGAAAACTCAATATTGAGTTTTTTAAACTAAAGGGATTGGCTAATTGTTTGGCAAATAACACAAGGATTAATATGATAGTTTACTCATTGTTTATCACTCCATTCTCCTTTATGAAGCCTCGCTATTCTTAACCTTGAAATTTGTTTTCTTGTTATCTAATTCTCTAGTAGTTTACAGTACACTTTGCCTACTTGGTTAATTTTAGTATGTAAGAACATTTATTTATATATTACATATAGAACAATCTATTTATTTATTTATATATTGGCTCTAAGCACATGCTAGCTAGAAATATGGCATGGCATCTCTCATACTCTTTTTTCGTTTTTCCTTTTTTTTTTTGTTTTTTTGTTTTTTTTGGTAGGTCTGATTTCAGTAAGATGGGAGAAATGTCGAGCTTCCAATTGGGTGTTATCGGGGCCCTGTTTCTTTCAGTGGCATCATCTGTTTCCATTGTCATTTGCAACAAAGCTTTAATGAGCAATCTTGGGTTCCCATTTGGTAACTTTGTTAGCTTCTTGGAGAGGGCATGCATTCAATCTGAAGATTTGCTACTGCTATAATATATATAACAATTTTGACTGTTTTTCTCTTTTTTCTTTCTTGTATAATGTCACAGCTACAACTCTCACTAGTTGGCACCTCATAGTAACATTCTGCACACTTCATGCGGCACAGCGTTTCCATTTGTTTGATGCCAAGGCCATTGACATGAAGACTGTGATGCTCTTTGGAATTCTAAATGGTGTTTCTATCGGACTTCTCAACTTGAGCCTGGGATTCAATTCCATTGGTTTCTACCAGGTACACCTCAATTTTACTGCTACTTGAGACTTCCAAAGTGGTTTACCTAGCCTTTCTTCTCTACTTGATCTTCATCCTGGAGGTGTTTTTCTTCTTTATATTGCAGATGACCAAACTTGCAATCATACCATTCACTGTCCTATTGGAAACTCTGTTCCTGAAAAAGCAATTCAGGTTTCAACTACAATCTACACACACACAAACACACTGCTTGCATAATTTTTAAATGATTTTTCTCCTAGTTTCTAACAGGCAAATTTATATTTTCTACTTGTTGCAGCCAGAAGATAAAGCTTTCACTCCTTGTGTTGCTTGGTGGAGTTGCCATTGCCTCTGTGACAGATCTCCAGCTCAATTTCGTTGGAACAATTCTCTCTCTCCTAGCCATCGTAACAACCTGCGTTGGGCAAATTGTATCCTTTCTTAACTTGCATGCACCATCAATGTTTTTCGCTTCAAATTGGTGCTTGATTATGACAGTACTACTGGGAACAAAGCACCAATAGTACTGTTCTAATGACTGTTTGCAAATATAATGGCAAAGACTACATACATTACATGTTTAAGCTTGAATGTTTAAGCTCAGTACTCATCGATATTCACATAAAAATAATAATCGTATTACTATAGGTGCAGCATTAGCTCCTATAGGGACAAGTTCATTCTTAACTTAATTCTTGATCAGCTGACAAATACAATACAGAAGAGGTTGAATGTGTCTTCCACACAGCTGCTTTACCAGTCCGCCCCATTTCAAGCAGCCATTCTCTTTGTCTCAGGCCCCTTTGTAGATCATTTCCTCACCAAAAAGAATGTGTTTGCATACAAGTATTCTTCAATAGTCTTGGTATAGATCCTCTCTCTCGATCTCTTTTCCATGCTTCCTTGCTCTGACTATCTATATACACAAACATTTTGGGTGCAAGGATTATGATCTCATGCGGTGCATAATTTGATTCCATGCAGGCATTCATTATCCTTTCATGCATTATATCAGTGTCCGTGAACTTCAGCACGTTCATGGTTATTGGCAAGACCTCACCAGTCACATATCAAGTGCTTGGACACCTCAAGACTTGCCTTGTTCTTGCCTTTGGGTATACTCTGCTGCATGATCCTTTCACGATTAGAAACATCATTGGAATTCTTGTTGCTATTATTGGCATGGGCTTATATTCATATTTCTGCGTCCAAGACAACAAAAAGAAACAATCAGTTGACCTTTCTCTAGCTTCTCAGGTAGGTACTCTGTGTGTGTTTGCGTTACAAATCTTGACTATGCATTAGACATTTTGGAACTGAAATTAAAATGGAATTGTTTGTGTTGCTTCAGATGAAAGACAAGGATAGCACTCCACTCTTGGGCATGCCAGATAAAGAAGGTCACGAGTCAAAGAAATCAACAAAGGTCTCCCTTGTTTAATTAAAATGAATAGGCTTAATTTGTGAAAAAGAGAAAAGCTTCATGTATGATCAGGTGTTTGTTCTTCCAGAAACAATTTGTTGATCGAGTATAAAATGATCTTGATTCTTTCAATAAACAGTACCCTTTCACTGTTATCCATTTTGTTTTAGGCCTAAACTAGTTCCCATATCAGCGCTGGATTATAAAGGCTAATTCAAACTCTAAAGTCATAGAAAAAAGCAAAAGTGCAAATATTTCATAAGTGGAGTCCAGAAAAAGTATTGCTAATTAATAGTAACGTGCGTGTAATAAAATATGGAATGGAGGTAAAAGCATAGATAGATGGACTATTTTCAAAGTTGAATTTTATTTAATTTTATAACAATTAAAATAAATATTTGAAAGATTAAAATTTTGAAGAAAAACAGTATTTATTTAGTGAAAAACCTATTTTGTATTTATGTAATTTTTTTCTATTTTAAAATTTTTTTTATTAATAACATGATATTATATTCTCATTTTATATTAATGAGCAGATTATCCTAAAAATTCAACTAATATATAATTATCGATAAATAAATTGATAAACAGTGTAAAAAAGAATCCTCATCTTTTTTTCTTTTTTTAAAAAAAAATCATTATAATATGCCTCTCCGATAACTATTTTCTTATTACAAATTCAAAAATAAAAAGGACCATAAGAAAAGAAAAAAAATAAATAGACCAAAATATACTTTTTACATGAATTTAAAATTGACCAAGCAGTTTGTATTTGTGTTTCTTGAATAATAATAATAATAATTTTTCTTAATGTTCTAATATTCCTTACATCTGTATTTGTTTTGAAGTTATATTTCTGTTTTCTTAATTTTCTAATATAGTCTTCAAGTTTTTTATTTATTTGTTATATCCTTTATAAATATTTTTTTATTAATACTTTTGTATTTTTATTTTTATTTCCATACTTA
>Ga0307517_10012912_pt1 | contig 11401 bp, 21 predicted proteins | sample 23_EM_MG_FD_194515 | JGI IMG/M metagenome (GOLD analysis project Ga0307517, IMG submission 194515) | Populus trichocarpa ectomycorrhiza microbial communities from riparian zone in the Pacific Northwest, United States - 23_EM | ecosystem: Host-associated > Plants > Roots > Unclassified | place... | reverse complement strand
AAATAAAAGGTTGTCCAGTGAAATCCCCATGACTTGTGGATCACGGGAAAAGAAATCACCGACGCCTTTGCTTGACGATTTGAACGAGCGGTCCTGATCAGGCGGGTATACGAAAAGTGAACGGATTATATTTCTAGCAGTATTTGTCACATCAACCCTTCAACTATCCTAACAGGTCCGCGTGGTCCGACGCCGAAAGAGCAAGCTACCCCACACAAAAAAAGCAATCAACGACTGTACCACCACAACCACAAAAAAACAAGCAAACAGCACTCACCACAAACTCATCATCCAGATACTTCGAAACCGCAATCTGGTCTCCCAAACCCTTCCTCCTCCTCGTCTTCAACACCAAATCTCTCGCAAGCGCCTGCCCACTGGCGGGTTCCAGCGGTCTCAATTTTATACTCTTATCCGTCGGGTCCCCAGGAACGATTGACCAGTGATCAAAGATTTGCTGACAAAACGCTTGACCCTGGGTCGCCGTACGAAGGTCGGTTTCAAACCCATTTGCATCGATGACGGGGATGAGCGCCTTGACAGTATACAGTGGTGAGCCAGCCTTGGGTATGTCCTGAGTGACATGTCCTCGTCGCCGCGCCAGCACAGTATACACGGCTGAGATGCAATCCGCTGGTGCTTGCACCTCGACGTAGTAAATTGGCTCCATCAACCGGGGAGTGGCCTAGAGTTCGATCCTTCCGTCAGGACTAAACGCTAACCACGAGAGTGGGACGCACCATGAGGAAAGAGGAATAACAGACCCTGCGGGCCGTAGGAACAATCTGCCCACCCCCTCGGTAAATCGGTTCAGCTGCAAGACTGGCATCTAATATCCTGAATTTGACATTGCGCATCGCTGAGAGACCAAACGCCTGTTAACCCAATCGAGAAAGGCGGGACGGGAAAGAGAGCACACACGTTCATCGCACAGCGGCCCCTCCCTCGCTCCCCACTGGAAGCCTTGCTTGATGTGCTCCTTGACGGAAACCAACATTTTCTTGTCAACCTGGCTCGGCAGCGTATCGTCCAGCAAAATGTTCGACCCGCTCTCGTCTGGTCCAAATGCCCATATCGACCGTGATGCGAGGAGATCCCACTGGTATTTCTCCTGGAAGAATGTCCCTCGCTCTTTAGGAGTCATCCTCATCGTCACACGACCAGTCTCGACATCTTCCGCGATACCTCGTTCCAGAGGTTCGGAAATCATTGTCAATCGATTCCTGTAAAAGACGATTTAACAACCTTCACAAATCCGTGCAGAGAAGAAAAATGTTGTCCGCACTTTTTGTTCGGCGTGTCCGCGTAGCACTTCAACGCGCTCGTTTCCAACACCGTCTCACAGAATTTTGTGACCGGATCCGAAACCTTGATCTCGATCTCGGCGAACAACCTCCTCAGATCATGCAGCACGCAATCCAGATACAACTCCCCGGTGCCGATCAACACATGCTCGCCACTCTCCTCAACCTTGGTCGCAGCCAAGGGGTAAGATTTGTTAATGGACCGAAGACCCGAGAGCATCTTGGGAAGTTCCGATGGCGCAACAGGCTCGATGGCCACTTTGAGTACGGATTGTGTCGCGTGCTTGAGAGGACGGAAAATGTATAGCTCTTCGTCGGAATAATCGGGGTCGGCGGAAGCGAGGGTGGCGGTTTTCGAGATCGAGGCGTCGACACCACCGATCAAAACGAGATTTCCGGCAGGAATCTCTTCAGCAGGGATGAAATACCTACCAAGAGGATCGGCCGTGAATAAATCGACCTGAAATTTGAAAAAAGCAATGTTACCTGGCTTGAGAGATCCACAAATCCTCCACGGTCGCCTTGACCATATCTTCCTCGTCCTCTGGGGAGTAGCCCTCTCCGAGGACTTTAACCTCTAACCCTTTCTTTAACGTTCCGCTAATGACCCGCCCAAACGCTCTGAAGCTTTGCGCGTCCGTTGTGTGGTACAACTTGGCTATCTGAACCATTACCGGACCATCGGGATCACAAGCTTTCATGGACTTCGCCAACTCTGACGTCTGGGGTCCTGTATATGTCCTCTCGACCTACAATCAAGCCAAGTAAGCGGCGAGAAGGTGGAACGGATTAAACTTGTAGGTAATACCTTGGAAACAGTCCCCTCAAGAGGTGATGGTATATGCTCCGCGATCATGTCTGCCAACCCAGTTGCAGGTCCAAAGAATTGGCCAGTGACGACCTTCAACAATGGCCGGACATCCATTTTGAACATGGCTGGTTTCAACGAGATACCCAAACCTTCCAAAGTCTCCTTGAGCGTCTCGGTGTCTTCACTCAGGACCTGGGAGTACAGCTTATACAAAGGGGTGAGGATGAAGTGAACAAAAGTTCGCGGGGTTTCGGGGTCCTCAGCCTTTCGGGTGAATTTGCGAGTGGAAGGAGAGAAGTAGATGTCTCCCCAGAGGCGATCAGCAAACGCGTTCACGTCGAGGGGGCCGTATGCCACGGAGTACATCTGGGCAAAAGAGCGGAGGGTGAAGCACCAGTGCATATCGGTACTTGCGAAGGCTACATTGCCATTTTCTGGACTCATCCTCAGTGCAGGGTCAGGGTCTATGGAGCTGGGAAAGGTTGTCAATAATCCAAAAAGCTGCGGGCAGGTTAAAACGCGTGCCTAATGAAAGTGTTGATTTCCTCGATGGTGTGCTTAATCTTGTAATAGGCGTCGGCAGGCTTAATCCTCAACTCGAGAATCAGTCTGTCGAGCTTGTTTACAACAAGGGTGATCTTGACGCCCTCCTGAAGAGCGTGTCGGATAATCTTTTCTGTGTTTACCATGACCTGGAATGGACGAAAAGTCCCGCAGTATCAGTTCAGCGGAAAGCAGAATGGTAAATAAGAACAGACCCCTTCGAGAACGTCTACGACAAGTAGAACGCCATCAACCAACCTAATAGCAGCGGCAACTTCGTCCAAAAAGTTGACATGACCGGGGGTGTCGATGACATGAACCAAATGGGACTTTCCGGCCGAGGTACCGAGGACGAAAGACATGGGAGACGATTTGAGGGAAATTGCTCGTTCGCGAGAGAGGACATGCGTATCGGTATATCGCGTCTGTTCGCGAGAGTTCTGAGTTATGTGGGACAAAGAGATGGGTGGGACATGGACCAACCTGGGCATCAGCATCCCAAGTCATTTTGTGAGTCTCAAAGACGAGCGTATCCAACAAAGCCGTCTTTCCGTGATGCAAATTGCCAACGACGGCGACATTCCTGATAAACTCAGGGAACGCAGTGGCATTGAGGAGGAAACCCTTGTCAAATCTCGTCTCTGGCATGTCCTTCTCTTCCACGACCCATTTCCTAGATTTTACCGGAGCGATAATGGGCTCGGTAAGCGGCTGAGCGTCTTCCTCCTGGACGAGGGTCTCGACGTCCTGACCATACACGTCGGATGCGGATGGGTAGTATTGCTTGTCTTCGTGAAGGATTACGGCGTTATGGACGGGTTCTGTGATTGTAGACGTGTAATTTCAGCAACTGGGTGGACACCTTGGGTCGAATAAAACGTCTGAAGCGCGTCGAGAAACGGATTCTTTTGATTCGAAAAGGATGATTAAACCTGAAGGGTGGCGAACGAGAGAACATACCGTCGATCTCCATAAGAGCCCCCGGTCCGGGTTCATCAGCCATCTGCTCGTCCTCGTCATCGAAACCTTCTAGAGGCCGTGAAGCCTGAGCTTGGGGTTGCGAAGGACCGGCATAAGAATACTGTTGCCGCTGGTCATCGTCCTCGTCGTCAGAGTCAAGGTCTGCGCCAATGTAGTTTCCAAACTCGTCGTAATCGTCAAGAGAAGCCATGGTGGATGGGAGAGGAGGAAAGGGATAGACGGCCAAACGGAAGACAGGACGGATGGCGCGTCCGAAAAGTTGCAGACCTCACGTGTCTGGAAATAGTCGACGCGATCGCATTTATGGGCGGGCTGATAAGGCCTAGGGCGCGAGGGGAGATGGATCATCGTCGCGATTAGTAGTTTACTCGAACAACAGCGTACATACGAATGGATAGAAAGAAGGGGTAAACTGGTGAATAATAGCAAATACAACAATGTGTTGCGGTCGCGCAAACTGTCCGACAAGATCTAGAGCCCAAATGCTACTCAAACAACAAGATGTATGGCGACAATGTGTATGTACACCGGGGATTGCAAGGTTATGGTTTGTTAGCCTTCTTCTTGGAACGACTCTTCAATATGCCTCCTCGGAGAATGGAGCGTGTCCTTGATCTTGACTTTGGCTTGGCCTCCTGGGAGGAAGAAGCGACGATGGGAGTAGCTGTGGCGGGGGGTTTCCTCTTTCTAAGGTAGTATCTTGGTGGGTGACCGGCAAGTACGTGGGATGATGAGGCACGTCTGATGAGAGAACGCGATCCGGAAGCTAGCGAGGCACGTTTGGTGAGACTGTTGTTCCTGGATATAGGCAACGCCTGCTTGGGTGGGAGTGGAGGGGTAGAAGGGGGGGTTGGGACGGTCGGGCTGATCTTCGCGAGGACAGGCAAAGGCGAGGCGAAAGGCGATGCAAGTCGTGGGGCAGGCGTGGGCGTTGTTGATCTCACGTCATCGTCTACGTCCATTGGGATCAGCTCGTTTGCCTTGCCCTTGTGACCCAGCCGGGTGATCTCTGTGGGGACATCTGGGGTGTAACGAAGAGGCGAATGAGGAGAGGGGTGTTGTGGCCGTGCAACCTGACCTGCGGAGGGGGGGACGGGCGCAGCGTTGCTTGGGCCGGCGGTGGTCGTCTGCGGGTCAGCGGGGGGATATCTGAGACGACGAGGAGAACGCTCGAGTGCATTTGGATTCCTGGCCAGCAGGCGAGAGTTGTTGTAGCCTTGGGAAGATTGTTGCGAGTTTTCGTCGATTATCTCTGTCGGCACGCGCTGAAGAGCACGCGGTCTGGGTTGGGAAGAGTCGCCTTCGATGCTCGGCTGGGCCTGTCTGTGGATGAGAGGAGGGATGGGGGCAAGTTTGGAGTGGTAGGCGTAGTCGGTTGCCTTGATGCCGTGCTGCTCCTTGAGCTCATCCGCAGACAGAGGCGGGCCAGTGACCGAAGACACTCCGGCGCGTTTCGAACGAGGCGGCTGGGGGGAATCCATGAGCGAAAGAGGGGAAAAGAAGAGAATCGAGCTACTGACCGTGTTTGGAATTCCGTCTTCCTTCGAAACCAACTGTGACAGAATTATTCCAACCATGACAGAGAAGAGCAAAGCAGAGCTGATTAAATCCCAAACAGGCACTCGGAGACTCAACTTGCCATATCCGGTAATATCCCCTTACCGCCCACGCTCCGTATTCGGAATCTTCCGCATGGCTCCGTTGAATGTGAGAGTGATAGTCAGAGTTCCCTTCAACAGGCCAGACGACCCCCGCTTAGACCCACCAAAGGTGAGTGGGTGTACGGTCGGGAGAGAGCGTGCTGCCCCCACTAAACCATCCTCAGGTCGAATGGAACCAGGACAAGGAGAAAGTCCTTTGGGAGGTCATTGCTCGTTCCCGCGCCACCGACAACGGCGGAACAGACTGGCCAGGTCTTGCCGCGCATCTCCAAGTCCCACTGCCTTATCTCCTCTACCGCGCACAGATACGCTACGAAGAGGATTTGAGGGGCTTGCAGGGCATCAAGGTCGCACTCAGCCCCACCAACCCTGACCCGTCTGCTGCCTCGCCCAGTCCAGATCATCTGACTGCACGGCATACTCCCATTTCCCGGCTCTCGGGCCAAATCGCCTCCACGCGACTCACAACTCCTCTTGGTCTTCGTGCCAGACTGAACTCTCTGACTCCTGCTCCTCCAAATGCTACCCTAAAGGTCTCCTCTTCCTCTATTATGACTCTCCAAGACCGTCCTCCTGCACGTCCCCCCAGACGACCTGTCGCCCGTTCACGCTCCTCTTCTGCTGGCAGCGACGATGACTCGGACGCTGAACTCGATGCGTCAGAACAAGCCGAGCGTCAGTTGGAGGAGCAGGAGGCCTTGGACCAGAAGCTGCGCAACCTCCAGACAATGATCACCGGAGACAAACTCGGTCTCGTCCGCTCATCCCGCCCACGTCAGCGCACAGAGCGACCGTCCAGGGACCCCCATAGGGCCCTGAGCAACTATACCTCACTCGACTCGAGCAGTCCCAGCACTTCGAGTGTGGGGTCGCCCCAGGGTTCAATCCCCTCCATTCCATCCCCATCTCCAGAACGGCACCAGGTACGACAACCCGCCCGGCACACCGTCGGCGCCAAGTCATCCAGCCCCCCCGTTCTCTCATCCAGACACGCACGTCCCCAGGGCTTCGGTGGTCTGATTGGAATGGTACAGAAGAACAGCGAAAGAGACAGCAATAACGGCTCATCTGCTTCTAGTTTCAGCGACCTCAGTGGTCAGTCTCCCATCCTCACCTTTATTCTTTCCCCTTCAGCTCAACCCCATTATAGACGCTAGTCTCTCCACTTCTACCATGGAGAGTGACTTTGCTACCCGTCCTACAACCGCTGCAGGCCCCTCTAGATTGTTCGTTCACCTCTCTCTCTCTCTCTGGTGTTTTCCTCGCTCACATGTACCACTCTTCCCAGGACTACACTGGCCCGTGACAGCCTCCGACGTGGGTCCAGAGCTTTCCAACGTTGATCATTTCCTCTTCCCACATATCCGTTGCATACTCTACACATTCGGCTTTGTTTTTGGATCACCCGTGTACTAGTAATTCACCCCCATGCGGCATGGACACAAAGCGTCTCAGCCAAGTGCTTTCTCTCTCTCTCTCGATCCTTCTAGACTTTCGTCTTGCTGTGGCTGTGCACCACTTTCTCAAAGGTGATCATGATCGATTGTCTGTGTGCCCGCATCTCCGCAATCCACCTTTACCCCTTCTTTTCCCTCTAAATCCACTTCTGCAACATTACCATAAATCCAACTTCAGGAGCGGGATGGAGCTCACCTTTTCCACTGAACTCGGAGAGTACTATGCGGTCGAGATTGACGAGAACATGGAGTTGGAGAACGTGATGGCTTTGCTGGAGGCAGAGGTCAGTTCGATACCGTGGATAGTTGCAGCCCATCCCGTTATTCTTGCGTCTCGTGAAAAGCAGCTGATCGTCCAATCTCATTCGGTCACGCATTTATTCTCTGGCGGGACTCGCGTTATCGGTCGCAGTCCGGAATCCCAGTGGCCGAGCAAAGCATCTCGTATGAAGAGAGAGACCTCTCCAATCCCAAAGCCACCATGAAAGAGTTCGGGGTTGGCAACAAGGCGATACTGTTATTGAGGAGAAAGATAAATGTCGCTGGAACGCGAGTGCAAGGGTATCTTCTTTGCTGTACATTCGATAACGTTCCTTATCTGTTTTCACAGTTCAGAACCGATGCAGCAGGACGCCGAGATGATGCGTCTCCAAATCTTGGGCGACCCAGATCTTATGCGGCAACTCGAACACGTACGTTCCTGCGACCCCTCAGCTCTACTTGAACTCACGCGGTTCTCGTATGCCCAGACTCAACCAGAGCTGGCAAACGCCGCACGCTCTGACCCCGCCCGATTCTCCCAATTACTACGTCAGTTCCGCCAGATGCAAGCGGACGCCGAACTCGAACGCCAACGGGAGATGGACCGACTCGAAGCTGACCCTTTCGACATCGAAGCTCAACGAAAGATCGAAGAGGCGATCAGACAACAGGCCGTGTTGGAGAATATGGATCACGCCTTGGAGTACAGCCCCGAGGCATTTGGGAGAGTTACTATGCTCTAGTCGGTCCACATTCCTTTCTTGAGTGCATCGTCAGGTTGCGCTGATCCGTTTTGGTGCATCCAGTATTCCAATCGAGGTAAACGGCGTACCGTTGAAGGCTTTCGTGGATAGCGGTGCCCAACAGACGATCAGTGAGTGAGATTTTGTATACAAAATTTTAGACATTGATGTGAAGGACAACTCCAGTGAGCCCGGAATGTGCTGAAGCTTGCAAGTGAGTCCGACTTCTCCTTAACCTCCACGGAAATTTAAGCATCGTTCGTTTGGGCAATAGCATCATGCGACTTGTCGACAGGCGGTTCTCTGGTGTCGCTCGAGGAGTGGGTACCGCCCAGATCCTCGGGCGGGTCCACAGTGCCCAGATGAAGGTTCAGGACTTGTTCTTGGCTTGCTCGTTCACAATCATGGAGGTAAACTCTTTTCCCTCCCAACCTTCCATTTCTCTCATTATACTGGGTAGGGAAGGGACGTCGACCTGTTATTCGGTCTGGACATGTTAAAAGCACACCAAGCCTGCATAGATCTCGAGAAGGGCGTGCTCAGGATTCAGGGGCGGGAGGTAAAGTTCCTGGCTGAACACGAGCTCCCAGAGAAGGCTCGCGTGTTTGAGACCGGCAACGATCAGGAGTCAGGCTCTCAACCATCTGGGTCGGGATCGTCGAATCCCCCTACCTCTGCAGGTCAGACCCAGGGTTCGTCGTTCCCCGGACAAGGGAACACGCTCGGTGCTCCTCCGAAGGCGCAAACCGAGAGGCCTCAATCCCAAGCACAACAACCACGAACCCAACAGCCACCAGCTTCTAAGTACCCGGAATCGAGCATCAAGTTGTTGATGGACCTGGGCGTGACGAGGGAGGTGGCGATACAATCCCTAGATGTATCAGGCGGGAACGTCGACATGGCCGCCTCGCTCCTATTTTAAAGCCGGGGGTGCGTTTGATACCAAAAGGTTTGTCGAGGGGGGAGAGGGTGAAAAATGAATGTATTACCTATAAACCCAGTGTACAAATGGAAAACACACACACAAACGCGAATACATACCCAGAGGGGAGGAACCCACTAGATGAGGGAGACACCTGTCCTGACCAACCCGCCTCTCCAATTCCTCATACCCGCTGTCCGTCGTTGAGACCAATCCCCTTGCATCCTCGCAAACGCGTCTTGTATATGCTCTGGCCGAAGCGGCGTCCTAGCCTCAGGCGGAGGCAAAAACAACGAACAGGCCGGTAATGCCGACGGTTGCTCGCTCTCGGGTGAATCCTCCCTCCTCCGCTTGTTCGCTGAATCCCCCGACATACCCAACTTTCGCTTACCCGAGACGGGGGAAGAGGTATAGTCGTCGTGGAGGTAGGATTCTTCTAGGGATTTTTTGACCTCGAGGCCGGCGATGGTTAGTGATCTGACCATTTCAAACGCGAGGAAACCGACGATGTCGACCGTGTCGTCGTTGGCTCGGAGGTCAAGGTGGGAGGGGAGGTTGAGGAATTCGCGGAATCGTTTGGCTTGAGATTGGTCGTGGTTACAAAGAGATGCTATTGGGAGGAGGGGAACATGAAATATTTTGCCCACCTTTACGATAAGTGAACGAGGCTTGTCGACAGTCTGAGTAGTGTTGATACTCTTCTCTCGTCATCTGCCTCGTAACATCATCCGCTTCCTACAAGTTTAGGCACGAAATCAAGTTTCTTATCCGTAGGAAAATGTTTATCGGTACCCACTTTTAGTCGTAAGACCGAGGCTTCGTGTGCCTCGATATCGTCCTCATCCTCTTCATCATCCTGCGGCAGCACTTCCGAGTAAATTGTCAAAATCTCCCAAGGGAGCTTGATGGTAATCTTCTGCGCCTTTGCGTTCAACTTATCTAAACACCCGTCCTGTCGGCACCGAGAATACCAGCAACTGTCAAGAGAGCTCACCATCAGCGCCATCCTCTAGCGTCTCAACCTCCATCCCCGCGCCCCCGTCTCCACCAGAATCCTTGGCATGCCTCCGGACATCTTTCCACGAGAGGTACGTTCGAAGCCGGTTCACTTTCGCACGGTCGTGTCGGATGAGGAATATGAGGTCCTCGGCGGAAAGGTACCGTGCCCCGCGTCTGCTAGCCAGATTACGCGCTTGAACAATCTGCAAAGGTTGTGAGGCGGTGGTGGGGATGTGAGATTGGGATTGAAGGGAGTGTTTGTTCGGTCACACGCGCCGTGTGAACTGGTGTCATGAGAGAGGACCAAGGAGTGGAAGTGGGTACGCACGAGTTCGATGATTTGACCACGGACGATATCTTCCACAAGGTTCACGGTCTCCGTCGTAGGATCTTGGACCTCGCCAAAGACGAACATCTGAAACCAGGGACACGAGAAGGGTCATTTAGAGATCGCCCCCGGGTGGTGCTGGGCTCCGGAGGCTGACTCACCATCTGGGATATCTCTTGGGTATACTTGTACTCCCTCGGTAAAGCCATCTCTTTCAAATCGTCGCCTCCTTGAATTCTACTGAGGGTGGGTGGTGGGGCGGATCCACAGCGGTGGCAGACCAGCGTGAGGACACGGCTCCTCAGGATCGTTCCCACGACTACTCCTCCATTCTTTCTCTGTTCATCAATGCCGTATCACCCGGCACGGTGTTCGCAGCTTGGTGCTCTCACTCGATGGCTCCGGTCCACAAGTACCCGACTGCGGTGAAGGAGTGGCACATCGTTCAGGGCTGGCCAAGCCCGCTGAGCGGTGATCAGCGGGAGCGCATCAACTGGTCCCTAAGGGGCATGGCCAAGTTGCAAGCAGGCCGTCACAGGAAACCGCTCCAGCCTCCAGTCACAACATCAATGATCAAAAATGCTCTTGACATCGACTCCCCATTTAACGTTTGTGTGTGGGCCATTTCCACGTGTGTGTTCTGGGGAATGATGAGATTGGGAGAAGCGACTGTCAAGAGTCATGGGGACTTCCACCCTTCCAAATGCCTGACACTTCGGAACGCAGTCCAGGCAGCTGACCAGTACGGCCACCGTTACGTTCGGTTGGATCTCCCCGCAGCCAAAACGGCCAAGCCTGGCGCATCACAATCCATTTGGCTTGTGCCTCAAGGGAAGCTATGTGCCATGAAGGCACTCCACAATGAAGCGGACCCCCTTTTTTCTTGAAAAGATGACAAGAGGGACATATGCCCGATGGCCAAACCGAGGATCATGGAGAGGATCAATGGGATCTTGGACGCCAATCGCGTACCCAGGACTTATGGTCGCCCATTCCGAATTGGTGGCGCGTCATTCTATATGGCGAACAAGGTTGACCCGGAAATCGTGCGAATCGCGGGCAGGTGGCGGTCGATTGTTTACAAAACCTATATATGGAGTTTCGAGCAGGTCATTTCTCGCCATCTGGAAAATCTACCCGAGGCGTAGCGGGATGTGGTTGGGTGAGCATCGCGGAAGGCGCCGCGGTACTTGATTTCTGGGTGAGTGGCTCCTTCACGCGTTGCGTCTGACCGAGCGGGCGCTTGGCCATACCCAACCACTGACAGTGTGCTACGTTAGTTCAGGCTGAACCTCGAATCGACGTTGGATGGGCAATGCCGCTTGTCGGCAATACTGATTATAATAATAATAGTTACACCACCGGGCCGTAAGTCATAGTATCTTGAGTGC
>Ga0307517_10012911_pt1 | contig 11402 bp, 8 predicted proteins | sample 23_EM_MG_FD_194515 | JGI IMG/M metagenome (GOLD analysis project Ga0307517, IMG submission 194515) | Populus trichocarpa ectomycorrhiza microbial communities from riparian zone in the Pacific Northwest, United States - 23_EM | ecosystem: Host-associated > Plants > Roots > Unclassified | place... | reverse complement strand
TAAACAATCACAAAATTAAGTGTCAAACTAATACTGAGATATTTTTTAAGCTTATGATAATCTCATAAAAAGTAAAACATAATAAATTATAAAACTTGATTTTCAATTAGTCCAATATCAAAGGATAAAATTGAAAAAAATAATTGAAAAAACAAAATTACACAACTTTCTAAAATTTAATAACATTTTTTTTTCAAAACTATTTTTTTAACTATATGATTAAAAAAATAAACAATCACATAAGTTCAATTAAAAAAAAAACCTTGCTAAACCCGTAAACCAGAATTACCTCACGAAACTCGCAAACCGGGTCATTGACTTCACAAAGTTTATTAACTTAGTTTTTTTTAATTATTTTTTTTAACTATTTTATTTTAAAATTAACCATACAGCAATGCCAGGATATTTTTTTTTAGTACCAATCCAATATTAAAATATTTTTTTTTGATAACTCTAAACCCCATAAACATATCATACAAGAGCTAAATTAGAAAAGAATCAATAACATAGAAAAAAGGATCAAAATGCAATAGTGCTTGTGGGGGAAAACACTGACTGAATGAATATAGTAGAAACCTAACATGAGAGTACAAATTGCCATCCGGATTGGGTGGTCTGACCGTTTCTGGTTTGGTCTTAAGACCAATTAAGATCTGACCCAGTATTTACTATTTACAGGATGAAAGGCACGGTGTCAGCTCCTGAGCACAGATGAAAACTTCCATAAGCAGAGATCAAAGCAGCATAACCATTTGATTTCATTTCTTTTCTAAACCAACATCAAGTTCTCAGTTCTCCTTGTATAAGCAAATTCAAGATAGCACAAAGCAACGATTTTAATACAATGAAAGTGTACAGTGTACACAAACTCAAAAAGAAGGGGGCAATGAGCCGTTCTGAAAATCCACCGCAAAGCAGTTGCTGGTATCATCCGCGGTTCAATGATAATCAGGCATCTAGAACTCCCGCCACAAATATACAACAACGGTAGCAATCAATACTAATTTCTTGATTACAGATCTCCCAAACAATGGCTACGTGATTGGGCACCTTCCTGTTCACAAAGATTCCCCCAAAACAACAGGGCAGGAGGAAAAATGAGAAATCTAAAGCGGATCAGCTTCCAACATTTCAGCCAAGTGCTAAGAAAATTCAAACTTCGATATCAAATGGAAGATCACGCTTTTCAGTCAGCTTAAAAAGAACAATGGCACCAAATTCTAATAATTTGTTAAAATGTAAGATTACTCGGCCACAAACACAAAAGACAGGTTCTACTAGAATCATGACTACACCTTCACAACAGTCTATACTGCCTCAGAGCCACGGACAAGATTATAGGGTATCCAGGAGCAAAGTTGCAAATGAATAAAGAGATTTCTGAGAACCATTCAGACAAGTTTTCTGAGGCTTAGATTCAAACGGTTATTATAGACTGCTATAAAAAATAACAGGGACCATGAACAGTTGTTAGAGATGAATCTCAAATCAAGCGTTACAATTTAAGAAGGGAAATCATGACACCATAACACAGAGAGAATTGACTTGGCTAAGTAGCTAGCTAATATAGGATAAACTTGAATAACCATAAATAGCTTTGTCATAAGTGGAAACCATACACATCAAGCTAAAGAGAGAAACAATTTGTTCATAAAATGTTGTGAAGCTATAGGGAACCCGTGTTTTTATTCTTACACATGAGTCTAGTCCCTCTTCAGGCAAGTTGAACTTAAAACCATATAAAGAAGTAATACTTGGATAAGCCTAATCGGATTCTTTTGATCTTTAAGCATACATGTGACTCAAAAAGTAAAAAACTACATTAAAGAGAAGTTCAGGAGTTAATGTGAAGAGGGGGGGAAAAATGTTGTGCACAAATCTTTTATGCAAAGATGAGCACAATATATGAACTCTAGCTTCCTTGAAAAACCAGGAAAACTTGTATAGACCCCGTGAAAGCACATACTCTCACCAAACAGTAAATTATAGTGAACTTGAGAGCATAAGAACTCGAGTATTCTCACACAACAAACTCTCAACATATTGCGAAATGGATGAATTGATGCTAGTTCTCTATCCAATTTCTCACTGTGACGCACAAGATTCAATTCATAAATCTTGTAACCCATCATTTATTCATGTTGCAGTTATTATGATTGTAGCCGCTCTGCATAGAACTCTATTTTCTAACAAAATACCACACTTAATTTTTTTTTTTTTTAATAATGCAGCAAAGAAAAGAAAAACCTCAGCAAAAGAAACAAAATTACCTGATACAATAAGAAAAAAACTTAAAAACAGGACTGAAGCAGTTATTCTGGTACAGGCCTGGCAATTTTGTACCTCAGTTTCCTATTATGATTTTCCTGCCAAAAGTTCAAAGCAAACATCAATGCCATTCAAACCCATCCAGGACAAACATGCCTAATCCACAAGGCAGAGTTCAATACTTAAATCTTTCTGCCTTCTAATTGATGATTGGCCATGACAAACTACAACTATCAGTACTGTAAACCATTATTAAGAAGCTAATCACAAAATGCATGCACAAATACAATTATCCATTGCTTACCATCTCCAACACCTTAGCATTACTCTTCTCAACTTGCCTAGCCAAATTGTCAAGCTTACCCAACATTTTCTCATACAAATCCTCCAAACTCATTGTAGAATTCAGCGTCTCCGATCCCATCAACTTCCCTAAATCCTTAACACAAAACCCTTCTGCAACCATATCCAACTCCTTTTGATCATTTAAAACCCTATCCATCCTATTCAAACCCTCCCCCACCTCATCATTCATCGCCGATGCACACTTCAACTCCGGAAACGGCGAATTAGGGCTAAAACACCCGTAGTTTCCTCGAAAATCCGGCCCAATGTTATCAATCCCAATCGATTTCGGGTCAAAACACCTTGAATTAACCCGAAACTGATACGCGCGATACTCATGCGTATGGTACAACAACTCGCCTTGTACTGGCGTGGTAAATAACAAAAATACGCACGGATTCAAATCCTTCTCACCCTTCGCCGCCGTCTTAAGGCGGCTCAAAGATTGCGAAACGCAGAATTCCCTCATCGAAGGGCGGATTGGGGACTTCCTTCTCGCGGAAAACCAGCCGAGAAAATTACTGGTGCTACTGCTACTATTGCTTTGATGAGTTGTTGGGGAGACGAGTCGGTGGAGAGTCACTGAGTCGACTCGGCCGAGCGAGTCGTAGAAGGAGAGAGGGATATTAGGGCAGAAGAAGGAGGTAATCGTAGCGATTACGTTAGAATCGGGGTTTTGGGGAGTGTTGTCGTCGGTGAGGGTAGAAGGGGTGAGATGGGTTACGTGGCCGAATAAGAGACCGTCCACGTCGCCGAGGGAAGTGGTGATGCGGTGCATCAAGGCGGATAATGTGGGGCCTGATATTGTGATCTTTTGGAATGGAAGATCGTCCATGGCGAGAGAGAGAGGGAGAGAGAGGGCTAGGTCTTGGGAGAGACGAGTGTGTTTTTTTGGTTTGAGGGAGAAGATAAGAAACGGTATCGTTTTAATGGCTGGGCAATGAATAAATACTGTGTTCGGTTTGAGAAAAAAAGGAGGGAAGGAAAGGAAAGAGAAATTATTAGCTTTTTAATTTTCCTTCCATTATTAATATAGTTATTAAATTCAGTTCGGTCCATAAAATAATAAAAATTTAGAGAGTGATTCAGGTTGAATATTCAATTAAATTAGATAATATATTGATTCAGTAAAGTTTTAATTTATTAAATTAGTTTTTTTAATGATTTAATTGATTTAATAAATTTTAATTTTAATTTAATTTTAAAAAATATAATAATATTTTTTAATTAAAATAATTGATTCAAGGTTGATTTATAATTTGTAAATAAAAGTAGATGGACACGCATGATTTCTACCTTATATTATATATTTTTTTATGAAGAATTCCTAATTTCATAATAAATATTGCAAGAATCAAAGAATCCGTGGACTTCCCTCGTATAGTTAACCTTCCAAAATAAATTGGAAGCCAAAATTAGTCGTTTTTTACTCCTCAAAAAGTACAGGAAAATGCTAGAATTTTGCTTAATCTCCTGTACTTGCCACCAAAGAACTTGTCGGAACCGCTCTAGTTTCAATGCATCAAGCAACTCATCATCACTAATGGTTGGCGAGTCCCTCGCGAGCTCTAAATCACACTCGATGATGGCTTGCTTGCTCATCAGCCATCAAGTAGTGTGGAAGAAGAGAGTGGACAAGGTCATTTGTTGTTATAATTTGTTCTCATGGAAGGAGGAAAACTCTTTTCAATAAAGATAATGATTCTTATACCAATTTTATTCTCTCTATAAATTCAAAGAATGTTAACCTTGTTAATTGATGTTGTTTTATTTTGTTTTAAGTTAAAATGATATTATTTAAAAGATTTGTTTTTTAAAATGAAATAAAATCAAATCTAATTTTAGCAAGATTAAACTAGATAAATTTTAAATTGATTTTTTCCCGTATATTTAATAACTATGGGAGCGTTTAGAAACACAGGTCAACTCGTGTTTTTAAAAAAATTAATTTTTTTTGTTAAAAATTATTTTTTTTATATTTTGGATCATTTTGATGTGTTGATGTCAAAAATAATTTTTTAAAAATATAAAAAATATCATTTTGATGCATTTTAGCATAAAAAACACTTTAAAAAACAACCGTAACCACACTTTTAAACATTCCTCCTAAATGTAAGAGAAAAACACACAATTGTGAAATTTAATAATTTTGATTATTTAAGATTTTTTCTGTTTACTAACAGAATGATGAATTGAAAGAATACATTATTATTCCAATAAAAAAAGATTACATTTTTCAAAAGAACTCACTGGCTTGTATATACATAAAGTAGACAAGAATATAAGAATTAAAGAATTTGATTACTACCCCTCCCTCCCCTATCATAGAGCGCACCACCTTGTAAAGCAGCACAAATAAACTGTAACAAAACATTATTTCTTGCACGCAAAAAGAATAGGATACTCTTTATTCAGTTGTTGGTGGGACTTCGGCTCCTTCATCAGCAGCAGCAGCAGCAGCAGCAGCTAGCTCTGGCTTAATCTCCTCAAGTTGCTGAACAACTTGTTCGGCTTCAGGACGAGCTGCTGGTGTGGGATCAACACAATGCAGAGCTAATTTCAAAGTGTTAAGCAACTCATCATCACCTATAGTTTGTGCATCCCTCATAATCTCTAAATCAAAGACTTCATTAGTCCACTCTTCCTTCACTATTGATGCAACCCATTGTGGCAAATCCATGCCATTCATTGGTTCACCTGGTGATTTCCCAGTCAAAAGCTCTAAAATGATCACCCCGAGGCTGTACACATCAGTCTTCGTGCTGGCGTTCTTGAGTTTTGAGAGCTCTGGTGCTCGATAACCGAGTGTTCCAGCAGTGGCAATCACATTCGTGTTGGCAGCAGCAGTCATGAGCCTGGAGAGGCCAAAGTCTGCAATGTGTGCATTAGTTTGCTCGTCCAGTAATACGTTGCTTGATGTGAGATTCCCATGAATGATGTTCTCTTGGCTGTGGAGGTGATTTAGTCCACGCGCAACGCCAATGGCTATGTTCATCCTTGTTGGCCAATTGACAGTGGTTTCAGGCCCACGAGCTGCAAAAGAAAGATAGACAAGAATCGCTCCTGATGGTTAGGAATTTGCATAGCAAGACAAGGCTAGTTATTACTTTTTCTTTAAATTTTTCATTCCATCCTTGGTCTTTAATTCCTTGCCATCAATGTTCCCATGAAGCATAATAGACAGTTCTTGCTCAAAACTCATCTTTTACACCAAAACTGTACCTCACAAGTTCAATACAATCATTAACAACATCTTTTGGCTATTTAAGATTCATGAAAGCATGATCATAAATTTCCTTTGTTTCAAACCAAGTGTTTCATGCTACTTTCAGCCTACTTAATTTTTATTTCATCTTGATTTTAGTTCTCTAAAATGATTCCTAAATCATGAATTAATACAAGCAGTCAAAATGAATCATTAAATGTGCAGATAGTGTAGATGACATAAAAACTGGTAGAATTAACTTACCATGGAGGTAGGATGCAAGGCTCCCTTTATGCATGTAGTCAAAAACAAGAAGCTTCTCTCCTTTGGGACCTAAATAATAAGCCCTTAGTGCTAAGAGATTTGGGTGCCTAATCTTTCCAAGAGCAGCAGCCTCAGTCTCAAACTCCCTCTGCCCCTTTGTAGTCTTCTCTCTCAACCTTTTCACCGCAACTTGATTTCCATCCTCTAATGTTGCCTTGTATGCTGTTCCGTAAGTGCTCTTCCCCATTATCTCCGCAGTTGCACACAACAAGTCATCTGCTGTAAACAAAAATGGGCCATCAAAGTGGACTAACTTCCCACCCATTTCACCTCCAGATTCAACTTCAGGACCTGCCACAGCGCCTGTTTTCTCACCTTTCCCTGGGAGCCCCCGCGTAGTAGTTTTGCCACTCTTTTCTTTAGAAGCAGACCTTTTCTTCATCAAACAACAGAGCAGAATGGAACAGAGAAGCAGCAGCACAACTAAGAGGATACCAGCCGCTATGAGGATGATGTCTTTGGTGCTAAGTTTTCGGTGATGATGTTTCGGTGATCCTTTTGTTGGAGCTGGAAGAATTTCTGGAGGGGGTGAAGGACATGGGGTTGAAATGCTATAGCCACATAGCTGAAGGTTTCCCACAAAGGAGCTTGAATTGAACTTTTTAGCAATAGAAGAGGGAACAGAACCAGAAAGGTTGTTGTAAGAAACATTGAAATAAGTGAGATTGGCTAGGCGAGCAAGAGAAGCTGGAATTTCTCCACTAAAATTATTTTGGGCTAAATCAAGCTGGTTGATGCTAGAAATGTTTCCAATAGAAGCTGGGATAGGGCCTTTGAACCGATTGTTTTTCAGGTTTAGCATTGAGAGGTTATGCAATCTATCAAAACCTTCTGGGATCTGATTGTCTAGACGGTTTCCCTCAAGATTCATAGAGAATAACGAGGTTAAATTGGAGAAGCTAAATGGAATGCTTCCACTGAAAGCATTGTTTGAAATATCTAGCTTTTGGAGCCTTGAGAGACTCCCCATTTCATAAGGTATGGCCCCAGAAAGCTGATTGTGACTAAGAGAAATCTCTTGAAGTAAAGCCAACTTGCTAAGACTAACAGGAATAGTTCCAGAAATGCGATTATGATCAAGGGTCAAGAACTGAAGGAGAGAAGAATAGTTCCCTTTACTCCCCCAAGAATCTGGGATTGGCCCAGTGAGGTTGTTGTGTTGGATAGCAAGGAATATGAGAGAAGGGGATTGAGTAAGACCAACTGGGATCGACCCCATTAACGAATTAAAGCTCAAATTAAGTCTATATAACTTAGTAGAATTTGTAAGACTTGGAGGAATTGTACCAATGAGTGAATTGTTACTTACATCAAGACTCTGAAGAACAGGACAGTTACCAAGTGAGGGAGGAATAGAACCTGAAAGCCGGTTGTTGAAGAGGTAAACCCCTCTAAGATTGCGAAGAAAACCAAGAGAAGAAGGGACAGTACCACCAAGAACATTGTCATGTAAACTAATCTTTCTGAGTGCTTGAAGCTGACCAATCTTCTCGGAGATTCTGCCACCTAGTCCCTTCCAAGGAAGCTGGATAGCAATAACCTGTCCTTTGACACATTTGATTCCTACCCACCTACCAGAGCAAGCTCCATATCCACTATCATTCCAGCTGCGTAAAAACCCTTTGAAGTCAATTAGTTCATTCTTTATAGCTCGAAGAGATCGATAATCTGATTGGGTGACAGCTACACCGTCCCCTTTTTGGCTCGAAGCAAACTGGGGCAAAAAAACTAGTAGAAACAAGCATAAGTGTGCACACAGAAAGCACTTGTCGCGGGAATGACAAGTATTTTCCATGAACAACTTCAAGAAACAAGAACGTTGAAAGAAATGAAGAGAGTTTCTAAGAGTGTCTGCACTCTCCTCTCTTGAAGAAAGAAAGAGAATAGCGAGGAGGAGAAATTTGGTCCGTGAGGGAGCAATGTGATAGTGGAGGTTAGAGAGGAGATAAGGAGGGGGACAAAAGGAGGGGGAGGGTGTAGTTTCTTCTCTGCTTCCAACGGCTAGTTTTACTTGTATACAATATGTTACTGAACGTTTATGAACTGCTGAACCAGTCTTCAACCTGAACAGGGACCCTCCTTCAACGGCTATATTTCTTGGTCAGGGAACAACACAACACGCATGCTTTCAGTCTCGGTCAAAATTACAATTTCACCACAGTAAACTAGCATCTAGACTCCAGGCAATACGTGGTAGTGTTAATTATTGGCAAATCATGAGACTAGTTTTCTCTGTTCTTCGTACAGGGCTAATCATTAAATTCAAGCTTTTCTATGCACTCAACAGATTGATCTGCTCTCGTCATCGCAAAAAAGCTTGGGCATCACTCTGAACCTCTTGATTGCATTGCATGGATGCTTTTGGACCAAAATAGTTCATTGAGATCTTAGTATAATGCATTTGCTTTTTTCAACTTTAGAAAATAAATAAATCCGCTGCTACAGACCACCACACTGCACTCTCATAAGTTTATTCATGCAGTATTATTATATTTATTTAAAAAATTAAGCCTCCCCACAAAAGCCCAATTAGATGGGAAAAAATTTAATTGTTGAGTATAGAATCATGAACCGTCTTCCTCCATGTGACGGCAGTGGGCGGAAATTTGGGTCCATCACTTGCAGACAGAGCAATGCAAAAATAGTATCCAACTAAAGATTTATTAGGCCTAAATTACAGTGCTGATGTGTAAGACCAACGATAAAAACCCTTCCGAACAACAACCTGTATGCAGACATAGCAATCATGCAAACATGCTGATTTCTAGCTGCATGAGACCTGTAAGCAGACAGCCACTGAACCACAAAAACCTGACCTGCACCTCCCTCAACAATAACCCTAACAGTATGAAGATATGTCAAGCGAGAAGCATCCTAACGTAATGCTATAAAATGAAATCAAATGAACAAAGGGTTCTGGAGGACAGCAAAATTGACACATTCAGCTGCAACAAAGAACATGATGACTTGTAAAGAAAAGATCAAGATCAAGACAGAACATCTTGCATGACCAAAAAAGGGGGGTTGTATGCACCTGAGTTAAATTTTGGCTTAAAAATCATTAGCACAAGGCATAGACACAGCAATGACAAGAACAAACTCATGTAACCAAGACCATGCTCAATTGAGCTTGGGGTGAGTTGCTAGAATTCTCATGCCCATTTACCTCAATAACTTCATTACACACAGTATGGAGAGTACAGCCTAATACGAACACTACTGCTAAAGCAAAAGGAATAAGCAAACATCATCATGCAAGAAGTTCACAAAACGTATCCCTGCTTGACAAAAATCATAATTGGTGGTTCACACAATATGAATCCGTTATAGCCTAAGCACACAGAAGAATAGCACATTTAGATTATCAAAGGTATGCATACTATTTACTTACTATGACTAGTAAAAAGTCCTATATAGATTCTCCAAGAACAGCACTGCTCCTAATTTCTCTGAGCTTGGAACCTCATCACCATTCAAATTAACCACCAATGGCACCGGCATGATGCTGGTCAAGATCATACTGATCTAGACATTGCATTTAGGACCAACTCAATCAATAAATCAAGCATGCCCCCGCAAACTAATCTACATAAGGACATTTAAACCAGAATACTTCTAAAACACATGAATCAAACGCAAGCAACAAAAAGAAAACCTGTTAAAGGATATCCTGTCCTGTCAAGACAAACAAATTCATTGATGCAAATTCTTTTATGACTGATCAGTCGCAAGAACAAAAGTTATAACAATGTCATGAAAAAGTCTCAGACCCTTCCTTCCTAACAATGACAAAATCAATGTCTTGAAAATTTGATCATGCATGCATTCCAATTAACAGGCTACCAACAAAGTTCATCAGCATTCGACTCTTACGAACGAAAACACATAACCAAGACACAGCAATCTCCCAACCACAAAATCAACCCCAAGATCCCATAGATCTGTCCAAATATTTCGAGTATGCGCAATCCAATCAAAGTAAAACAAGATAAAGATTCACTAATCATGTAAAATCAAACTAATTACAGCCAATCATATGAATTACATCCTAAAAAGAAAGAAAAACTTGTAGATCCGTTTACAGAATAACAAAACCCCATATGAAAAAAGTAAAAAATATAAAATATAAATCCATACAAATTAGACCAAAATCCATGTAAGATCCGTGTTTATTTCATCTATTAAAACACGTTAATCGATACCACATCCTCCAGATCTTCAAGCACGGGCGGCAGCCACAATAGGAGCGGCGGAGGCGACAACATTAGAGGCAGCGCCACCGAGGAATGAAGACAAGAACCCAGTACTCGCGTTTTCTTGAACATCATCCAAGAAGAGATCCTCAGGAACACGAAAAGCGCCATGAGCACACACAATCCCCACACCGACCAAAAGCGCCGAGATGATCACTGACCCAACGTTCGTTAGAAAAACCACGAAAACGCTCAGAACGATTAAAATCCCGAGCGTTTCACGATCACTGAATGTCCGGCCGAAGAGGACCAGAGGCTGATCGGAAGCGCGGAAGAGATACAAGAAAAGCCAGGAGCAGAGGAGACCGACGAGGAGGAGGAGGGAGAAGGGGTTGGTAAGGAGGGAGAATGCGAGGATTAGGGAAATGGTGGTGAGGTAATTGATGCGGAAATAGGCGTAGTTTTTGCGGATCCGGGTTGTGGCTTCGGATATGGATTCGGGTTTGGAGAAAGCGGATCGGTCGATTAGTTCGGAAAAGGGGCGGCGTTGGGAGAAGCCGTTGCGGACTGATTCGGTTATGTTGTTAAGGAATGCGCGTAAGGCGTGTGGAGGGAGTGGTGGTTGGGAAGCTGTAGCGGTGGTGGTGGTGGTTGGTTGGGGGTTTGTGATAGGGAGGACTGGCGGAGATTGAGACGACATCGTGTAGATTTTGTTTTGTTTGAAGGAAGGGAATTGAGGGAGATGGCAATGGCCAAGCTTAGAGAGACGATTTAAGGAATGATTCAGCGTAGGGAGTTGAGAGAGAGAGAGATTTTATTATTATTAATATTTTTTTATTTTTTACGGTCAATGTTTACTTTCCTTCTTAATTACGGTTCAGTCACCGACACGGGAGGACCAGCTTCGTCTTGCCTTCCTACCGTCAATTTGAATAATAAAAAGGTTTGACATGCCAGCTTTCTTGGTAGTTCGTTGGTACGTTCCTGTCTCTTCCTTTCTGCTGGAAGGATGGTGAAAGCCTAGAAGGGAAGGGTTAAATTTTGGAAGCCCAATGGGGGTTTCAAGT
>Ga0307517_10012910_pt1 | contig 11402 bp, 5 predicted proteins | sample 23_EM_MG_FD_194515 | JGI IMG/M metagenome (GOLD analysis project Ga0307517, IMG submission 194515) | Populus trichocarpa ectomycorrhiza microbial communities from riparian zone in the Pacific Northwest, United States - 23_EM | ecosystem: Host-associated > Plants > Roots > Unclassified | place... | reverse complement strand
ATTTTTTTTTATATATATATATATATATTATTTTGATGTTCTAATATTAAAAATAAATTTTAAAAATAAAAAATTATTTTAATATATATTTTTTAAAAAATATTAACCACTATCATAATATCAAATAAGTTTTTATTATTAATATAACTAAAATGCTAAGAGTCAGTTCTACTATTTAATATGAATAATAAACTAATTTAATATAGTTTTTAGTCATTTTATTTCAAATTTATGGCTTAGCTCCAATGGTCACATTGCTATAAAACTTTTTAAAACAAACGCAAACTATTTATCATTTGTGTTGTTGTTTTTATATAAAAAAAATAAAAATGAATGACCTATTAGGCATGTGGGCCTCTTAAGTCTAGTGGCCTTTTAGGCCAAATAAGATTGAATTTTTTTTTTCAAATTCAATATTTAGAGTTTATGCTAATATTATGGATAGTTTGATGCTTCTTCATTGTTAAAACTCTTTGATATGCCTATGATACTATCCATAAAAACTAAAGACACAGTACATCCTGAATGGACAGTCGCAAGTTACAAAGATATCGTGCCACCAGCTACTCCTCTATTTCTGCTAGATTATTTTTTGAAACTAGTTGGTAAAACTCGTCAGTGTAATCATTGATAGATTTACCTCATTGTTTTAGCGTGTGGAGCCTCTGATATAAAGTCCGTGAGCAACCAAAAGGAAGAAAGTATTCTCTCATCTTCTTCATCATCTTGTTCTAGTCATTGATTTTAGATTTCCCTTGTTTTTTTTTTTTGTCTTTTTCATCTGCTCACAAAGCAAATGTCCTACCCTTTAATTTGATTACAACCAACTTTATTCGCGTTTGTTTAGCCACATCTTTGTATTCAAAAATCCGTTCAATCTCATTCAACAAGTTAATTTATTCTTCTACTTGTAAAGTCCCTGAAAACTCAAGAATTTTGATACAAAATTCAAAATCTCCAGATTTGTTCTCTTCTCACTCAAAGGGTGGTCTCTTCTGAATTCATCTCAGATTTTCAATTCTAACAAAGTACCCAAGATCACTCTCCCGATCCTGGTCATGTTGTCCCTGGTCTCGTAAGTCTCTCTCCTCCAGCCTACGAGTTAATTATGTGATCTACCTTTGCATGTCTTCGATGATAAGCTCCTGAACATTCCTGTCCCAAAGGGATGCTCCTTCTTATCACTTTCTTGGCTACACCTTGCTCCACGACCTCTTCCTACCATAGTTTGTTAGCGCACAAAGTGGTAAACAAATTCTTCTCCACAAGATTGCAACACACAACACGAAATAAACTTGAGATCATTGGGCTTTGATACCAATTGATAGAGGTGGAAGCTGAAGACAGCAAAACACTGAAAGAACATGAGAATTTTAATGAGCGAAATGGGCTGCCGATGTGAACCCCAAGTTCGTAGGTTTTATTTTCTCTAGAATAATAATGATAAAGTCTCCCCTTTAGAAGATTTACGAAGCCTTAAATAGACTAGAAACCCTACCTCAACTAGAAAATAAAAATAATAATTCGAGATTACAAAGGAAGGAAGTATAAATTTTGAAAATAACTAGAAATCATAAAAATTGCCAAAATCGAGGTCCCGAGGTGAGATTTTAAAATCTAAAGATTCGACGGTTGAAGTAGCGATTTCATCTAGTTATGACCCTTTTGAACCGTTGCTTTGGTTTGACGCGACCAAACCTCTTCTTGAATCTAGATTTGTCCCATTAGTCCATAAATATCTCTGCTAAACCATCTCCATAATTTGTCTGGTGCAGATCCTTATCTAGTTATGATAGACTTACACCTGACTATTAAAAATCACTTGTTAACATAAGCCCAACTACAACATAAATTAATAATAAATTTTCTAGATCAAAATGAGAACCAATTGAGTTTAATGAATATACTTTTTATCTAGGCACCCAAAAAGGAAAAATAGTGAAATTTGGCTCGATAACTATACCCTTACCCAGGCATCGAAAAAGAAAAATAGTGAAATTTGGCTAAGGGAAGGAAAGGGACCCATACCGGGGAGACACAAATTGAATTCACGAGCGTGACATTTTTTATCCGTCAAATTTAACGTCCAAAGCACGTTAAAACATTGCTTTGAAAAAGCTAAAGCGCGGGTTAGGCGTTAAAGCTAACGGTGAATACCAAAACTTGGCAATTATTGTCCTCCACCACTTTCGTCTCCAACTCTACTCCCACCAAAATATACTCCCAAGAAATTAACCTCACCGGAATCTTACCGGAAATTGTACCAATCTCCTCTCTTTATGGTTGATTTCAACATCTTAAAGGTAATTATTACTACTTGTCTATTTAGATAAAAGATTGATTATTCCTCGAGTTTTTTCTTTGAAAATTGATCAAAATCTTGTTCAGAAATTTTTCTTTTTGTTTTTTATGCAAACTCTTTACGTTTTTTTTTTCCTTTCCTTTTGTTCTTCTTCTTTTCGTATGTTTCGAATTTTTTGGTTGATGTCAACATGCTTTTTTCTTTTGTTTTCTTCTTCTTATTCCTACTCTATGCGGGTTGTAAAGAAGTAACTAAAGCTGAAGGGCTTAAAGTGACAAGAGATTTCCACTATGTTTTTCAACAATCGGATCTCTATCATTCAGTCTCTTTCTTTAGCTGTTTAGAGGGCGGACATGCATGAGGGTTTATGGTGTTTTTTTGGAATTAGGGTTACAGTGGTTTACGTGAGGTATAATTATGATATACACATGTACTCTATGTTATATATATGTATATACACATGCAGTGAAAAGGGTGAAACGTTACGGATTAATGACAAGTTTTGTGGTTTAGCCTCTTATTTAGACCAAGACTGAGTTGATTCAAGTTGTTGAGTATCAAGTCTGCAAGATTTTTGCACTGTTCCTTTGGTTGGGAAAGCCCTACCGTTTGGCTGTAACCACTCCAAAAGTTAAAGGAAAAATGATGACGACGACGACGAGAATAGTAAAAAAAGTCTTTGTACAGATTTGAGAGCAGAGACCCCTCCTTCCCTCCCTCCCTCTCTCTCAGTTGCGATGAACCTCTAGAGTTGTTAATGCTTTTCTTGTTTTCCTTAGTCTGATGAATGTGTTTTCCTCCTTCTAGATTTATGCCGTCATTAGTGTGTGTAAAATGTAGAGCATTAATTGATATTCTATGTAATGTAATCTCTGTAACATGATGGTATTGCAGGGATTTTAAGTTCGTAGAGTTTCAGGACTAAGTTTGATGGGTGTTCGAAGCTACGGATTCTTGTACAAGGAGGCAATCTTGGCCTTAAGTTGGCTAGTGAGCTCACTAGAGAGATTCCAGTGAAAATAAGCAGAATCGGATAGTGGCTTCCTAGAATTAGATGGAAACAAGAAGTTTTAGGCCTGAATCACATGTAGCACAGCAAAGCCGGAGAGATAAGTTGAGAGGTCAACAGAGTTTAACCTCAGTTCAGTATTTAGATGACTACCCTAACAGTTTGGAACGTATATCTGTCAGTCCAGGGCTAAGCCCAGATCTTGTTCACGTTCGAAATAATAGGAATGACAATACGATTTATGATTCCACTATGTTTTCCTCAGAAATTCTCAATTTTGCAACAAGTTCTCATGTTCTATCAGCTCCTAAAGTTTCAATTGTTGATCAAGAACTAGGTGCAGTTCCGCTCAATAGGCCTATACTTGCCGAGGATTCTTCTTTCACTGGTATGACGTCTCACCCAGTTTTATCCAACTTCAATGCTTCACACAAGGCCAGTAGCTGTGACCCACAAGGTTGTGGTAATTGGAGAAGCCTTGACTCACAGCAAAGTTATGATTTGATGGTGAATTATGCAGGTGGATCAGTAGGTGGGGAAAGAAATCAGAAACCTATGTTTGTTGGGGAAGTCTTGTCAAATAATGCAAGGGTAAGCAACATTTCAACATCTAGACAATATTTGATGCCTGGTTACAATGGAAACCAGAATGTTCAGCTTCCATCTACGTTAAGAAATACCTTTGGTGAAATTTCAAGTGAAGATAGCATCAAGCAGTTGAGGGTGATGCAGGTTCCTTCTCTTCCACCATACCAAAACGCAGCCCAAGATGTCATTCCTTCTGGTTGTTTTAGGCCCAGAATGAATGAACGCATTCTCCATCCATATTTTGTAACTGAATCAACTGCTTCACATTTTGATAATAATGGCAGTACTTGGATGAGCAGACCACTTGAGAACTACCATCACTGGAGTACTGGTGAGTTGGGTCTTGTTGAAAGGACGAGTGACCAAGAGATGATGACTATTACAAGTGATGCTAATACTCAGGGTTTATCTTTGTCGCTTTCATCAATTAATCCACCATCTAAAGTTGAAGTTACCCATTTTGGAGAGGAATATGCATCTGAACATTTGCAATTGAAGGTGGCTGATCGTGTTTCCCAAGAATCTCATCAAGATTCAAAATTTTCTAAGTCAAGTTCTCTGTGTGCTTTGCCGAAGCCATCAATTATAACTAAAAGTTGTGGAAAATCGATTCATGACATCGTGGGGACTTCTACGCATGCTCTTCGCAACACTGGTCCTCTTGGACCTTTCACTGGATATGCAACTATTCTAAAGAGTTCAAAATTCTTGAAGCCAGCTCAGCAACTGCTGGAAGAATTCTCTAGTAGAACAGGTCCAAAACTCACGAGAATATTTGAGATGTCTGAAGATCAAGTTACTGCTCCAGCTTTGGCTGACATTGTTAATGAAGCCAATGAAAATTCTGGAACTAACGCCAAGAATTACTCAGGCATCCCATCCTCTACATTTTACTGTTCAAATAAGGCAAGTGGTGGTGATGATGTAGGTGGAAGCGGCGGCTCTTGTGGATCTTATGGGCCAGAATACCAACAAAAGAAGGCAAAGCTCCTGTTCTTGCAAGAGGAGGTTGGTTTGTCTACTCTACACATCTCTCGATTTCTTTTTAGGATTTCTTTTTAGATTAATATACATCCAATCTTCTCCTTACCACTAATTATAAGGAAAATATCCTTCTGTGTGTCCATGTTTGTTTTTTTGAAAAGGCAAGATGATGGCATTGATTAAAAAAATTCATCGTACACAAGGCCAAAACCCAACAAGTTGTTATCTTGTAATGACAGCATTATTGCTGTGAAAAGAAAAGTGTGATCAGCAGCTTCACAATGCTAGTTTTCCTACTGTTGATTTTCCAAGTTTAGCTAAAGTTTGGTAAGCCAAAAATAATGCACAGTGTAATCGCTGTTAATTTCTCCTTTTGACATCCAACGAAGTTGTTTATGTACTTAATCATTATCATTCAGTAATTACCTCACCAATACTACGATTACATCATGACCAATTATGCTTGTGGAGATTAATTTTTTAGAATACGCATGCCTATAATCTGTCTATTTTTCATGATTTTTATTGCATTAATTCTTACCTGCTACTTAAAACAAGCATATTTGGTGACTCTACTGCACCGTGTTACCAAAAGGTTTGCAGAAGGTACAAGCAATATCATCAACAGATGCAAATGGTAGCTTCTTCTTTTGAATCAGTGGCTAGTCTCAGTGCTGCCACCCCGTATGTTTCCTTGGCTCTCAAGACAGTCTCTAGCAATTTCAGGTCTCTGAAACATGGCATCTCAGACCAACTCAAGCTCGTGACGAAAGCCCTAGGAGACGATCTTTTCTCCCGGAATACAGTTGCAGTGGGTAGTAAGGGTGATACAATTACATCAAGGTCAATATACATGGATCAAAGCATTCAAAAGAACAAATCTGGTGGGGTTAGTGTGGGTTACCATGAACCCCAACAACACATATGGAGGCCCCAAAGAGGCCTACCAGAACGTTCAGTTGCAATTCTTAGAGCTTGGCTGTTTGAGCATTTTCTACACCCGTGAGTTTCCCATCACCATTCGAATACGTAATTTTCTTATAATATTTTACTGTATCAACTTTTTTCCCTTGTAGGTACCCCACAGACACTGATAAGCACATGTTAGCTACGCGGACAGGTCTATCTCGAAACCAGGTAAGTCAGCTGCTTGTTAATCTTTCTAATCATTTCTGGCCAAGGGTCTCGCTTTCAATTTAGCTGATTGGATTGATTGAAACAATTATGTGTTGGTTTAATTGGAGTTGTTAGTATATGAATTAGCCAAGATATCTTGCTGTCTTGGTATTCCAAGACCGTGAAGCTCTTCTTTCACACTGCTTTTTTCAATGATCTCGTTTTTAGAGCTCTTCAATGATATTGTATTCATGTGCTCCTATTTGGTTAGAAATTTGTGAACTGCATTTGCTGCATGAGATATACTCCTTTAGATTTAGATGTTTGATAAGTTGGCAGATCAGTGCAGGTGTCAAATTGGTTCATTAATGCCCGCGTTCGCGTGTGGAAACCTATGGTTGAGGAAATACATATGCTTGAAACAAAAGGCTTGGCAGAAATTTCTGGAAAGAATGATGGAAATTCTCCAGAGGGTAATATCCAGTCAAATGATGAACAAACCTCAAACAAACTTGGTAAAAATTCCATGCTAAATAAACAATTGGAATGCTCTGGTATTGGTTCCTCTGGAAGCAGCGGTGAACAACTGGATGAGGAGCAATGGAGTGAAGGGAAGAGGTCAAGAGTAGAATTTCAGGTTCCCACCACCATGGATGGATCATTGATGAATTTTCTGCCGTATCAGAGAAGTGGTATTGATAATGGTGGAGCTGTTTCCCTTACTTTGGGTCTCAGGCAAGGTATTGAAAGTGCGCAGCACCAAATACAATTGCAACAACACAATGGTCAGTTTAAGCAGTCATTTGGAGGTCAGATGATTCATGATTTTGTCGGTTGATATATACACATATATATCCTTTTTATCTTCAAATGGAAGTTGAAATTGAATAATACTTGCCATAGAAGAATGGCTTCGTTTTTCCACCATTTATCTCGAATGACAAGGCAAGTGACAAGTGGATAATACTTGAATATCTTCTTCAGGCTTTAAATTGCAGCTTACATGTATCTTTACGAATGCTTAGTGGCAAATGTTTTCTATGGCTAACTGTTTCTTGAACGTTCTATTTAACCCTAATCATGGATGGATATGGGGAGAGTTCCCCACTAGCACCTAGCTGTCTAATGTGTCCAGCCAATGAAGCAAAGATGGTGAGGGAAGTCAAGTGAGGATGGTAGTTGATGTGATCTCTGAATTAGATAATTTTGATTTGATAGAACCCTGAATTAGAGGTAATTTTGTATTTCAGAACTAAAAATATTAAAAAAAACTTAGAAATAATTTTGTATCTAAAAATTTTAAGTATATAAATGATGCTATGAAACCAATTAATTTTTAATAAATTAGGGTAAGATTTTTATTTTTATAAAGAAATGTTTTTTTATAATAAACCAAATCTTTCAATAATAGAATAAATTCCTAAATAAATTAAAATAAACTCAAATTAAAAATAATTATTTAATATTAATTAATTAAATAAAATAAGATAATAAAAATAAAGTTTTTATGTAAATTTCTTTTCATGTTGCTTAAATTTCTAGTTCTTGCATGGTTTTGGTAAATTTCAATTCTGACTTAAAACATGTTATTCTTTCTCGTATGAATGATTTACTAGGCTTATCATATAAAATTAGAAAGCTTGAGATCTTTAACTTTCAGCATAACTTGAATGGAAGTAAAATTTTGTTTGTATCTTTAAAAATGTATTAAATAATACACAAATGTCTAGTTTGATAGATTTGATAAGATTCATCAAATAATTTTGACCCTTTAAAATAATATATTTGCAAAATCTATTGACAAGAAACTTTATCAAAATATAGTTCTCGATTCGATATACGGTTTCAGAAATATATCTAACCTTGCAAAACTAGTCAATAACCATTTTAAGGCTAAATTCGTACTTGACTTGGTTTATATTATTCTTTCTTTTTTGAAAAAGATTTTATCTCGAATTTAAATAATGAAAAACATCTTTTAAGATCAATAAATCAGTATCAAGTTAAAAATTATCATCATCATCAAAACCAAGAAGAATCTTGTTAGCAAAAAAAGGTTCTCTTAATATTTGTGCTCTTCTTTCAACCATCCTCCCTTCTGATTTTAGTTGCTCATATTTTTATGTTTTCTCTCTCTCTCTTACTTTTTATGATATTTGTATATTTTGAGACAACATAAACTAAAATAATCTTTCTTTTTAGAAACACAGAAGCAAACTGTCAACTCTAGATATGAAATAATTGAAAAACAAATCAAAAACAACTAAAACTAAGAAAAACAAAACTAACAAGAAGAAAATAAATAAAATAACCTGATTTTGGATTCTGATTCTATTATTAACTGATGCGGACCTATTGATTATATGGTCAAACAACACCCAACCAAATAGATAACAACTTGAAAAATCAAAAATCAAGTTTGATAGAACCCTGATTCAGATGTAACTCTGTACCTACGAACCAAAGGTATTGGAAAAAAACTTGGACTCATAGATAACCTTGTATTTAAGAACTCTAAATATACAAATGACGCCATAAAGCTAGTTAATCTTTGATAAGTCAGTGTACGATCTTTGTCCCTGTAAAGAAAGATTGTTTTCTCAGAACCAAATAAAAAAAAAAGACTTATGTTTATTTTTCAACTTATTGCTCTAGATATGTCTCAAACAGTACACAAAAGTCTAATTTGACAGATTTGACAAGATTCGTTTGGTTACTTTGACCATTTGAAATAATAAGTTCTCAAACTCTATTTGACCTAACAATTTACCAAAATATAGTCATGTGTCTGGTATCTCCCTATAAAATTACAACTCGATCCGATAAATGGTTTGAGAGATATGCATGACCTCTTAAAACTGGTTAACAACTATTTTAAAGTCAAATTCAGACATGACTTGGTTTGTATCATCCTTCCCTTCTTTAAAAAGATTCAACCTCGAATTTGTATCATGAAAAACATCTTTTATGGTTAACAAATCAATACCAAGCTGAAAATTATCATCATCATTAAAACCAAGAAGAACCTTGTTAGCAAAAAAGATCCTCCTAATAAATAAGCTCTCTTTCTCAACCATCCTTCCCTGCTTCAGTTTTAGTTGCTTTTCTTTGGACATTCTAAGTTCTACACATGAAATAATCGAAAACCAAATTGAAAACAACTAAAGCTAAGGAAACCAAAACTAACCAGTAGAAAATAAAGTATATAACCTGAATTTGGAGCTTGGTTTTGATATAAAATGATGCAAACCTCTTGATCATGTTGTCAAGTAATCCCCAATGAAGTAAATAACAACCTGAAAAGCTAAAAATCAGGTTTGATACAACCCTGATCTAGATGTAACATTGTACCTAAGAATTAAAGGCATTGGAAAAAGACTTGAACTAAAAGATAACCTTATATTTAAGAACTCTAAGTATGCGAATGACGCCACGAAGCCAATTAATATTTGATAAGACAGTGTATGATTTTTATCCCGGTAAAGAAAAATTATTTTGCCATAAATAAGCAAAAGAAAAACTCACGTTTATTCTTCATTTGCTGCCCAAATTTGCAGCTAAAAAAATAATATAGTCTAATGGGCCAGAACAAATCCAAATTAAAAATAATTATTCAACCTTCAATAAATAAGTAAAATAGGATAATAAAAACAAAATCTTCATGCTAAAACTCTTTCATATAATCCGAATCTTCAATTTACGTATATTCTTGGCAAATTTCAGTCCTAACTTCAAACATGTTGTTTTCTCTTATATGAATGAATTACTAGGCCTACCATATATGGTTGGAAAGCTTGAGATATCTAGTTTCTAGCCTAACTTGAGTCGCAACAAAATTTCACTTGTATCTCTAGATATGTTCAAAAAATAACACGGAGTTCTAGTTTGATAGATTTAATCAGATTTATCTAGTAACTTTAATTCTTTAAAATAATTTGTTCCTAAATTCTATTTAACCTAAAAATATATTAAAATATAATTTCACTTATCTAATATCTTTCTATAAAATTTCAACTACATCCTGTATATATAATTTTAAAGATATATATATGATCTTGGATAACTCGTTAACAACCATTTTAAAACTGAATTCGAATATGACTTGATTATATCAGTATTTTAAGATTATTTGATGTGATGGCAAATGATTTCTTAGAAAATTCATGATTACATATTATCATTGTGGTCAGCCAAATTTAACGTACACCAAATTAGAATTTAGATAGTTTACTTAGTCACATTTGAATAATTTTTTTTTAAACAAATTATGATTATAAATATTTTAGGATCAATTTTAGTATATAAACATTAAACACATCTCATGAATTCCATAAAAAAAAAAAAAAATACTCCGATAGAATTAAAAAAATTGAGAATTTAGATAATTCTTTCCACTAAAGAGTAATATGATAGATAAGCTAATTTTACTTTATCATTTTTTTAGTGTGTTTTTGGTAATGTATGTTTTAGTAAAAATATTTTTTAATTAAAAATAAATTAAAATAACACACACACACACATATTAGTTTTTAACATGAAGAAATTAAAACATTGAAATACTTAAAAAATAATTTAATATCTTTTTAGATAAAAAACAATTTAAAAAAATACTTTAAAAAACAAGTTGAATTAAAAAAACAAACACATTCTTAATGGTGATTTTTTAAAAGTTACATTAATAAAAAAAAGTATCATCAACAAGACATTTGTAAAATAAATATAGAGGTTATCCACTTATTATATGATTTAGCAAATAACCTCATAATGCTTCTAGTATTATTCTTAATTTTATTTGTGCTAAAATCCTGTTACTTAATTTCTTGAAAAAAGTAAAACGTTTTCACTGCTTAAATAAAATAAAGAAACAATAAATACATCACTATTGCCAATTTGCCATCCTTGTTAGAACAATTATCAGGTACTAAAATTTTTCAATTAAACAATTTTTTTTTATATATTTTTAACATGTACCACACTCTTCAGTAATCGATGTGACAATAGCCAATATGCTATTTAACATGGGCATGTGTTCCTGTTAAACTATTTAAATTGTGGTAGTGGTGATGATTTAAAATATTTTTTATTTAAAAATATATTAAAATAAAGTTTTTTTTTAAAAAGTTATTTTTAATATCAGCATATCAAAACTATTTAAAAACATAAATTTATTTTTATTTTAAATAAAAAAATATGTTTTTTTTATTTTAAATTTAAGGGAACGCGGTGCAAACCGCGTTCCCAAATATACCCTAAATGGGTGGCTTGCCCGTGATATTTTTTTTCATGTAATAACATAAAAAAAAAAGCTAAGGCAACACAAGCATTAAAATAAAAAAACCCAAAACTTGAGTTATTGTCTTGACTCAAGTTAATAAACTCGTATAATTTTGATAATATATATAT
>Ga0307517_10012909_pt1 | contig 11405 bp, 7 predicted proteins | sample 23_EM_MG_FD_194515 | JGI IMG/M metagenome (GOLD analysis project Ga0307517, IMG submission 194515) | Populus trichocarpa ectomycorrhiza microbial communities from riparian zone in the Pacific Northwest, United States - 23_EM | ecosystem: Host-associated > Plants > Roots > Unclassified | place... | reverse complement strand
TTAGATGCTTCGAAACGTAATTTGGACATGTTCCTTCACGAAACCTGTTTTCTGGCAGAATTCAGCTGTCATCTTTGAAAATTAATATCTCCCTCATATGACATCGTTTTTGGCTGAAATTTGGAGCATTGATAGCTCTTTAAGTCAGGAATCCAACAAAATTGAGTTTGCATCAATTAGACTTCTGTAGCTCCAGATATTGAATTTTGGATGGACAAAGGTCAACATTGGCAGAATGCGAGATTTGACTTTGAAGGATGTGATTTCCATGATCTTTCTCTTTTTATTTTTCTTGCATTAAATTTCCAGAAAGGTATGAATGTTTGCTTTTTAGTGCTACTGGAATCACTTCATTTCGACTCTAGAACTCACGCTCTGCACAAAACATCGACTAAACGTCAAATCTGTCAATTACCTCAAATTTACTCATTTTTGCATCTTTCATCCAAAAGTGCCTTCAAAATATAAAATAAGGAATATCAATGCATTTTATATATATAACATAGACTAAACACTAGTTAAATATGGATAAAACTATCGAATAATATAGTTGCATCAAGCTTTATCCATTTCTTATTAACTTTTTCAAATATAAAACAACATTCTAAAGAATATTACTGAATTAATGACCGTATGAAACCACTAAAAACAAACGATGGAATAATAGTACAATTAAAACAAAATCTAATAACTCTAGGAATCCCAAGCTTATTAAGCTAAAAATATATATTTTAAACACTATCAAATTTACTTTTGAAATTCGTTCAAATAGAATCATTTTTACTATAATTTAACGTGATGTGTATCATTTATGATTAAAAAAATGATCCAATATTAAAATTTATTCCCTTTGATATAGTTAGAAAAAAATATAAACTAATTTGAAAATTAGTAAAAACAAAATCATTAATAACAAATCAAAACTAGATTGTTGCTATTTAAACAACATTAAATTAATTGCATATAGATATACAAATGTTTTTTTTCCAACATAATATAAATACAAATAAAATATAAAATAATATTAATGAGACCCACAAAAGATGGGTCTTTTATCATTTAAACACAATTTGATAAAGTTTTGGAAAAATAACAGATTAGAAAAATAACACAATATGAACACAATCGCTATTAAAAATAGAAATTACACACAACTACTATTGGAAATAATGATTCACATCTTATTCAAATTAATCAAGATGCACAAAAGTCATTTTATGAAGATCCAATAGATAAAAAATAAAATTTAAGATCCAATGGACAATAAATAAAAAAGAAGATAAACTAATATGGCATAAGAGGGGAAAAAAAAATGAGTCATCGAGGATACACCAAAGCTCTATTTTCAACACAACTGGTACCATTGGAAAGATTTTAATGAGACAATTTCAACAACTTGAAAAATCACAAAACAAGGTCGCAATTGATTGGAGATTTATTCAGGGTTAATTACGGCATTATTGTGATTTTTCAATGTATAGTTAGAATAGCCTTATCAAGATCTTTTCAACAATACCAGGTGTGTCAAAAAATAAAACCTCAGTGTGTTCATGTTGACTCATTCTTTCTTTTTCTTTTTTTTTCTTTATAATTTATCATTCTTGCCACGTCATCTTATCTCTCCTTTTTTTCATGTTCATTAGCATTGAATATTTTTAAAATTTTAAGTTAATTTTTATTTAAGTTAATTAATTTGCAAAAAACATAGTTTGAAACATGATTAAACAAATATCAATTGTGAACAAAACAATATTCAGAGAAACACAATTGTATTTAAACTATGCATATTATCCAAATACTTTTCCATCCTATATCATTCTCCCAAAAATTTTACCAACTACATAATTTTTTTAAAAAAAATCCAAAAGATAAGATCCTTAAAACCACTTATCCTAAAAACCTAATGCAAAATAAATAAATAAACTATTGCAAGTTTACGAGAGTACAATCAAGTATAAAATACATTTTGATAAATCGATGTCATCCCACAGGATGTGATGCGAAGCTTTACCTGAGCAGATTAAAATACTATAAATAAAAGAATTTATAAAATTTAAATATGCAGTACATGCAATTCAGTCATACAATTTTATCACTATATTATGGAAAAAATAAAAATAAAAATAAAAATAAACATATCTCGATTAATGAGCTCAGTAGATGCATATTTTAATTATTATTTTGTTTATATTTATATTTTGTGTTTCTTGATTCCACGTTTACTTCTCATGAAGTGAAACAATGCAAAGGTATATTTGATCCAATGAAGATTCTACACTATCAAATTTCACAAGTATAGGGATCGAAAAACCTTTGTTTCGTTGGATTTGGTATCATTTTACAACAGAAGAGGGATAAATTGAGTTGCCTCGCCCCAAACCTCGAATTTCTTAATGAAAAAAAATCCTCGACAAAGTCAAAATTCAAATGTATCTTCTAAACATAAAAGGAGTGAAAAGCCAAGCAAAACAAAAAATCAGAAATCAGTATTTCATTCCCAGATTAGGAGCACATAAATTCAGATTAAAAAAAAACAAAAAACAGTATATTCAGTCAGGAGAAGCTTAAATTGAGCAATTTAAATATGGCTGGCTTTATAACAGAAACATGGAAGACTTTCCTAAATGCAAAGGAAAGTCTTGAGATGCCAGGACAAATTACATAGGAAGGCCGCAACAAAGAACAATGAGATGCCAGGACTAAACAGCATCTTGAGATTTGAAACTAGGTACGAGTTCTGCTGCTTTCTGCATTTCTAATTGGATAGAAGTATGGATGAGCCTGCATGGTATGTGGTATGAAGGTCTGTCATAACTTACAAGGCAAAGATACGAGTTGATGGGAAGGAAAAAAAAAAAAAACCCAACACAATCTTCTATAATATACACCACTCAATCATGGAGTCATTAATCTGGGAAGTCGACATGGACAAGGCAAAAACCACCACTCATGGGTGTTTGTCAAGGATAAGTAGTAGAGGCTTACCATAGCTTCTTTTGCGGTTGGCCTTTCCAGGTGATCATATCGCAACAACTTGTCAAGGAAGTCAACAGCCTTTGAAGAGGAAAAAAAAGATAAAAAAAACAACTTAAAATTATATTTAACAGAATAAATGATACTTTTACATTTGCAAATTAAATTCTACCTCAGGAACTGCCAAATGTTGATTGTCAACATTAGTAAACTTGGACCATGGTTTGCGGCTATGCCTTTAAAATAAAATAAAATAAAAAATCTCAATCAAGAGAACTGGATCGGTAAACATAATTAATTGATAAGAGTTATCAGCACATATGACCAACCTCCCAACAAGGGCAGCAAGATGTGGATCTAACTCTATGCGATACTTATTCAAATATGCATTCAGGTCATCTGTTCCAAGCACCTGGGCAGAAGGGAAAGAATAATTACATTTCCATCATCTGTTCCACTCTTCATAGGCATATTACAGCTAGATTCCCACAGATACAGAGGACTTGATGTAAGATGGCAATTCTGCCATATCAGTTCTCAGGCACGGCCAAGCACATTGGGGGAAAAAAACTTCTCCAAGAGTAACGGACATTCCTTAGAAGGCAAGCACATGCACACTCACAGGATGAAGTATGTGCCCCATACCTCTCCAAATTTGCAACTTTCATCCCTAGAATTTTACAACTCCCGATCTCCATGGGTTGTCAAATTGTTCTAACATTGTCCTTACTGTCCAGATAGATGACAGGGCTGGGGTGAAATTTGACTGACAGAACACAACATGAACTTTCCAAACCAGACTGGACAATACAAAAATTCACATGGACCAAAAGATACCCAAAGACCAATATGACTTGCTTATATGTAGTCATCTAGAAAGTGATGACGAGATGATTTACAAAATCGGATATGCGTGCCTGTTGCTTTTTACTCTAATCTTTTATCCAATTATTCCACATACCTTGGCTATTTTGACCAGCTGATCATAATTATCATGCCCATAGAAGAATGGCTCCTTACGGAATATCTGCACAATACAATATCAATAAAGAGATTACCACGTGTATCTTGACATTATCTCAAACTTCATAGTAACCTATCTGCCATCCAAGCAAGAATATGCCAGCAGACCAAGGTCCATTTGTCTATGAAGAATACTATCATAGAAACTAATACATGGACAATGGGCAATAGCAGGCCAGTCATGCAAGTTCATGGAGAAGCAAGTTCCTTCTGGGCAGTCCCCCAATTCTTGTAAGGACATGTGTTCTTGCAAAGCACAGCATGGAACATGAAAGACAAGGAAAGTGGAATTTGGGGAGGACACTCACCATTCCAGCAAACATGCAACCAAGGCTCCACAAGTCCAAAGAATAGTCATAGTCTTGCAGATCAACAAGAAGTTCTGGGCCTTTAAAGTATCTGCAGAGCAGAAATGGAAAAACAGGAGAGACAAAAAAGTGACCATATCAGTTCACCATCAAGAAAAATGATGAAATCTAAGGAGGGCTTAATTAACTCAGAAACAGATGAGTTCATATATCATCTAAGAACCAGCAATAACCACAAGGAAGCATAGGAGTATGATCAAACACAACATCAAGTTTTAATATAGTGCTATAAACTCTATCATGTTGCATTTATCTTAGTTATATGATTACTACTGTGTTTATTTAGTTAGATTATTAAACAAACAAGTGCATTGCATAAAATATGCTGAAAGTCGCTCAAGATTTGGGGCTGCTGTCACCATGACCATTAGATTACGCCAGCAAAAGCCATGATCACAACCATGATTAAGACTACAATTTAAGACATACTAGGTTCTACATCAATAAGTAAGCTGTCGTAATAGAACATATGTAGCTAGGACCATGCCTTGGTACATTTGTCATAAATAACTTTTTAGAGGTTACCAAGTGCATGGCAGATTGAAAGGAGAAAAACCAAGGAGCATTTCAGCAATAACAACAGCAAAGCCTTCACCCCAAACAAAACTGGGGAACATTAATTCACTAAAAACAGCTTGGGGAAGCAAAAGAACAACATGCGATATTGAAGACAAATAAAGGAAACAATACCTGGGAATGCAAATTGTTAAAAGCTAATGAATAGGAAACAAACCTTGAAGCAACCCGAACATTGTATTCTTTCCCAGGGTGATAAAATTCTGCTAGGCCCCAATCTATCAGACGAAGTTTCCTCTGCTCATGATCAATCATGACGTTATGAGGCTTCACATCTCGATGCATGATACCTTGTGAGTGGCAATAATCTAAAGCCTACAAAAAGGATACATAGTACTTGAACATTAAACAAAACAATTTATGTTCCACAATGCTAACATTAAACAACAGAATTTCAATTTCAGATAAATTTTATAGCAAATATGAATCAAACAATTATATCTGAAAATTAGGCCAGTATTTCCAAAACCAAACTAAAAAAAAAAACTACTTTCGATACATCATCCACAGCCTCATCATTTCTCATAGTAGCAGAAGATGTCACTAGAACGACAACTAAATGCAACATTGATTTTGTTCAAACAATATTTACGATAGCGTAATATTTTCAACACCATCAAAATGAATTACAATAAAGAGAGAAGATGAACTGCATTGCTGAAGCATCCAACAAAAATCACTTTCACCATTGCACTAGGGAGAGAACAAGAGCAATACAATTGACAACAGCTACCTTCCTACCTGGCTATGCTATCTAATCTATGTACACAATAAATAGAAACTTCAACCTTCCAACACTAAGAAAAAATTGGGGGCAAAAAGCATTAAGTAGGTCACTGTCGATGTCTTTTCTGTCTTTTTAAATGCACGTGTCAATGTCCTTGTATGCTGTTAATGCTGATCTTGTAAAATGGAGAGAAGTAAATGATGTGCTTACCTTCAGAAGCTCGTAGATGTAATACCTAGTATCAAAGTCTGAAAGTGTCGGATAAAGCACTTTAAAATCAGTATTTTTCACATATTCAAAAATGAGACTCGGAGTCTTTGATTGTTGATCTCTAACAATATCAAGCAACTTCACAATATTCGGTCCTCCACAGAGATTCTGCAGTATTTTAATCTCTCTTTTAATCTGCATCATGTAGGAGAAAACAAAGTCAACCTAAAAAGCACAGGCTGGGTCCACAAGCCAGGAATTAGCAAGAATAAAAAAAGGGATGGATATAGAGTCTACTAAATGACATGCACAAAGAAAACTTCACTTTAGGTCATAATCCAGGGGCACCATGAAGCTACTGGCATAAGCTATCGCTCTAAAAACATCTCAAGGTTGCTTTGGGTCATAATCCAAGGGCACCATGAGGCTACAAAGAGGCTTGCTAATAAGGTATGAAAATTGAGAAAGTGCAAAGCAATTAGCTAAAAGGGGTGAGAATTGAGAAAGTGTAAGAATTATCTAGATTAAAGTAACATGATTAAACATTATCCACTAGACATACAGAGTCACAACATCTCTGAGTAAGAATGACGGTAAATGACAATAAAGCCATACTTTTTTGGTTGATGAATGATAAAAACAACTCAACAATATCATAAAAGATAATTGTAGAAAACATCCACAAAATAAAATAAATAAATAAAATCATAGAAAGACCTTCACTCCATAACTTCTAAATAAACAATACATAGGAGAGAAACAAGATTATTCTAGAAGCATAGATATCTTTCAAGAATGGAAACTCTCTTATATGCGCATGCGCATGCAGTTGCTACCAGCAAAATAAATCCAATCTAATGGTCAGACAAAATTAAATATTTATTTCATATAAAAAAAATACAAAATGCTCAATACTCATGTGTATAGGCTAAATAATAATAGTTAACAGCACTGAAAACAGCTAAGATTAAGAATTAAAGAAGAAAAGAATCAATCAACAGAGCAAATCCACTAACAAAAGAAAAGGATCGATTAACAATGCTTATCTATTATAACTCACTTTCTTTTTCTTCACTGGTTTGAGAATCTTAATTATGCATTTCTCATTATCCGTGCAATGCATCCCCTCGAAAACCTCACTGTATTTCCCTCTCCCAACCTTCTTTACCACCATATAATCATCCTGCTCCCTGCACACCATTAAAGCCAAAAAAAAATTATAACCACTCGAAAATAAATCAACTCAACGCGGCAATCACCAATCTTAACTGTCTCGGTTCAACAAATTTTCACAACACGTTATTGTCTATAATAAAAACTAAATATTTAAGTTCAACAATCAATCAATCGAAACAAAAGAAAGAAGAAAAAATAAAAAATCGAAGAGAGTAATGATAGGGCAGGGGCAAAAGACGAATATACCCCCATTGAACGGTGAGAGACTCATAGTCCCAGTAGTCTTTAGGACGTATCACATTGGCATCAGCATAAACCCTAGCCTTGGAAGGAGCACCGGGTCGGCGAAACGATTTGCCAATTTTCTGCGCCAGCGTGTCCGGAAGAGGCACCGAGGACCTAAATCGATGAGGAAAACGGTGCAGTATCTGATGATTTGGTGGTGGTTGTTCTTGTTGTCTTTGTCTTTGGTGTTGGCGAGAAAAAGCAGTGCTTGAAAAAGCCAATTGACGGAAGCAAGTAGGAATGGATGATTGAGAAGAAGAAAAGAGAAGAGGATTATTATTGGAAATAAATGAAGGAGAACAAAAGAGGGTTTGGTCCTTCTTCTTCTTCTGGTGGTGGTTCAAGATTGTTGTGATTTTTTTCTGTAGCAAAGGCCTTATGGCCATCAAATCAAATTCGTTTAGGCACAGGTAGTTGTAATAAAAAAAATTGTGCTCCTTTTATCTTCGTTGTTTTAGTGAGCCGCCAACGGAATCGCATTCTCTACCTCCATTTTCTTTTCTTTTTTCAAAACCTTGGAGCGCTCCTCCAGCTATATGTGTTTTCTCGATTTAGCTCACTGACTACCAACTTTGTCAAATTTAATTCTCTGTATATCACATTCTTTTTTAATAGAATTAGAAATTGGAAATTGTTATTTTATTCTAGTATTTTCTAGAAATATATTATTCATTTCATATTTAGATTTGAATGAATTCTTTTATAATAACAATGTAAATATTATTATGAATTTAGCATTTATACAAATAGTTTATATGTACTTAATTTAGAAATACTCATGTTCTATATAAATAATAATAAAAATAGGTAATTAATTCTATTTATGATATAAAAATAAATATTTTATAACGTTTACTAATAATAATTCTAGATATAATTATATGTATTTGATAAAATATAAGTATTAATCATTTAAAATGTTTAAAGAATTTAAAAATGGATAATATTGGATATTTAGCTTAAAGTTCAAATACAAGAACTCCATAAATCTAATAGATCACATTATATACCAAATATATATAAACTTCTCATAAAGTTAAAAATAATGAGTTGTTTATAGGTCTAAGAAATATTTAATATTAATTTATAGAAATAGCTTGAGTATATAAAATTTAAAAATAATTACATTGATGTTGGTTGAATAAAACTCATTAAATATAAATAGATATTTAAGAGAAATAATGGAAGAGGCATGATTGTTGGACTGCTTCCATACCACCTTATCAAATCTTTTCAATTGCTGCTTTGATTGCTTTGATAACCAGTTTTAGGTCCTATTTATTTTTGTATTTTAAAAGTATTTTTAAAAAAATTTAAAAATATTGTTTTTATTTTGCTTCAAATTAATATTTTATTTGTGTTTTTAGATTATTTTGATGTACTGATGTTAAAAATAATTTTTAAAAAATAAAAAAAATTTATTTTAATACATTTTAAAAATAAAAAACATTTTAAAAAACAACCACAACCACACTCCCAAACATATAAAAAATCGAATGCTTGGTTCCATTCAATGTTGGGTTTTTTTCCCCGTAGCATTCCTAACATGGGCACATTTCTCCTTGCAGGTTATTCGCATTAACATTTGTTGAGGATCCATTTTGAACTCCTCGTTTTGTGAGATGGCTTACAAAGGCCTTCTATATCTCTGTTATCCTCATTTTGCTGACAGATCCGTTGCTGCATTTTGAGCTAATGATCCTCTTTCTTTTACGTTTCGCATCAAATGTCAAACCCTATCATGTATGTATGTTCTTCTTTGTTGCTGTCAGAACTTTCATTATTATGTCGAACAAACTTTGCAAGAAAGCATCGTTTGGTTAGCAGACTCTGCTGCCCTGTTTCTGTTTGTCTATTCGTTTCTTTTTCTTCTTTTTCTTTTTTCGTCTCCCCTCTTTTTCTTACACTTCTTACTGTTTTGCTTAGGCCTCTTTTCATGCAATTCAATTTTACCTGCTGTCTCTTGCAATCGGCAGCTTTGGCAGCTCTGTTTCTTACTTTTCTATTTTTCCTAGATCGGTGAAACTTATATGATCACTGCACTATAGGGCCAGTAGCTGTCCAGCGGTGCCTTAGTGCTTTCAAAAATTCGGATGGCTGCCTGAAATTTTGCAATGCTGAAGAAGCTCTGTTTGTCTCCTCAGCTGCAGTTTCTTCGTCAGCTGTCTTCCACCCCCTCCTCTCCTAATGACTCTGTTTCTAGCATGCTTAAACATATGTTATGCTAGCAATCTGCCACTGTTGCTGTGGATCTTAACACATGCTTTAGCCTATACAATGCTTTCAGAACCACTGTTGGTTGATTTTTCGAGTTTTGAGTTTTTAGACGTGGTGGGGTGGAATGGGAATCGATGGTTCCAACTTACTGTTCCAAAAGAACTTGTGGCTTTGATGTCATGTCACGCTTTAAGGAAGAAGTGTTAGAGCTGTTCTTGTGAAACTTGCTACCAAAGATTGAATGATTGACTATAATTGATGTTGAGATACCGCTTTCTTTCCTTTCTTCATGCTTTCTTCTCTTTGGCATCATATAACTTCAAGGAGTTGAGGCTGTACTGTATTCCCTTGAAAGGTCAAATAATTTGTAGGAAATAGCCGATCCATGTGGGGAAAGATTGACCGTGACAAGCTCTATTTCGAAGTTTATTTTGTGGCATAAAAGTAGGTATTTAAATTTAAACATGTCTTAATTTAATTACAACTTCTAACCTCAATCTCAACATAATTTTTAATTAATAAAAAACAAATAACAATTTAAGAACTTAGATGTAACACTTTAAAATTTTATAAAAAATAAGCACAAAGTAATGTGAGTCTATGCAAGTTTCAAGTCTAAAAGACTTTCACTTGAGGAGGTGTATTAGAAAATAATATAAATCATATTTTGGAACCTTATCTAGAAGTTTAAGCTATTGGGTTGAGATGGTTCTTAGACACATTCCAACAACATCTACACATTAAGCCTTAGTCTTCTCAACCAATCAACCACTTTGTCATTACATAGTAATATTTATAAAACATTCTAAACTATAACACATGGTTTACATTAAGGGTCAATTATATATATATTAAATACAATACAATTTTACTCAAATACTAGCCAAGTTGCAAACTCCATTTTTAGCTTATGATACAGCCCTCTGAAAAATATAAGTTTAATATGAAACTTTCCAATTATAGCTTAATAGTAATTGAAATCAGCATGCCTTAAAATCATCACTAGAAGATTTCTATTACCATATCTCATATAGTATATAAGGAATCCATATAATATATAAGGAATCTATATGCATATCAATCATATCCCTTCATGCCCTACCTTAATAGACATTTCTTTCCCTATACAACATCAAGTCTTTATTCACCCTTTTTTTCCTTACCCTTTTACGAATCTTTTACCTTGATTCCCATTTCTACCTATGTTATTAACTTGAACTCATCATCGTGTAAAAATCATTATCAACCTTTAAAATGTTTAATCATCTCTCTGAAGAATATAAAAGGCACAACTCCTTACCAGGAAGTAACGTCCCATGCAAAACATTCCCTGCGGAGGCTAATTCCTCTAAACCCCCACCTCGAAGGTGTATTTCTTACGTCAGTCCATCTCGCGGCATTATCCCTCATGATCTACGGAGGTAGGATGAGTCCTTACCTGAAACTCTTGTCACACACGCATCTAAAACATAGAAACTATGTCTTGTACCTCCCTACAATTTACGCAATAATAATCAATATTTTAGAGATCCTCCCCGTGCATTGATCATTTAATGTTCATTTAAACCCATGTTAGTCTGTACCATACACATCATCACCAATTTGTATCGGCCATATTTCTTGTATATATACGTGACTAGGGCATTACATGCATACCCACCACTTGAGCTAAGGTTCTTAACACATAAACATGTTTTCTCAAGATCGAAGGGTTTAAATCGAGTTACTATACCAACCCTTCTTCATCCCACATCTAGGATCGCCCTAAAGGCGTATTTCTCTTTACTTTTTAGTTAATGTATCAGTCATCACCTCAATATATTTAAATTATCATAACAACCATCAGTTGT
>Ga0307517_10012908_pt1 | contig 11405 bp, 6 predicted proteins | sample 23_EM_MG_FD_194515 | JGI IMG/M metagenome (GOLD analysis project Ga0307517, IMG submission 194515) | Populus trichocarpa ectomycorrhiza microbial communities from riparian zone in the Pacific Northwest, United States - 23_EM | ecosystem: Host-associated > Plants > Roots > Unclassified | place... | reverse complement strand
AACTGGAGAGATAGTGCATAGTTAATGTCAAATTAAATCATTATTGGATGAATCTACATAAAATTAAGCTTAAGGACATAATAAGATTTTTAATAAGTCAATTTGATTTAATCAATGACTAAATTAAAGTTTAATTATGTTTAAAAATTAATTTAGATCCAATTAAAGGATTTAATTAGGTGCAAGGACTTAGTTATATTTTAAACAAGTCAAATTAATTTTATTAGGGGCTTAATTGGTGAAAAATTAAGTTTGGGAGCCCAATTGGGCTTAATTGAGAAGATTGAAATTTTAGGATACCAAACTTAATTGGTTCAAATCAAGTGTAAAATCATAAGAAAATCAAAGTTTTAGGATCAATTAGGGGTTATATTGAAGAAATTCATAGCTAATGACCATTTTGAAAAAGACGTTGAACTTTGGGGACCCAATTGATTAAAATCAGGAGTGAAATTGAAGAAAATTGACAGTTTAATAGTCAATTAAGGATCAATCTGCACAAATCGAAAACCAAGGACTACAATGAAAAAAGCGCTGAAACTTGGGGTTGATGTTGAAGTTTTTCATGGATAAAATTGCATAAAATTGAAAGTTTAAGGTCGATTAGGGGTGTAATTGAAAGAAATTAAAAGACGGAGGACCAAATTAAACTTTAGCCAAATCCCTGAATTAAAAGCCTAAAAGCCAAAATGATGTCATTTTATTTAAATGAAACATTGTGTTTCGACCAATACGGCGTTGTTTTGACCGAATAGTAAAAAAAAAAAAAAGACTACTCAAGGGGCTACTTTTCAGGGGCATTTAATGCTTCATCTCTACACCAAATTTGACAAAACTTGCACGAAAATGAGAGCCTGACACTTAACCATACCCCGATATGGTTTTTTCTAGCTGAATGACACCACAATGGTCGTGGCGCTAACTCATAAAGGCCAACTTAGGCAACCTTCAACTATCAAATTTGACAGTTTATGAAGGCCACTTTAAGTCAACGGTTGGGATCCTTTCCAGCTGAATCAATGTCTAAGATTTGTCCCCAAAAACGACAAAATGTCCCTTTTCCATCCTCTATAAATAAGGGTGGATTCCATATCCTGAAGGAGAAGAAATCAGAGCCCAAAGCTGGTTAAAATTTCATCGGTGTTTGCACTCATATCTTGTCGGTAAGTATTTTACTGACGGGCTCACGAACGGAAACAACACGTCAAAAAAAATCTCGTCGGTAATTTTTTGTATGTTGGTGAGTCCATCAGTAATAAATATATCGATGGATTTATAGACGGACAAAGTGCGCCAAAAAAACCTACCTTCTTTACATCAGTATTTCTCTCGAGAAGTTTTTCATACAACCGACAGAATACCATATGCAATTTCACCAGTTTTTTTAATTTTTCATCGATGAATCCGTCAGTAAATAACATATCACCAACGAAATACCATCTGTAATTCCTTTGGAGAGTTAACAGTAGCAGTAACATTTACAGTAATTCTTTTTCAACTCTCTAAAATATTCAGACAGAAGTGTTATGTCGGTAACCCAATAATAATTTAAAATAATTTTTTAAAATATATATATATATTGAACAAAAGTAGAAAAATAATTAAAATCAAATAAATAAAAAGAAATTAAAATAATATAAAAATTAAATATCTAATTACAAATATAAACATTTGTATGTTCAAATACAATAAATATAAAATATAGGCGGCATTGGAGGAGGTTGGTCGTCATCGGGACCATGGGTCCAATAAGGAGGAGCACATGGATCACTCATGTGTGATCTCATCTCCATTACCACTCGTCAGAATTCTTCATAATCCATAGTGAGTCGTTCATATTTTTCATTAAGATGGGTCTTCTGATCTTGTACTCATTGGTCTAACATCGCCTCAATCTCGGGAGTTTGAGTGCTTGGAATCGATTGCGAACATCCAATGGTCGAAACACTACGGGCCATCCACAGGTTCTCAATTGTAGCGTTAGAGAGTCCATACACCTGATATCTATCGAGCCCACCGGACAATCCTGCCTCCAACCACAAATCTGGATGAAGATCCGGATGTGTTGAAGGATCGTCCCAGTATCTCTCCTTTAAGTAGCTATTATATGTATCATGGAATGAAAAAATAAATTCATCAAATTGAAGAAAATTATAACTTAATAAAAAAAAAAGTTGAAAACCTACATACCACAAAGTGTTGAGCTCGGCTATCCACGAGTTGTTGCACCCTATTTGGAAGTCATCACTTCGCATAAGCATTTCAACAAAAAAGTTTCATCAAGCTTGGCTTGCATCCAAGAACCGTAGCCTGCAAGTTAAAAATGTTGTCAGTTAAATATATTTATAAAAATAAAAAATGAAAGTGATAAAAAAAATTGTACCATCTGCTTTGCAAGTGAAATGAACGGAACGGAGCCACCCATGTGTGTGGTAACAGAACCGTGAACATGCCGATGCCGATTCTCCATACCGGGTTGTGGTTGTCAAGTGAAACACGTGGACATCACATGTTGAATGTAGTCCGCCCATATAGCCTCCAAGATATATGGTGGTCTGAAATTCTTCCAAACTGTCACGTCATTCCAGGATGGAAGCTTGCTTTCTCTCGTATGTTGTTTTTGCTTTCTTTTGCGCCTTGTAGAAAAAATCACGCAACACATATGTAACCAATAAATTATTTGTTGGTAAATAAAAAATAAAATTTTAATATTTGAAATAAAAAAATTATCAGAAAAAATTTGTAAAAGGAAAATTTCTGTAATTTTAATAAACTAACCAAATTAACATGATAAAAAAATATTTAAGTTGATACTAACCTTTAACTTGAAAACAATGCATTGATCTACGGTTTCCATTTAAGATGTTTGTAAACTTGGCTTCAATGAAACAATGGAATTTTCATTAATGATTTAAAGGTCAATGTTATTGTTCTTACAGCCTCAATGTTTGTAAATCTGAAATTGTACTCGTTAAATAAAATTATTTTAAAAAAATATTAAACATGTCATTGTGAAAGCATGAAAATCATTTTTACATTAAAAGGTCATCATTCTACTAAGCCTCGTACTTGCAGGTAAATGAATCCCGCTGTGAAGGGACCCTCCTCGATGTTACGATATCGCATTCAATGATCCCGCGTCGTGAGTCAATACATGTGCCTCGGGTGCTTGTTCTTGGTTGCCACCTAATGACTCATGGCTGTCAACATCGCTACTAGAAGAACTAGCAGCGATCATGTCCTCACGACGTGCAATAGACTTTCCTCATGGAATCTACACAAATTAACAAAACAAAAAATAAGAGATTTCTATTTAAAAAACAATTGGCAGCACCTCCCTTATATGGGAGGCTAACCAAAAATTTTAAACCTGTAAATACACAATATGTATGCCACAAACCAGTTGATTTTATTCAATTTCTTCCAACAAATTCGAATAACTCAATTTCACACAAATTCTCATTTTTGAAGTGGTAATATATCTAATCCTTAATTTACAAAAAATTAATCTACATTAACAAAATTAAAATTAATAATTAAAATTAATCCTACACATTTAATTGAAATTGAACAACAAAATTGAAAAAAAAATAACTAAAATTCTTCAAAATAATGAAAAAATTATTCAAATAACTAAAGTTCAACATAAAATTGAACAAAAATAATGATAAAAAAACACAAATAAAGAAGAAAAAGGAATGAAAAATTCTTACCTTTATGGTGTGCTTAGTGTCGGCTGAGAATTATAAGAAAAAAAAAATAAATGAAAAGGGATTGTTAAAAAAACTCGAAAAATAGAAAAATAAAGAGAAAAATAAAGAAAGACAACATACCTTAGGATGAGAAAAATAGAGAGGGGATGAAAGAAGTATAATGAAAAAGATAAAGTGATGTCTGTTGTGCTTGTGGTCTTTTATATTAGGTTTTGCTGACGGAATTCACGATGGAATATTAAATATTAATATCTTTAAAATTTCCGTCAATGATTATATCAGTGAAGTAAAATAAAATTTTCAATTCGCACGAAAAATTTCAAAAACCCCTTTGAATATTACAAACAGTTTTTCATTCCATCAAGGATTTTGTCGATAAAAGAGTAAACAGTTAACCGTCAGAAAGAGCATTAATTACTAGTGCCTTGAAATTCCTATTCCATCAGTGATTCCGTCAGGGTTTGTGTACCACAACAAAAAAAAAAGCATTAATTTTCAGTACGTTGGAATTTTCATTCCGTCGATGATTCTATTGGTAAAAAAAGCATTAATTATCACCGCCTTGATAAGTGAACAACGCCTTGAGAAGTGATCAGTTCCCATCGCCACTGGAATATACCGATAGACACATTCTGTCAATATATATTCGTGTTTAATTAACACCATGAACAGTGACAGAGAGAAGGGGAACAATTCCCTTCGCCTCTGGAATATACTGATGGACATATCTCGTCGGTAAATCCATGTGTAATTAACACGATGAACAGTGCCAGAGAGAAAGGGAACAATTCCCTTTGTCTTTGGAATATACCGACGTACAAATCCCGTCAGGTATTTCCATTAGTGTAAAATAATGTTTGATGCCAGATTGTATTTGTATTTCCTATTTATCCATCTTGCAAATACTTAAATTCATAGCTATATGCACAACACAATAACACATGTTCACATCACAATAACAACATAAATATTTCCTTGTCATTCAATAAATATTTTGTTCATAAATATTACATTATATTTTATGGCATTACAAATTTGTGTTGTGCAAATTAATCAAAATTATCTTCTTCTTCGCCAATTAACTCATCCCCATCTCTATCACAATCTTCTACGTTGATTTTATCGCTATAATCATCTTCATTGACTTGTATATATCCGTTGGAGCTCAAAATATCATTCAATTCCTTAGCGTCAACATCAACAAAAATTTTATTAGTGATGTGAAAAATTGAATTTCCTTCTAAGTCATTAGAATGAGCAATTAGATATGGATCAATTAACTCGCCAAGTTGAAAGACATCATTCATCTTTCTCATCATAAACAACCCCGATACAACCCCTAGGTTTGGTTTTCATTACAGATAACCAGTCAACTCTTGAACAATTCTTTCTAAAGGAAAGAGTGTATGTGTAATAAACTTGTTGGCATTGCTTGGCAAAAATAAAGACATTATCGACGTTGCAGAGTCTAGCCTTTGAATTAATTTTGGCCAAATCATTATGGGGATCTACTCTGATTCCTCTATCAGTGGTGTCATACTAATAGCATTTAAATAAATAAAAACTATATTTTGTTCGCTATGATATTGCAATTCAATTATTTTCCTAATTTCTCATAATAGTCAACTCCAAACTCATTAGAAGTCGATCCCTTAACACAAACCTAATTGTTATATATCTTTCTACCATTTTCATATTCTTCAGTATGGAACACATGTCATTGATGAAATACTCGTTGTAGCACTTCACCTTTCTTTCAAGACCCGGACTTAGTAAAGACAAAGTAACACTAGCATTCCTTCCCAATTAATAAACTTGACACATGAAGTACAACCATGTATAGTTAAAAAGAAATGTGTGATAAAATTAAGTATCCTGAGAGATAAGAATAATTAAACAGTACTTACATGTGTTCTGAACCACGTGGAAAATTGTTCATCTTGTAATCGAAAGATTTGGGATTCAATCAGCTGTAAGTCTTAGGATAGTAAATATTAGCGATGTTTCCTAAGAGAAATTCAACAATGTATTAGTTTAAGATAAAATAAGAGATAAATTGTAAAAAAATAATGACATGTTAAGTAGTACACTTACTAAATAAAAGGTCTCAATTCATCGCAGTTAAATAGCACATAATTATTGATATTATTTAATAATTCTATCATAATCAGCCCCACTCAACCCATAATCCGACTTGATAGTGAATACATGTGCAACAACCGATAATTTACTATGATTTGTGCAACTATCTCATAATGGTTCGTCAAAATCTTTCAAAAGATCAAAAAACATGGTCACGTCTGTATTAGATTCTTCATCTACGATTGGACATTGATCATCATGACCCTGATTCATTCTCATCGCATCCATAATCATATTCCTATAAGGATTACTATTGTCATATACAACTCCATGCATGTTGCTAACTCTAGAAATTGACTCAACCATCCTTTCTACCATGGTATCGTGAGGAACATATGGTTCTCCGTGAACCCTTTTTGTAGAAGATGCATCATGATGAAATTTGGATTGATAAATTTTTTTTATTCTTACACATCTTGCATGGACATCTAATACCACCTCCACTAATATTTCTCAGATTAGATAATACATAATTAATAATACTCTAAACCTCATTACAATAATCAATCCTCCACAACTATATTATATAGTGACAACCATATTATATACTGACAAGTATTGCTAGCTTGGTTTTATTATTTAAGTTTGCTTACAATATCTATACACCAACTATGCTAGACTTCATTAGTTGAATATTGTCTATCCAATTACAAATAATGTATATCCTCTCACAAATGATAAGGACCTCCTTACCATTAAGAACTTTTCTTAAACCTTAGACATACCAAAAGTTAGAAAACACAACGATACCTTAGTTTATATCAAACAAACAAACAAACAATGCAGTTTACCTTAGGTAGGGTATACTAGGGGTGATGGGTACTCCCTATACATAACAAATCCTCTTATCTAGACTCTGAAACCAGTTAGGGTTTCTAGTGACCAAAATACTAGGTGACGGTCCATCCCTTTTTTACTGATAAGTAACAAGAATTTCTTATTCTTTTCCCATCCCTGGAGAGATCCCAAACCAGGGGACAATCACCGTGATGCTGCGCACATGCGACAGTATTCATGCTCTATTACATTAAATTCATAATGCATAGTTGATAACATTATTAGCTGACTCCAATAATTCACACAAAATCTTTAATTTGACAACTTATCCAAAATTAAACGCAACACATAATAAATTGAACTTATTTTCATATTCAACTATATCAAATCAACCTTAATTGATGGTATTTATAGCTAATTTATCCTTAATTTAATCATAAATTCAATCTAAAAAATTATTTCATTTCAACTAAACTATACATAAATCCATAGCAATGTAGTATGTTTACCTTTCTTGTAGGACTAAAAAAAAGTGTTGGAGCGGCAGGGGCAAAGGTATTAGCGACAGATCTTAAAGAGAAAAATATCCAAGAATGCTTAGAGACTAGGATGAGTTTTATTTTTGGGTGTTTTAAAGGAAAAAGAATAAGTGTTTAGTGGGTTTTTTAGAGAGATAAGGGTTGGGTAAATCGATTTGGAGAGAGAGAGACAGAGAGAGAGAGTTGTTGCATGTACTGTGTTCTTTGATCCGAGGAGGGTTTTAATTTCATGACATGCCATGCTTCATAAGCGCAACATGTTAAGTTATCGCGCTTCTGAAGCATGACATGTTTAATTGTCGCTCTTTTGAATCGCGATAACTATCTTGTTACACTTAGGAATATAAACATTTAGTAAATGTTGCACTTTTGAAGTGCGATAATGTGAAAGTGTGTTATTTCACCAAATATTTTTCAAATGATATTATTCTACCAAAAATTTTAAATTAATATGCTAATTTTAAAAAAAATATCATATATATGATGAGATAGCAATATCGGTATATACTTTTAAAAGTGAGGAGTTTTTCATATTTTTTTTAAATAGCATAAATGACAAAAATATTTTACAAATTAGTATATTTAGGGAAGATTTTTGAAATATAGCACAATTTTGTTGATTGCACTATTCATAACCTTTTAAAATAACAGAAATTTAAGAATTGTGTTTATCTCATTAACACAACACTTAAAATAAGATTTTAATAATTATGCTGATGGAATCAACACAACCTTTTAAATGGTACTCATTTTATCATAAACCTTAAAAATATTTTTATTTAAGAGTTATGCTAATAAGATCAACATGATTCTTTAATAAGTCACACTGCTCTTAATTACACAACCGATAAAGTTATGCTATATTTGAAAAAAAAAAATTATATCTCTACCCTGTTTGTTTTTGCATTTTAAAAGCGTTTTTAAAAAAATTTAAAAATTTTTTATTTTTTTTCTTTGCTTCAAATTAATATTTTTTTGGTGTTTTTATATTATTTTGATACGCTGATATCAAAAATAATTTTTTAAAAATAAAAAAATATATTATTTTGATACATTTCTGAGTAAAAAGCACTTTGAAAAGCAACCGCAACCACACTAATCAGTTATATAGTGACAAGTATTGGTAGCTTGGTTTTATTATTTAAGTTTGCTTACAATATCTATACACCAACTATGCTAGACTCCATTAGTTGAATTAATATTGTCTATCCAATTACAAATAATGTATCCTCTCACAAATGTTATAATATATATCAACATGTTATGCAATTGTTTTGCTACCAAAAGTGCATAAAAAGATTGTAAATGATGGTGGATATATAGTACTATTGCTAGTTTTATATATATATAAAAAAACATAATTGTGATTGTTCATGATTTTTTTCTTATTTTAATGGTAAATTTGGTCCTTCTCGTGTCCTTTTTTTTTTTTTTTTAATAATTAGATTCGTTAATTTTATCTGTGCTAATTTCATCATACTCTCTATAATTTTTGATTTTTTGTGAGCATTAGATCTACCTATTAATAGTGGATAATTCTCAATGATAATGGCCACACGGTTGCACATGTTGCCATTGGCATCATGAGGACAAATGGCTATACCAAGTAAAGAGTATGGGATTACACTAAGATAAAATTAAAGCATGGGAATCAAATGCAGGACTGTCGGTCCAAATATTTCAACAGAAAATTAATGTTCTATAGTTCCCTTGCACTGTTCCAAAGGGCAAGAGACATTCTTCATGGAGACATATATATGTAATCGAGTGAGTAAACAACCGTTTGCCTATGTAGTTTTAAATCAAAAAACAACATGTACATGTTTTTAATTTGAACCAAAGTAAGTACTTTCCATCATGCATGTGGATAAAAAAAACAACATCCCAGCTTATTCGTAGATGTCCACGAATGTGCTTGACTGGAAAGGGATTATTAGACGATAAAAGGCATGCATCTCTCCATTTTTATGTGACGATCTCCGTTCAACTCAAAGTTTCTGTCTCTGTTTAAAAGAAGAGCAAGAAAATCTCTGCGTTCAAAGTCCAACACTCTTTCCCCTAAATCCTGGGGTGTCCCTTGACACTGAGAAAAAGCGTGCTGTTTTGGAGAATGTGCAAAAATTCTCATCTGACCAGACAAGTACACTACCATACCATGCCAAGAGGAGGAAAACTTGAAAGCGACCCCTACATGGTGGTCTCATTTTGAACCAAAAAGTGCCCTTTTTTAAAAAAAGAAAACCATCCCATCCATGTTGAGGAGCTGAAAAGCTTTACCAACCTTGCATCCCACCTGGGCTCGATCGCTCCTTTCTAGACAGAGCTTGCTTGACCGACCAACCTTTCTTCTCTTCTTCAAATGGTGAAGTCTCAAAACCTACCTTCCATGACAAGGAAAGCATATACCTCAGTACTTACATATATACCTCAGTACTTGTACAAAACACAATTTCACTACACGATCGTCTGGAAAAAACAAGTTTATTTTTATGTTTCCGATTTCATGTCTTTAATCAAACACACGTTTGCACACTATTTTTCCTGAGGGGGGTTTCCTTGTCCGTCACGAGCAAGGAAAAAAGGCATTTCATAGAATGATATTGCTCGTTTCCATGAAAATTAATAAGCTTTCTTTTTCATCTTGTTCTTGTTTTGCCTAACGTTTTTGCTCCTTTTTTGAAATGTTCTGGTCCACATGGACATTGCTCGATAAGTTCATGGGGTCAAATGGAACCAATCCAATTTATATATCTATTTGTTTCTTCAAATCTTCAGTGGAAGAGTCAAGGGTCATAGATTCTGTGACCAAGCCATTAATTCTTTAAGAGAAAAGAAAACCATTGTTTATTTTCTTAAACTACTACAGTTAATTTCTCTGAACTTTATATTAATTTTTGTATATTTCACCTTTCTCCCATTTGAACTTGCCATATATATGAGTTCATTAATTATATTATATAGTCTATGATAGGCAACAATGATGGCCTGTGACAAAGCATCGTGTAGAAAAGAGGGATGCTAAAAACAAGAGGAGAGGTATAATCCATTTGATTGAAAATTATATATGATTAGTTAATAAATTACATTCCCAATGCCATTAGGCACGTGTAGGATCATCAAAGAGATTGAAAACAAAAGGCTTTCCATGCTGGATTTGCTAAATTTCCGTTTCACAACAGTAGAAATATATATAAAAAAAAATGTTTTTATTGTAGTGTAGTATATTGCCAAGAGATCATGTATTAAATTTATGGTAGTTCTTACGTTAAAATATGTTTTGAATAAACTATAATTTAATAAACTAAATATTTTTAAATAATTAAGCGGTCATGGCAGAAGCATAAAAGCAAAGAAAACCTAGCTAAATAAAATGTGTTATATATTTAGTGCCCCCCCAGGCTGCAACTTTTCCTTGCTTGGGCAGCTTAATCCACCTTTGCTTTACAAAGCTTTTGACTATTAGCCCTTTTCACTTACTTTATGAGATCACAGGCAGAGTCCCCTCCCTCCCTCCCTCCCTCCCGTGCCCTCCATTTGCTTTTCCTGAATTTGATTGAAAAGAACTATATATTAACAAAATTAAATAAAGGCACTAGATTTAAAGTTCTAAATTAAAATGACACTATACTTCAACAATCACTAGTTTAATTCTTTTAATTAAGTAATAAAATCTTAGCGCAAAGTAACAATGGGTTTGTATACATTCTAAATTTAAATAATTTTAATTTAAAGAATATATCTTAGAATTAATATACAATTATTTTTAAAGGCTAAAATTCTTGAATTAAAACTGCATAAATTTTCGAGTGAAAAACACTTATTATTTTTATATCAAAAATAATTTTTTAAAAAATAAAAATATATTATTTTGATACATTTCCGAGTGAAAAACACTTTGAAAAGCAACCGCAACCACACTCATACTCCCAAACAAGCCAAGTTTCCAAGCCTCGACGACATTGCAAAGGGTAAATATGGAACAAGTTGGCCATGTTCGCCCAATGGTAAAAGGTTAATTATAACTTAGTCCCTATACAATTAGTTAATTACTTTTGATGGTTTCAGAAAACTATATATTTAATCTCAAATCATTTATAACTTTATCTTCTTTTTTTTTATCCATTTCATCTCCCTTCTCAATTTATTTTTCAGATATAGATTATGAAAAAAAAAAGTAGATAAAATGAAAAACATAATGAAGAAAAGGTACATTTTGCGGAGCAAAATACTACTG
>Ga0307517_10012903_pt1 | contig 11408 bp, 16 predicted proteins | sample 23_EM_MG_FD_194515 | JGI IMG/M metagenome (GOLD analysis project Ga0307517, IMG submission 194515) | Populus trichocarpa ectomycorrhiza microbial communities from riparian zone in the Pacific Northwest, United States - 23_EM | ecosystem: Host-associated > Plants > Roots > Unclassified | place... | reverse complement strand
ACGGAATTGGGTCTAAAAGGTAAGTCGGATCTGAAATGCGGACGGAAACGCCGGAAAATCATCCGTACATAAATGCCAAAATTTGGCAGTTTTGGATCGGACATTCGACAGCATATACCAGGGTCCTTCTGAGGGACATGATTATAAATTTAATTGGAGGCATGATTTTTCGTCTGTCCCCATGATACTATTCTTATCCACTCCAAATCCAGATCAATTAGATACAATGGACGTGCGGTGGCAACTTCTCCACACACCAGCGGGGAGCTCCAGAGGATTTTGAAAACGGTCAACGCCTTAGAAGGTACGATCCAAGAAACCTTGGCCTCATTTTGTCGATTTAAATCACTACAGCGTTGGTGCGGTTAGCCTCCTTTGTAGGCGAAATCTCGCTTTTGCTGCCTCATTCTATTATTAACTCGGTTTATGTACATCTTTTGTCCGGCCTCCACCCTTTCCCCATGGGATAGAAACTCATTTAGCTGTTTAGGTCACACGAGGTTTCATAACCTCCATGGGGAGTCTCAGGCGCGCCTCGAGCGTAACCAGTCCGTTTACGAATATCAAAAGATTTGCTTGATCAAAATATTCTGTTATCAATACCAAGCGTTCATCTGCGAGATTCAAAAAAGATCCAAGTGGACAGAATTTAGTGTAAATACGATTGGGACCGAACATTGGAGACCATGAAAGACGAATGGGCGAAATTGACTCCAGTGGTGAGCATCTCATTATACCGAGGTTTCGAACAAGTACGGACTAATTCTCTGTTGGCGACATGCTCCATATTTTCCTTTGGAGTTAACACTCCAAGGTTATACGGAACTCCCGTACAAATCCTGGATTATTTGTCAACTTTCTGTTGCTTGGGAACCGTGATTTGGACCTACTCCTTCTGTACCAAAATAGGGAAAGCAATCGAATGAATGCTCAGAATATGGTAGGTTCTTCTTAAATCATTCATTGTATATACCTTCACGTCGTAGCTAATTTTTTCCTGTTTCGAAGCAACAATTTCTCGCGAAGAATAACGGCACTTCTTTTGGACTCGAGCCGCTTGCAATATCGAACAGCCTTCCATATGGCCTTCTTATGTAGGGGTAGGTTTTATATCTCTGCCATTTGGTAATAGAATAATTATCGTTCCAGGTTATCGCTATTCTCAGTGGCCATATGCATTAGGTGCATTCAGAGCCCTAGGATGCTGACACTCATTGTGGTTGGGCGTATTGACTGTCAAAATGGTCCGTCAACCAGGACACCGCACCCCAATCGGATACCAGAGAGCTTCAGAACTCATCCATGGATGAAACGAACATCAACCCAAAGCCGCTACTGAACTTTCTTTAGCATACCTCGAGGATCTTGGTGTTCTGAGAAGACGGTCATGTAGAAGAAGATTTGAAGTACTTCAATGCTTCAATGACTGCATCGCCTATATATGGAGCGTCTGCAAGCCTTAGGAGGAGAGGCCGACAAGGGGCAGGACATAGTGCACGCATGAGAGAATCCAACAATGATTGATACGATATATCCCTTATTGTGAGGGCGGGAGAAGAAATAAATAAATCAGGATTAAGGACTTAAGGGGATTAACACTAATATCCTCATTACATTTGAACTCTCCGTTAATCGGGGCCCGTTATTACTACTTCTTGGGCTGGGCGGGGGGCTTGGGCTTGGGCTTGGGCTTGGTGGACTTGACAGAACCCTTGACCGTAGGCGTGATAGGGCCCTTGGGGCGGAAACTAAATGGTCCACCGTAAATTAGCACCGATAAAGCTCATAGGGGTATGAGTGAGAACATACGCCGAGGGAGGGTTAGCAGAGTCGGGACCACTGCCTTGCGGGACAGAGGGCAGGTTGCTTTGGATAGAAAAACAGAAAAGATTCAAGGGTCTCGAAAGACATCAGGCAGATGGTGCACTGACCCTGCAGGAAGTGGGGCGGTGGAATTCATACTAGTATACTGGCTTGTGGGGCATAGGTTGAAGGCATTGACAAATTGCCTATAGGTGAGGATCGGCGTAGATTTGTACTGATGAGATTGGTTGTTTTACTCTAACTAATGAGACTCACCCGGTGCCACCAACGATAGCACCTCTGATACCCGGGTTGTCTTTCTTCGGGAGTATGTTGTGGTACATTGAATAAAGAGTCATTGTGACGCAAAGTTAGGCGCTGGATTATATAGAATATAGCACCAGACCATGACAAACTGTACGTTGCGTGACTAGTGCACAAAGAAGAAGAAGGCTCTTTGAGCGGCTTTCCACACGTATCATGTCAGGTGTCTTAAATAAACCATTTCGTAAAACACCAAGACACGAGAAAGGCGGAGAAAGGTACCTTAATACAGATGCACCGATAACCGAGGGTCAGCTGAGTGGGTTTCGCACCCCAGAAGCATTTTAGATGAGATATGTCCTCGCACGCTTTGCGATACCCACGACATCACCGGCTGAGCCAGAGTCAAGGTCCCATTCAACCAAAAATAGTATAAATGTTCTGGAGATAACTTCCAATGAATATGTACAGCGCTGTCACCTGGGGAACCTGTGGAGGCACTGGATCCATGTCAGGGAGATGAGTGACCGTCTAATATTTTTGATGGGCGCTGCTGTGATCACGCAGCCAGCGCCGGCAAAGTGGTTGATGTGATGTAACACAGCCAGCGACTGTTGCTGTGTCGTGACGAGCCATAAAATGAATCATGTCCTCCCTATTGCCTTTCCTCACTCATCTGCTACATATAATGGAACAACAAGGAACGATCAAATTTTCTCAGAAAGACCGCCGAAATCTTGGATTCCTTCGTCCCATTGTGGCACAACGAGCGGCTAGGTATGAGGTCACGAACAAGTGCGTTGGTCCAATTGGCAATTGTCAACCCATTTATAAAGCAATAAATTTCTCTAATTTCTAGAGTTCAGCGCTCAAGCTGTATTATTGAGTCTGGGAAATTTCTCTCAACCCTGTGGGTGGTGTTTTCAATTAACTCTCGTGTTTTTTGAACCAACTCGCCACCAGGCCAACCTACCTTCCGGTGCAATGGTCAGATTCAGTTCATCCAGAAGGAAAAATTTACTTCCACCGAAATTCTGGTCTACGAGTCGTGACAGAGTCCTATCTCTACAATCCCGTGACCGCCGAAAGCTTCTTCGCGTGGGTCATAGAGGTTGAGGAGCGAGCGTTGAAGAAAGGTTTCACGTTCACAGACCATACGGAGCTCTTCCTTCAACTTGACGGCAATGATTGCAACTACTATTTCGTTATCATGGTGTCCGAACGCTCTTCTGGCTTGACACATATGACACTTCTGAACTTGGAATTTTGCCTGTTGTTTCTTCCTCGCATCTAAGTAAGCCTAACCTTTTCGGTTTGTTCCACGGAATTCTTATATTCTATCTCAGAAACTTTGCTAGAAGCTCAATATTGGACTCACATCGAAAATTTTTGCATGCACATTGGTGGGCTTCCTCTCAAGACAATCGACGATCTCATTGATACTTTCTCTCATGCTCTTCTCGGTAGGCAAATTATAATTTGGTGTATCGTATTTGAACCTCACGATGCGCAATCACTGTAGATAATCTCACTTCTGCACAATCAACTTTCCCATACAATAGCACGGAGTGCGAAAAGTTTCGTAGTCTCTTAATTTCTTCACGAGGTAAGGTGAACGCAAAATTTCTGCGTTACCCAGTGCTAACTCCATTTTACTTAGAGCGAATTAGTGACGGATGCACAGTTTCCATCGTTGGCCGATTATGGTCCATAATAAGTAAGCCAGGCAGTGCTCCGGACTAAACCATCATTCTGACTATATGCTAGTGTACGCGCGATATGAAACGCATTACGGCGAAGAGCAATCCCGGCTTTCCCGGGAGGTCTCGATTATAGCCAACGAAGGGCAAGAAATTCAATGGACCAAATCTCTCATCTCCGTCTTGTCTCTTCGGGCCGCTGACCAATACGTCGACCGTCTTGAGTCCCTGCTAGTCGATGAATTCGTCTATGGACATGCCTGGAACGCCTTCATGACGTCCTGTATGAAGGGATGGCAACAATCGAGCTTCAATTCCGCCGCATTAGTTCTGTGTGTACTCTTCCAGCACTGCTGATCCAATTACTAATTTTTGGTCATCCCATCTAGCCTTCATATCTTATGCTTTTTTCTCCCTGTTTCCCCTCTTCTTGCTTATATTTCGGGTAGTCTTGCTTGTCTTAGTCTCGTGACCTCAGTACTTCTTATCCATCGTCACGAAGAACTTGATATGGCCGGAGCGGCCCCAGCTCATGCCTATCTTGAAGCGATCCAATCAAAGCACTTCGGTATGCAGGGTGCAGCTTTTGCGTACGCTCTCCCGAAGGCTTTCTTCCTTTATAGCATCATCACTTTCTTATCTCAATGGGGCTTCATTGTCCGCCAGCATATCTACCTTCCTCATGCCTCCTTCTGTATCGGTGCAATGTTCGTCGCCTTGGTCGCATTTCAATATGCCACGTCCCGCATTCAACTGCCTCGCCCATCCTTCTCAACTCGGTGGCTCTGCTCAGCGAAAGAAGAGGAAACGATGGTGTAGGGTACTCGAAGAGGCCCATGGTTCCCTCCTCCCGAACACTTCGCCTTTTAGATTGCTCAAGCAAAGGATGCGTTTAATTGTTCCCTAGGCATTAGACCCGCCCACTTCGGTGATTTCTCTCACGGACACCCGTTTAACGGTTTAGCCAAGAATTAAATAAATCCTGAACTGGACGACATTTACATTATCATAGATCATAGAGTGCCATACCGGTATATACCCCTCAATCCAGAGATGCAGCAATAACTCAATAAATTTTAGTCGTATCATAGAATTACCCGATACCTTCTCTAGAATCAACGTTAACACTGGCCTTTGGCAAAACACAGCGCCCATAGTGATAAACAACAGACTAAATAGGAAACCGAGTACAACGATTGGGCCGCCGAAAATGGTCAGTGAAATGATATAGGCACCGAGTAGTTGACATTCCGATTTTAGAAACCAAGTACAACTATCCTTGGGTCGCCGAAAATGGTCAGTGAAATGATATAGGGACCGAGTAGTTGCCATTCCGTTTTTAGAAACATAGGACGTACTTGGAAAGTCTCCCGGGCAGAGTAGTTGACAAGACTTGCCTGTTTAGTACAGGTGGCAAGATCGAGGTAAACCAAATATCGGGCCTTACAATCACAGATTCCCAATCTATCGGACCACTCTGGGTCATTGGGTTCAAGTTATCTCCTTATGGTTTTCCGTCCGAGCGATATAATTCGTCTGATGAGATAGTTAAGTATGATGCTCCGAGCAGTACCGTTCCCAGACTTCAAGCCCCAGATCGAAAGAAGAAAAAAAGATTCCTGTTCGAGTATGGGCCAGTATGGCATGTGTCAAAGAGAAGACTCAGACAAGTCACCCACCCCCATATTTTCAGATGCCCTGGGCCGGCGCAGGAGATTGATGCACCAAAAAGAATTGGGCTACGACCCTAGCTAGTGGAAGGATCCAGACGTCCCGTTCAGCCTCCCCTTTCGTACCACTTCACCTGGATAACCTCAAAGAGAAACCCCCCTCTCCACGGAAAGTGCTCGTCAGCATGTGCGAATGCTCGAAGTATCAAATACCCTACCGAAGCGACCCCGTTGCACCAAAGTTTGATGGAAAACCCACATCCCTTTCCCGATTTCTTGACGACACCGACTGGGCTGCCAAGCAAAGTCAGCTCTCTGGCAGGGAAACAATTCAGTGGACGATATATTATGCTCCCAGAGATGGTGTCGTCCTATGGAAGATGCAGTAATCCGCAAATTCAAATGACTGGGACACATTTAAAGCAGAACTTCATGCACTTTACCCGGGATCGACGTCTAATCGAATATACACTATCAACAGACTTGAAACACTCATAAAAGAATACGCAAAGCTCACTCACCATACTTTCCATGACCTTGGACAATTTTATCGCGAATTCTTAAAGATCGGAACAACTCTGAAGCACATGGATCGTCAAACTGATCGAGAATTGAGCGCCCACTTCCTCCATAGTTTTGATTCCGCTTTCCGTTCGAAAGTAATCGATCAGCTGCGCAGACAGAACCCCACACTCTCGCCAGAAGTCAACATATACTCAGTACCGGAAATATTCGAAGTCGCTCTTTACATTTTGGACTGCGAAGTGCACGATAGCCAGGAATTCCAAGTCCAGCTCACCAAAGATCCCAAATTAATTTATCACGGGTTGATTTGACTGCCGTTGCTCACCATTCAAGAAGCCTTGGAATTTACAACAACGAAATCGTCCACAACCCCGACACACGCCTCATCCTAGATAAATTCTAGCAGAACCTGACGCAAGACCTCCAAATCACCTTACGCTGGAATTCAAGATGCACCTTTTGCTCGAGCACGAATCATTTCCACCGAAACTGTGCAACCGCAAGCCGCTACATTGATGCCGGATATATTTCACGAGATGCAAACGGCCACATTATTCTACCAAACGGAATGCGAATCCAATCATGCATGGCACTCGGAAGAAACATCATGGAGAAGCTACAGCACATCTGCAAGAAAATAATCTAGTCATTCATTCCAACCGCATCAACATGTCAAACCTCACCGACATCGAAATATTTATCCGCCTCCTCTGAAATCAATAATCTAGGCTGCGAAATGAATCGTCTGAGCCACCAAGAAAAGAATAAACCCCGAATAAACCGACTTCTCTCCTAGACAGACTGCGATATATGATAATAGCGGTCAATCAATAGTTACCGCTCCGCCTCGGTCCTCGGAAGATTCATGCCGCTCAGATGAATTGATTCTGCCAGAGATATGTAAGAGTCAACATTAATCTGTGTTGGAATATATATCGGGAGGCTGTGCGAGAGTGCGCAATGCACCGCTATCTCCGTAATCTCGGCACATTCCTGAGTTTTATTTTTTTCTTGCATTCTTCGGGCAACAGGCTGCTCTTATTCTGTACTTACCTCTTATCTTATCTTGACGATTTGAATGTTGCGTAAGCAAGTTTCTATTTGGCTCTGTGTGGTAATGGCCCTGGTTTCCTTTTCCTCTCTCATCCTTGGTACGCCCATGGAGTCGATACTAGGAGGATATTTCTAGGGTACAATGGTTTGTAACCGGTTGTCTGCATGCCGTTCCCCAGAGTGGACCAGATTTGCGACTACCGACGGCAGGACAGACAACGTCAATTCACTCTCTGCAGATGTGGTGAGGACTCCCGAGGTGCGCCCAATACAGGATCTCCTTGAAGTTGTACTAACTCAGAAATGCGTGGGAAATGGACAATTTATAGATATCTGGTGCCACTTTTTTCATTGTGCGTCGCACGTCCTTCGACCAGACTTCAAGCTTCATTAATCATTCCTATTCCTTCATCCCCGTCTCAACTCTCCCAAGTGATACCCAATTAACCTCGTCCACCCTTTTCACGTTCGTACATTCGCCTCTCTCCCTTTGACTACCCTCATTCCGGTGGCACTCTGAGTCGATGGTTCAGGCCACCATCCTACACAATGAATGATCTAATATCGGTTTACTGGCCCTCGTCCCGCGGGTTGATTTCAGCGAGGCTCATGTAATTGCTTTCTTTTCTATTCCCATGCACTCCTCGTCATTATCATTATCCTACCTTCTAACCAGAATTTCCCCTAGTTCCAGTCGAGGATCATATGTGTTCTCATGATACAGGGTTTGAAAGAGCCGACTGGTTGCATTGCGAGTTCGGAAGGTACGCGCTCCCATTACCCCCTTTTCTTCTTCCTCTTCCTTGCCACGTTTTTGCACATTTGGCGTCTCCCTCCTGTTATTGCTTTTATACTCAGCCCGTTTAGTCTTTTGGTCGACACGATGACATGGATTCCTCGCCGTTCTGTCATCCCTTTCTGGTTTCTCCGTCCTGTCCCCATCTCCATGTGTACACCTTCGGGGATGCGTTTCGGTACTCGGTTTATCACGCGAACCCTTCCCAACTGACTCCAATGTCACACTATGTCAGAGGGCAAAGCAACTCTGTGTTTTTTTTTTTTTTTTGCATCCATGCCGATTTTTGCCCCTCGCGGCGCTACCATGTCCATCTGCCACTTCTTTGATGCCAAATGGCCAGCGCGACGATAATGCAGTCCACTGATTATATTCTCGTCCAACGTGGCCCTCATTTACAGGCGATCTGCATCTTTTAAAATGTGCGTATGCGGCTTCACTCCAGGCATTGGGTATACTCTAAATATTACTATTTTGTGAACTTGAACACGCAGCGTGGCTACCAGAATCCTTAACTTACCGACTACCTCCAAGCAAATGTATAAGACTGTGCTCAGGAATTTAGCCGCGACCGACCAAAACTTTAAACGTCTGTTTAACCGAGTCAATGCGACCGCCTGCTTAGCACCCTAATTGACTGAATCGGAAGCAGTCAACCATACTAACTGCCTCTAGGGCTGTCTCCTTGACCTCTTGATCTCCTTTGATATCTACAGGGAAGACACCGGCGAGAAAAAGCTGTGTCTCGAGCTTGGCGGTTGATCCTGAATGTTTTAGGACGGGTAGGATCCACCAAGAAAGAGACGACGGACGAACCCGTAAACGGAGACCTCAGATTACCAGCCAAGGTATGCTGAAGGTATGTCTTTGGATGTAACGTTTCCTGGATTAAGAGGTTGATCGGGTTGTCGCTTTGCAGCAGTGGTGGGGAAAGGGAAGGGATGTGGATGATCCTCCTAGGTACGTTTGAAGTACGCCCTCTCCTCTGGCACATCCCAACTGCGTCACTTCTGGACGAGGACCCGCCGCTAGACTGGTAACAAGTCCGTCTATGAAAATTGACTGTCATACAGAGTCGCCGGTCGGTCACTGGTCTACCCTGCAGTGAAGAAAGGCACACCCGTTCAAACTTGACAATTGCACCCTGCTGGTTTCAGAAGAACCAATTCATTAAGTATTGGATTGTGAGGATCTATCTTCTCGCACACTGTTATACTGTATTCCAATGACGATGGAGCGTTAACTTTGTCCCCACCTCTCCTTTACAACTGCCACAGCTCAAGTACTCAAATTCAGATGACGGAAAATTATAGCGAGTTGAAAAAAAGGAATATACATGGAACGCAAATGGAACGAGAACTTTACATAACCAGTCCAAACCCGTCTAACAAAACCCGGAACAAAAAGAAACAAAATATAACGTATGCGCATATGCAACGCCATACTAGCCAAAAAAAAATTGATGAACATCAGGTCATTGTCATAATGGACGAGATACTCACCAAACACGATGGGCCCGTGTAGTCACATCGCCCGTAACCTTGAGCCCCCCAAACTCCGGAGGATTGAGAACGCAGTGAGAGGCTCTGCGGTGGACAGCTGGTTCAGGAGTCGAGAGAGCGTGCGTAGGTTTTGGTGGTCACCGGCTAGAAGCAACTCCAGAACTGGGATGGCCTCTTGCGGCGCCACACGGTAGAGTGATAAAAACATGGAGGCGGTGGCCTCGAGGTCGCCGGTTACAAGATCCGACAAGACGGCAATCATTTTCGCAGGGTTTGGCGCGTAAGAGTCGAAGTTTGGGGGGGTGGTGGACATTGGCGACGGTGAACGGTCAGGCATACGGGCGCTAGATCGGCGGTTGATAGATCGGCAGTTGAAGACGTGTGGCACAAGCCGAGGGAGAAATACTGGATGGTTCGCCTCCATCTTCCCTTCGACTACTTATAAGCGTGGGTGGTAGATATGAGTGGGTGGTAGTAAGTAGTCGACTTCAAAATAACAGCCCTTCCTGGCGCCCACCGAATCCCGATCCACCGAGTCATAAATCAAAAAAGTCTGACTTACTCCGACCTGTCGCAAAAAAGGAACTCGGGTTTTGCAGTGATCGAATGGTTTATTTCAGAGCGATCCCTAGCCGTTCATTTGTACTATACAAATTTCAACACATCAGGCATTTCATAATTACTAATGCCCTTCACTGTAACGATTCCAATTTTCTGCAAGTCAACCAGGACCCAGATCTACGTGGATTTCAAGGGTGATTTCCAGGCGGGCCTGCATCCGAGGCGGACGTCTGAGCATAATAAGTCTGATCACAAACGACCGACCGCTGTAGGCCAGCAGGCATCCGACGAACAGAAGCAGCGTTTCCCTGGCGCAGGAGTGCTACTGGTGGATAAGTAGTACGCTCGTCCGCCGTGAGGTTATGTAATGTACGTACCTACTCGCCTCCTGCACCCCCCATCTATCCCGCTAGTCGTATGTATGCAAAGTCTGGAGTCGTCGTGTATGATTTTATTCGCTTGTCAGTATCTGGCTCCGGTAGATTGCAGATCCTCACGACGCCATGCGGCCTCGCGGTGACTACACATATGAGTAGCGGATGCCCACCATTTCCGAATAGAACGAAAGAAACGAAACGCTTCCCAACCAACATTTCGCCAAATCACGAGGGCTCGCCCTCTTACAGGGGAATCATTTAAGAGCTGCAGCGGAGGAAATGGCTGGTCAGCAAGAGCTAGTTCATCCTCGAACATTAGCTCCACTTAGACTCCTCTGAGGGTCGAAGCTTCATCGAGCAACAAACCGCAACGGATAGTACGATTACCAGCCAAGGTACAAATATTCCCCCAATCGAGAGGTGGATCGGGCTGTGGGTTTGCACCGGGAAGCGAAGCGATGATTCTCCAAGATACGCCTGTTCCTCTGGCATATCCCAACTGTGCCGCTTCTGGACGCGGTACCCCGACGCGATACTCTGTCGTGGTGAAGAAAGATACATCCGTCCAAACTCGACATTCGTGCCTGGAGTGCTGCCGGTTTTGGAAGAACGAAATCATTCGCCTTTCGTGGATCTGTCCTCCTACATCGTTGTATTTGAACGACGACATAGGTTGGACTTCGTCTCCAACCCTCCTTTCCGACCTATAATGACCGACTGCCCTATACACCAGCTCTGAGCCACCCACATGTGGGCCCGGATTCTCCTGGTGCCAATCATTCAGTCAGTGGGATCCGTTGCCAAACCAGGAGGCTGGGTGAATCCTCGAGATAAGGGCGAAAACGCGAGTTCAAGCCTGTGGTGTGGTCGATGGCAGGCTGATGGAAGTACGGAGGTGGTGTGGATCAATTTCGAAACGTCTTCGCGCTACCGTGAATATGGGGAATACTCACTTGAGTTCCATTATCAAGGTTTCATTTTTGTATCGAGTGGGTTTCGCCTGGATCGATGATGGAAGATATCGATCAAGTTGTTGAACAATTGTTGAACCACATGTTTCAGCCTACTTAGTGTACTAGTACCGTATAACATGGAAGAATGGAAGGTGACAAAGGCCCATATTACATGGGGCTAGCGGACTGAGCTCAGGTGCCTTC
>Ga0307517_10012902_pt1 | contig 11408 bp, 15 predicted proteins | sample 23_EM_MG_FD_194515 | JGI IMG/M metagenome (GOLD analysis project Ga0307517, IMG submission 194515) | Populus trichocarpa ectomycorrhiza microbial communities from riparian zone in the Pacific Northwest, United States - 23_EM | ecosystem: Host-associated > Plants > Roots > Unclassified | place... | reverse complement strand
GCGGCGTGTTGAATCTCCTGCGAATAGGTCCACGCTCCTCGTCGATGTGTGCGTTTTCATCCCCAAAATCGTGAAGCAGGTCTGGAGCAGTGTATACGGTAAGAATTCTTTTGGGACCGGGTTATTATGGACTCACCCTGTCTCTCATAGCCCTGTCGTTGATACGCCCCCTTAGTTCGCTATCACTGGCGCTTGCCAAAGCCCAGCGCCATGTGTCGTGCTTGCGAAAGCGTCTAATTAGGTTGGTCGTTCCCTGTCGACGATGCGTGCTGATTTACCTATGTTACTAGCTCCCTTGATTCCGCAGCTGCAACGAACACGAGGAAGAAGGGATGGGCTTAATGAATGGAATATGCAAGACTTCGGTGAGTATGATATCTCGCTCGATAAGGATGGTGGTTCTAGACTCACCGCGCCTGTCGTAGACAGCCCTTAGCCTTCTTGTTCAATGCTGCCGTTATCGTTTAATTCTGCCCGCGTTTGCTGCCACCCTTTGATACCACCCGTAGGGTTTCTCATTCACTGTTACCAGCGCCCAGCATGTGCAGGTGAACTAGTTATTTCTTGTCGGTGGTGACATTGTCTGACGGATGTGCCCACATTGCAGTCCGTTTGATTCGACCGCCGCGAGTAAGATAGGGTTCAGTGTTTTTAACGACAGGAAGGTGGTAAGTACCCGCTCTCTCTCGTTTGCGATGTTGGTTCTGAATACACCATCTCTATAAAAGATGGCGGCGTTGTCATCTCCACCTCTTGTCCTTCCTCTCAGCGCACGTTGCATGTGTCCAATGCTGCTCACCAAGCCTCACTCTCATCTCTGTTGTCTATCCTGCCCCATATCCCTAGCTCTATTTGTGAGCGAGTTGACGGTCGACTTCCAAGGTAATTTAGATAGGGTCTTCTCGTAAGAAGCGTCTATACGTAATTTGTTTAGCACCGGCGATGTCCTCCCAGTGCAAAATTTCTCGTCTTTGAAGTTGGTGGATTTGTGTGTCCGGGTTGTAGTAAATCCCCTTTGAGAGAATGCCCGGTTTTCTCGTGCAAGGTCGCCGTTTTCCTCGGTTGGGTCGATTTGGGTGTTACGTTGTTGCGGAAGAGTTGGAGTGGTGGTTGTAGAATATCCCGTTTGCGTTTGGGGTGTTTTCGAATTCACCTCGATATTTTCAGGCGCGATTTCTGTATGTTCTTGAAAATATTTTTATTCAATGGGATGTAAGTATGTAGTACATGAATAATAACAAACGAGCTAACGAAGGGACACGCAACCGAGAGGAGGGAGACCGGGAGAACAAGTCCGAACGCGCTCGGTTACGCGTGTGGGCAGGGTCTTTGTTGATCCAACGTCCCTGATCCCCCAGGCGTATATATACTGCCACCTCGTCTTCGGTTTGAACCCCATCCACAGCCTCCTCCTGGGATTCCACCTCTCTTCCTCTTCCCCTCCTCCAAGTCGGCTTTCGAACGCGGTATGTGTCTTTCTCGTACTTCTCCTGGATGGTCGCACTCGCTCATCATCGTCCTAGCTGTTCGATTCGCCGCTGGGTGCTATGACGAGGAAGAAGGTTAGGTTGTCCCGTCTCTTGATAATTCCTCTTTTCTCACCTGGTTTTTTCGTTCCGTCCCAGATACCCTCTGCTGTTTTTTTTCGGTTCTCGGTAAGTTCTGCGCTTTGTCGGTGGCGCTCTCTCGCTGATGCCCAATCCCACAGACGTCGAGGACAATGACTAGGAGTGGTAAGTATCCGTTGTTGATGAGGCCTGATACTTGGGAACTCACCGTCGTTGCAGCCGGCCCCCAAAAGTCAACTTACCCCTCGAGCTTCGCTCTGTCTGTGCAACCCGAAGCCTATCGAACCTGCTCTCGTTACGGCACCTCTCCTCGCCCTTGATCTTCTTCGTTGTCGTCGAGTTTGACTCTTCGTCAGCTATGTCTTATGACGAGTACGTTATCCTGCCTCCTAACATGGTGAGTATCCATTGATGATGAAACCCAATACTTACAAAGTCATCGTCGTTACAGCCGACCCCCAGGAGTCAACCCACTCCTCGCGCTTCGCTCTTTCTGTGCCACCCGACTCCTTCCCAGAGCGTATCGAACCCACTGTCGTTACGATTCGTCTCCTCGCTGTTAATCTTCCTCGCGGTTGACTCTTCGTCATCGATTCGCCGCTATGTTTTATGACATGTACGTTATTCTGCCTCCTGAGAATTCGTGCTTACTCACCTTTTCTTTCGAGATTGCTAACGCGGGTCTTTTCGATTCGCCGACAGAGAGAGAGCTGATATTTTGTGAGTTGTTCGTTGCCCTCTCGTCTTTGTCGACCCTCTTCCCATTTCCCATCGAACAGTGGTACCGGCGCAACACAAGACCAGGCCTCCATTCGCCCTATAGGGACTGATCGTTGTGGGGTGTCTTTCCTTCGGGGTGCACGATATGTAAGTGGCCATTTACTTGGATATGCCGGTAAATACTAACCAAGTGATAGCCTTCGACGCGCGTATATACTAGTGTTGACGAGAATCTAGGGGAGTGGTAAGTAACGGTTGAGTGTGGTATTATTAACTAACCTGTTTCGTGTTAGGTGCCGAGGTTCTCTATCACACCCTCGTCGGTTTTTGACCGCTGTTCATACCATCGCCCTCTTCTCGTTTCGACCGACGACACTGGGCGTGATCGCAGTAACCGGCTCGAGGTACTGGCTGTCAGAGTCGTCCCCAAAGCGTTCGCCGTCGTTGCCCCGCAGAAGTTGTCGCTGTTTCCTACAATGAGGGAGATAGGTAAGTTGAAGACTTAGGTGCTACCGTTCTATATGCTCACATTGTTGGTTTTTTCCACCGCCGCTCATCGCCATCGATACAAATCGCCATCCTCGTCTCGTTCCTGGCATCCCCTGCGAGAAGATCATCGATGGCCGAGCAAGGGTGCTTGGAAGTCCAAGGCAAGTGCAGTTGTGTTCGTCACCGTTTGGACATGCAGCTCACGAGACGATCAACATCTTGCAGAGTACGCGTCCTGATGCTGGAAGGCCTCGTCGCTGCTGGCGTCGATGTCGATTTGAAAATGGGTAAGTGGTGGCTTTTAAGCAAGGTTGATGGACGCGACCTTACGATTGATCATCTCGATACCCGATTGTACAATGGTGGGATATGGGATGAAATGGGAGTTGGAATGGACAAGGTGAGTGTTGATTGCGATAAGGGAGTAAAGTTTGGGATGATGTGACAAGGGGCATTTTTTCAGTCACCCGATTATTTCATGTTCGTTCTTGAAGAACTCCTAGGGGCTACTTCCCGCCCTGGATTTTCTACTTCCACAACTATGATGGACGTTTCTCCACGTCCTCTCAAAAATACTGACTCTGTGTCACCGGCCCCCGCCGCCCCGTCGTTGCCGCATCACTCCAATGCCCAGCTCGCCAACATGCTTTCCCACGCATATCGCGACATAGAGGCCCTCCGCAGGGACCTGGCAGTCGAACGAAAACGCGCCGACCACTCCGACAGGATCCTCTCCATACTAAAAGTCGCTGACACACCATCATCGTCGAATGGCACCGGGTCCATCGATCTCGGCGATGTTCCCAAAAACCCAGACATGCGCAAAGTCGTGGAGGAATATGAGAAGCGGATTATAGAGGCGGAAAGTGCGCGAGACGAAGCAGCAACACGACGACGCGAGGCTCTCGATGCTTGGAGACAGCTCGACGATTACCTGACAACACTCGAGCTCAGCGCGCGTGATCACTGCCACTGATGCCCGAGCCGCGTTTAGTCGCACACGCCTTAGCGACGAGGCCCATGGCGGACCGTTTTCGCTCTCTATATCACATACACCATTTTTCTCACCACCTAGCACCCAGGGGCCAGTATCCCAGAGTATGGCCCCATCGAATAACATGCCTCTCAGGACGCATTCTTCGCATTCTTCTTCGCGCCGCCCATCATCGCGGGCACCCCCAATGGTAGGATTGCCGCTTCCGCCCCACCCGATTCCAAATCCGACACCCGTGAGTAGCGGTGGCCTTCCGTCAAGCACCGGCGTGCGAAGACCACGGACTCCCAGTATCGATAGCATGTACGCCGCCGCCCAGCTGCCTAGCAAGCGATCTCGCGGTAGCCTGGAGGATCAACGAGGAAGAGAACCCCGCTCATCCTATTCTGACACCGTAAGTCTTCGATTCTTAAAAATCCGCCTTTGTGATTGGTTTACTGATTTATACCTTGTCATTTATTTCTTTTATTGTATATCCGTCTCATAATTCGTTTTTATTGGGTGGGTACTTATCTTTCATTTTAAAGTTGTACGCAAAAACTGAGATATATTTCTTTTTAGGTATCTTACCATCCCTCATCACACTGGCGTCAATTCGCCTCGGTAAGTCATCTCTCCGTTATTAGCCGTCGTACAACACAAACTAAGTCGTATTTCTTTAGATATCTTATGACCGCTGGCTTATCATTATGTTGTTGTATCTCACTTTTTTGCCTCGGTGGGCAATCTCTCTGTTATTCAACCATGTGCAAGGAAACTGAGACAAGTTTTCTCGGCCCTTTTATATTCACCGGCTGCTCCCATCTTTGTTGGTGAGTGACATTCCTGTTCGGTGCTGTACACAAATCTGAGATATTTCTCTCAGACATGCCACAATTTTTGGCTGCTTTCGTCCTGGACTTCATTTCCGCTCGGTTTACTGATCTATACCTTGTCATCTATTTATTTTATTGCATTTTCGTTTCGGTATTCGTGAGTAATTCACTTAATTAAGCTTATACACTGGAACTGAGAGATCTTTGTTTAGATATTCCGCTGCCCCATCTTTTACCATCTGCCTCGGTGAGCAATCTTCCTGTTAATCAGCACTGTCATGAAAACTGACATGTATTTCTTTCAGATTTCTTGCAATCGCTGGCTGTTCCCGTCTTTGATTTTTTTGCTTCGGTGAGTAACATTCCCATGATTCAGCGCTGCAACCAAGAACTGAGCTATATTTCTCTCAGATGCTTTAAAATCGCTGATTTTATTTTTTGCCTTGGTGAGTAACATTCCCGCCATTCAGTGCTGTACATGAAACTGATATATTTCTATCAGATATATCACATTCGCTGGCTGGTGTGATCGGCTATTGATTCCTACCTTTTCCTTTAATGTATTTTCATGTTGTTATTCATTTACTCGTGAGTGACTCGCTTTATTAAACCTGTACACAGGGCTGAGATAAATTTCTTTTAGACATTGCACAATCGCTGCTTGATCTCTTCCTTTGTTTCATCTTCGCCTCAGTGAGTAATATCTCAGTTATTCGACGGCGTACAATAAAACTGACTAGGTTTCTCCCAGATCCTTTGTGTCCCATCTTTATCTTTTGCTTCGGCGAGTTACCTTCCCATTGATCAACGTTGTACAATAAAATTGAGACATTTCCTTCAGTATTTTATGACCGTTGATCTCCCCCTTTATGATATTATTGCATCTTGATTTTATTTCACTTCCACCTCGGTGAGTAATCGCCCATCAGTCGAAGTTGTACAGGAAAACTGACATATGTTTCTCTCAGTTCTCTTATAATTGGCTGGTCCCATCTCTTGTTATGCTTCGGTGAGTGACATTCCCGTTATTGAGTGTTGTATGCGAAAACTGAGATATTTCTCTTAGCTATTCTTCAATCTCGTCCTTTATCCCATTTTCGCCTCGGTGAGTAATCTCTCTGATTATTCGCCGTCGTAGAAAAAAATCTGACATGTTTCCTTCAGATTGCTGGCTGATCCCATCCTTTAATATATGTGAGTAACCTTATTCTCTGTCGCTTATAGTTCACGACGGCTGACAATTATGTTCAGAACAGTACACTGCGTACACACAACAACAAGTTCAATCTCCCTCGGACACTCGCGGCGAATATAGTGACGCCTATCGAGCACGATCACAACAACATATCGCCAACAGCTGCCAACAACAACTACAGCAACAGCAACAACCGGAACCACGTATCATAGACCGCCTCTACGGCTCTTCTCTTGCTCTACCCCCGCACGAAAGCTCCAGTCATTCATGATCAGGGAGCCATTCGTCTGCTAGCTCCATGGACGTTGACGAGATGATAATATTAAAGCCAGCACCGCAGACGAGGTCGCAGCCGCTAACAATAGCGGTGCCGCTGGGTACCCACCTCAGTATCAGCACCTACAATCTCAACAGCATCTAGGTGTACAACCTGGTGGGTCTTCGTCGATCTCGTCCCCGCATCGTCGTGCGAGGGGATTGGAGAGAGACAGGGAAAGGGGTGACGGGAGTCCTCAGCTAAATATGTCTCCACCTGTGCCCACAAGTAATAACCCGTACCCACCTGCATACCCGGCGAGCCAGTCTGCTCCCGGGTCGATGCGCAGCATCGCGAGAGGTAGTTCGGGGAGTCAGGTACTGTTAACGACACACGTTTTCGCACCCATGGTGACCGGTGCTCCGACGAAAAAGACCAAATTCCCGAATACACCTGGTGAGTTTGTCACCTTACCTTGTTCCTTTTTGGTTTTGGAATTTTCTTTGTTTATGATCTGGTTCGAGAATTCCCCTTGTGCTCTGTTTCGTCTCGTTCTGGTTCCACCACTTCTTGTTTGTTTCCCCCAATGTGTTGGATTCGGATACGCGAATTGGCTGGTCGTTCGTTCGTTCGTGTTGTCGGTGATTGGATGACCGTTAGCAGCGACGTTTGGCCAATTCAACAAAAAGGCCAAGCAGTATCAGCTGCTCGCTTTGCTGCTGTTTCTTTTTCGTATACTCCCTCATCCCCAAATCAGCGCTATCGAACGGGCGACGAATTACCGATCCGCAGTCTTGTCCCACTCCACGGTTGGTTTGATTGACCTGGCGGCGCCTGCGCATTTGTCCTCCTTCCTCTTTTTTTACATGACAACATGCTGTCGGTGGGGCGGGGAAATAGTCAAGCGAGTGTCAAGAGAATTGACATTGTGGGATTTTCTCGTGTCCAGTTCTCGGCTAGGCGCTTCGCAAGCGAGCGGGTTGGCAGGGAGGTTCTTTTTTTCCCTTGGGTTTCGTGTTCCGAGTCACTGGTTCGCGACTGGTCATGGCACCCCCGCCCTGCGTTCTCGTATCCTTTTTTTTCCTTATTACGCAATAGCGTGGGATGCTGCTTCAATGAAAACCAAGTTATGAAACTTGCATGGCAAGAGGGATCACTTGCGAGAAGGACGTGCATCCCCTATGACGTGCTCTTTTTTCATTTCATTTATCGTTTAGACAATCCTTTCATTTCTTGATTTTGAATATATTGGTTATTGTTCTGTCATCTCCCTTTCCTCTTTTCTCATTTTACCCTTTTTGCTTAAGCAATTGAAAGAGTAAAAAAAACGAAGGATGACTTACGCAAAATGGTACACAGAACAAATCCAATGGCACCAGTCCGGATACAGGTGTTTTAACTACAGCCTGGGGGCCGAGCTAGCACTCTTCGAAGTTTGATCAAAGGCAAGTCTCCTCTCACGGCTTCGAGCTTAAAACCGAATCTCTTCATGTCTTTTACTAGCATTTGACGCATCTTCCGGTTTGGAAATATTCGCTGACCTGGATCCGAGACCAGACACGGCGGTGCTTTTGTCCCCTGAAGGCTGTCGAGAACGGATGATGCTTTCTGGCAGTTGTTTCTCCGAGTCGAAAATGAGTTCGAGGAGACGAGAGGCTAGAGCGGTTTGGAAGAGTTCGAAATAGGTTTGGTTGGTATATTCCTAAGACTTCGTGTTAACAAAAAAAATCGCTTCATCGAAAAGGCCTTCTCACCTATGCGGTACAGCTCCTCAGCGCAGTTCACGAGCACGAGCGGTAAAACCACTGCGAAAACCGTTAAGGATGAACATAAGTAATTCGAAGTAAAAGGAACCTAAATCCCCTTTCCACCTTGTACTTGCTATTTTCCCATCCGGGTTTAACACCAATGCTGCTGATCCTCATCCCTCCATACTTATCAGTCGCCTTTGCCTTGCGAGTAGCTATTAGTCCTTGTAATTCCCAGAGTGTAGTCCGCGATAACGTGTCCTCTAACCTCGTAAAATCAATGATGTGAGGACTGGCGATACCTATATCCATTCCATTGTAAGGGGAGCACCAAATCTCAATGAGTTATGTCTTCATGGAATACCATTGCATCCCCTAACAGTGGTACGTCGCCGGAGTTCAGGCCACGGCAATGCTTTTGAAATTTTGACAAAAAATTAAATAGGAAAAACTCGCACCTCAGCTGGCAGAGTGTTACCACCCTTGCCTCGTGGACTACTGCCAACCGCGAGGCCTTTTACGCTTCGAGTCGGGCGATTGCAGAGAAATGCAAGACACTTGAAATGGTAACCGATATCAGCAACTCCCCTTATTTGGCAATGAGAATCTACAGGAATGATGCTGGCAGCTGGACAAGTGGAAGGTGTTCCTACGGAAGGGTATGGTATGCTGATAGGTTCAGAAGATGAGGCGTTTCCCAGAAATCCAGATCCTTTGGTAAGCGCTGGTTGAATTTTGTATGAGCACCCAATATACAAATAAATTATTTTCGGTTGAGGGCTGTTGGATGGAACGGCGGAACTTCCCGCCGTCCAACCAATGGTACACGTGTAGCATGTGGACCAAGGTCCAAAAGTGACCACGCCGCCGCGTCGCGTCGCGTATCCCTCCAGGTTTATATTGTGTCTATAACTGGGCGTTGAGTACACCGCCCAGCAGGAAAACCCATCCGCCCTTCTTATAATTTATGATATAGCACCTAATGTCAAAATAATGATTTTATTTGATGAAATCTATGTCCATTTTACCCATAATTTGGGATCTAGTTATGTATAGCATAATGATAAGAAAACAGCTTGGAATCGAGCAAGGGGGTTGGGAACGTCAATGGATGTATGGTACAATGTATAGAACCTAATATTATTAATAAAAAACCAGGAGACCTACTTGACAATTAATACCATTAGGGATACAAGACATACTTGCCATACTGACTACTAAAGCTCGGTGCTTCTGCAGTGTTAGCGTGTGGTCACGATGGGCAAAGGGGCGAATAACTTTGGAAAATATCTGGATGAAATGGAATCTCCATGATCATTGATGATTCGATGAAGGTGGAATGAATCCCGAGACAGCTTACAGTAAAGAATTTGTGTTTCCGGGTATCATGGAAAAGGAGCACCTCACATTGACCTCATAAACCCATTGAAAATTCCTAATAGTTTTAGTCAACAAGTAGGACCCGTATTTTGTTATGAATATTATTAGACAAGCGGATGGCAATTCATTTCTTCTTTGATTGTACTCGTTGTCACAGGAGGCGAAGGCAATGGTGATTGACGCTTTTCATACCCAAATTGACAATAAAAAAATGGATGTTAAAGACCTGGTTCTGAGGCTGGGGATGAAGTCTTCCTCTGGTGTAGTAAATTGGGTGCCATTACGTCCCAAGCAATGGTCCAATATTGTTTGTGATGGAGATGAAATCAGGGTGGGAGACAATGATGAGGAGATCTCAGGCTTATATGACCCAATCCCCCTCGTTACCTTCAAGAGATACCCAGCAGGCAGATCCGTAACGATGTTACTACCGAAGACAATTGAAGTAAGTTGTGGACTAATTTCAAATTGGAAGAAGGGAACGCTTGGACTAATCACGGAATATCTACTCAGGAGCTAAGGGTTCTTGGAGAGAATGAAGAAGAGATGGCTGCCATCCTTAGATCTCAGTGGTTGATGGTCATCCTACAGCTAATTAACGAGAATCCTCATTGTAAAATATTCGTGGTGGTTCCTTCATAGTAAATAGCCAGATCAATGAAATGCGTTCTCCGAGCACAGGGCAAGGGAACATTGAGGTATTGGTGAGAGATCCGATCGCGGCTGAGTTTCTTGATGATGCTGCAAACATTCCTTCGAGGAAATGGATCAGAAAGTCGAAGCATATGTGCATGGTATTGCGCAGTAGATTCGCGGAAGTGATTGAGCGTGGTGCTCTGTTTGCCGCAGAAAAGGAGCATCAGTATAAGTCTGTGTTAGACGTTAGCTGGAAAAAGTTGGAAGAAACGGCGAGGAACGTACATGGCCCATGATTCTCTCACACTCTCGTGGAAGTAAAATCGAAAACAGAGAAGCATAACGTCTAGCGTCTGCGCCAGATAAGACGAGAGCCACTCCGAGCATGGAGTAATAAATGACGGGTGTTTCCAAAGCCTGGCACTTTTCGTCCATCATGAAAGTCCGTACGCCGTACGTCTGACCATTGAGAACGATGGTCTCCCATCCTTCGCGCTCTTCGGCCTTTTCCAGACCTTCTGCGTCCATTGGACTTGTCTTGTGAATAAATAAACGCGGGGGTTAGCGCCTGCAGTCGCGAGCAGCGAAGGCATCACCACTGGGAGGTAGGGCTCGAACTCGGGTCCCATGGCCTAGTAAACCTTTGCCCAGGTTGCGATGAGGTAGAGGCCGAGTTGCGTATCGTTGCATCTGGAGGGATTTCTGCAAAATGTGGATCCAGAAGAGAAGAGTCGTTAAGTGCCAGCGATCGAGCGATTGAGACAATTACAAATGTTTCATGTTCACGAGAAACTCGACGAGCGTTGTTGCGTCGGGGAGAAATACATCTGGGCCAACAGAGGTTACTTAATTAAATCGATAGTTAGTGGACTGACGGATTGAATGTTAGAGTAAATGAGACATATCGATTAAACCGGCACATGCCATTACCTTAAACCCTCGACTTCTTATAATCCGGCCCATCCGCATTCTACAGCACGTTCAACAGCAATGGCATAATCGTTGAATGGTGCTACAAAAAAAGAGAAAGGAAGTGATATCAGATCCAGAAGATATGCAACGACCCTTCCCCCACAACGGCGCATGCTCACTTTCACGAATATAACCTCACTTGCAGCCGCTGGATCACTCGCGGGAGTGAACAACTTGAGGAGGCGCTCAACAAGAGGATTAAGATAGGATAATAAAGTATCCCGCTCGACACCCTCACAGAAGTTGAGAAATGCAGAGGCAGCGTGCGCGTGCACTCTGAAACAAAAAAAAATCGCCGGGCTTGTGTTTTTTTTTTTTGGTTTGATACGAAGAGGAAAAGATGGAGCTAAATACGGACCTCGTCTCAGGATTCTCTAGAGCGGGTATCAAAACTGCGAGAAATTTTTGGTGGAGTCGCTGTTGAATGATTTCGTAAACACAAAAATGAAGAAAAGTCGCGAAATATCGTACCTGGAACACAAGGGGGTAGAATTGCGCGTCCGCCCATTGCACATGCAAATTGGTCGAGAGACTGTTCGTACAACGAAGGCGCATAGTCCGTTTCGGAAGAATCTGAAGCTACCGAGGGCTGAGTAGGAACAGATTTCGAAAAAAAAAAAGAAGAAGAAAAGGAA
>Ga0307517_10012901_pt1 | contig 11409 bp, 10 predicted proteins | sample 23_EM_MG_FD_194515 | JGI IMG/M metagenome (GOLD analysis project Ga0307517, IMG submission 194515) | Populus trichocarpa ectomycorrhiza microbial communities from riparian zone in the Pacific Northwest, United States - 23_EM | ecosystem: Host-associated > Plants > Roots > Unclassified | place... | reverse complement strand
TTTCGCACGCATATCAACATATCAACTCCCAAGAATCCAAGGTGACCTAAATATTCGCCGTAGAGAATTCTGAATAATGATCGTACTTATCCGAAATTGGATTTACTGGCCGCAGTGGTTAAATTTAGACTACAGCAACATAGGATTGTCAAGTCCATTGGTATACACATTTGCTTTTGGTCTTCTTTCACCCTTCGGTAGTCTACAAGGATTTGCACCACTAAGCCCTCTTTGTATTCCCAGTATCAAGAGTTTATTTTTGTCTTATTACAATCCTGATGAATCATTTTATCAAACCGAATGATGGCTGATTTCCACCCATGCGCCGGCTTACAATTGGCAATAAGTAGGTTCGAACGTTTCCGATAACTATCATGTACCGCGCCGCTTTTGCAGTGCGCAGCAAAGAGCTATATATTCCCGTCTTCCAGTACGACCTTAATTCTAACTTTCAACGGCCTTGGTGTGTATTAAGGCGAGTCGCCTCGCCAAGGAATCATGTCACCGCCTAGTAGTGGACCTCCTCCATCGTTATCAGAGTCTGAGATGTCTCAAATTGGCCGTGGATGTTTCTATGGGTTACTTCTCTGTACACTGGCTTTTGGTAATTATGAATCCGCTCTTTTGACCCTCAAACAGGAATTTATTCCTTGAAAATTTAGGAGCTCTCGTCATGCTTTATGTTCAGTTGATGCAGGTGCTACTACTTCACCCTTCACGAAATAGGTCGTTTTGGTCAATCGTCGTGTATTCCTTTAGTCTTCTACCTTTGACGTTCGCATCTTTTGTGGGTCAAGTCGGTTTTGCAGAGATTCTGTTTACACTCCATGGAGATTATCCGGGAGGCGGAATTGGTTTCCTCTTGGATCACCCATCGCCGTGGTGTGATATTCTAAATCAGATTAGGTTAGTTGAATCGTCATATAGCTGAGTTTCTATACTTATGTCCCTCCTCCAGTGGAATGATAATTCCTTGCTTTGCGGATCTATTGATGGTGGGTATTCAAGTCATTATCGTGTCCAATCCTACTTATTGAAGTTACTGGCTTCAGTTCTATCGGCTGACAGTTTTATGGGGTCGACGGTGGAAGATGTTGATTCCTTTGGGCCTCCTTTACTTGGCACGAATAGGTAAAAGATAAAGTGGTTTAATTTATTATCACGTCCTGACGTTGGCCATTCAGGGATATCCATTCCCATCGTCATCTCGAAGATGAGGCCGCCTAGCGATAGGAACGTCAAGTACGACTTCGTCTACGAAGTTACTCTCTCGGCAATATTTGTCGCATTGAATGCATCCTTCACAGCCCTCATTTGCTTTCGGTTATTCTCGATGCGTCACAAAGCCGACCGAGTCCTCGGAAGATTGCAGGCTACCCTCTATAATTCGTACTCGACTTTATTCGTTGAAAGTGGAGGATTTTTCACTATTTGGACTGTTGCCACTCTCATTGCCAAAGTGATGAATGGATGGGTCCAAAATGCGTTTTTGGAACCATACAAGTATATCCTCGTAAGTGTCCTTGATCAGGAGAACCCCCTTAATTGCTTTAATATTGTACCAGATTATCACAAGAATGTTAATCATCCTACGCATGTCTCAAAATCGTGCCTGGACTGCCGAAATAATTAACGCCTCGCAAGACGGAATTCTCGACTGGCACGTGTCATCTTCTACCAGCATAGAGCTTGACCTACGGACTTCCCAGCAAATAAGTAAACAAGTACATTAGTACACTTCAACCATATTTCTTCATTTCTCATTTGATTTATTGTATACAACACACGAAGGGAATCTCTTACTTATCATTCAGTTGCATTTATAGAGGTATTGGTAGTATGAATCTTAACTTAATCAAGGCCACAGGTTTTAAACAAGCAGTCTGAAGTACATTATTAGTCTACGAGGAATATAGTCTTTCGAGGTATTGAGGGGCCGGCTGAAGGATCCTAATCCCATTCGTCGTCATCGTCGTCATCATCATCGTCACTCTCGCCAAGTCTCTTGTTTCTCTCGAGTAGAGCAGCCGCCAAAGCGGTTGTCAGATCACCACCACCGCTGGAAGCGGCAGCGGCACCAACCCCCGCTCCAGCAGCAGCCGCAGCAATAGCGAGTGTATTAGTTGAACCTCCTTCACGAGGTGTTTCATTCGGATGTGGGTTGCCATCCGTTTTCCGTAATGAATGGACCCCTTTTCCCTGGATCGAGGCAAGAAGATTGGAGCGTCCTGGTTGTGGTGCTGGGATGGCACCTGGAGTGGATGGAGGTGTTTCGCCAGTGACCAGAGGTATTACTGCTGGAGGTGGAGGTGGGGGTGGGGGTGGAGCAGCGGAGTCGCTTGTTGCAGATGGAGGAGGGGGTGGCGGTGGCGGTGGTGGATGCACCACCGATGGCGACTCACTTGTGTGTGGACGTGATGGAGGCGGTGGAGGAGCATGTGTCGGACGTAGGACAGGCGGCGGCGTAGATGTAGTAGCACTGCGTACAACAGGAGTGGGAGGAGCATGTGTCACTGATGGACGCCGAGGGGGCAGTGGTGAAGATGTAGCAATGCTGCGTACAGTGGGAGGGGGAGAATTGTTCTGTGCTAAGGACGCAGGTCTTCGGGGAGGGGGTGGTGGTTTGGATACGGCTTGCTGAGGGCGGGAAGGGACAGGTGGACGAGATGGAGGAGGGGGAGCGCCGTTTGGTTTTGAAGCTATCGGCGGTGGGGGAGGTGGCGCGCTTCCGTTAACCTGAGAACGCCTAGGGCGTGGAGGAGGAGGGGCGTCTGCTGACTTCGTCGCCTTTTTAGACTGCGGTCGTTGCTCTTCCGGAAAATCACGAACAAATTTCTTGATGTACTCAATTTCTCGTTCAACGACATCTCTGCCTACTTTATTCTCTAGGTCCGAGATAAAAGTGGTCCAGGACGGGTCGACACCTTTTGAAGTGAAACCCAATTCTGCGTCGTAACCCATGTGTGCGACGTGAATGAAAGACCCTTTCTGTGGTGCAGAGATCATGGATTTGTTAATCTTGCCACGCCTTGAAGGTTTCCTCTTTTTTTCTACCTTTGTTTTCGCTGAGAGGCATCAGGGTATAGTTACCCGGGGATGAAGGACAAAACTTACAGCCATTGGTAGTCTGACTATTCTTGACCTTTTTATATAACGTCTTAGCGTCAACTTCATCTGCATAGACAAATGCAATCATGCATTTCTGTTGAGGGAGTCAAGCGGAGGTGGAGTAGGTGAAAATTGTGCACTCACATCGCCGGCAAAGGAGTGGAAGAAGGGTCTATCTTGAAGCAATTCCAGATTGACATATAATTCGTGCTCCCAGATAACACCCCGAGTTCCCTGCAAGTCGACAAGCTTAAAATGCATGGAATTAGTTGTGGCATCTAGCACAAATGCCAGAGCTCCCTGAAGACCAGCATAGGACCATTTATGGGGCTGCGGATAGGCATAATAAACTCGAGCAATGGTAGCAAAGAGGATCTTGCTTGTTTCGGAGGAAATTGAACTCTTGACTTTTGCTTTTTCCTCAGAACTCAACGCAGTAGTTAAGGGCATCTAGACAAAAAATAGCTAGTGAGATGCAAAACACAAGTTCAGATGTGACACATGTAACAGCCACACACATGTGACAGTGTTCCTGCGTTATTGTCATTTTCATTTGGGCAAATGAATTTCAATACAATGTGTGTGGTGCGTGTCAACGGTATACCAAAGCCACCGCAAAGGGCAAACCTCTGTTGTTGAAAGGTGATGTCAAATCTGGCGTACGCCTCATTGAATGTTTATCGAGTCGTGTCACGAAAATGCTGTGACACCGCTTTCACCTGAATCACCATGGTCAACTCGCGCCAAGTCCGTAGTCTAACGGACTTCCCCCCTGAAATTATGGAATACATCTTTGAACAACTGGGACCCGAAAACTCGAGCCATCAGAATATGGATTTATGTACGGAGACATTACGGTCATCCTTGTTCGTCTCAAGGTACTACCGAGCCTTTGCGCTTCCCCGTCTTTTCACGGGTCCATGTCCGAAATAAAGGTTCCGAGTCATCTCTACCCCGTCTCGACCTCTTGCTCAGCATACTTTGCCCATCGTCACTTCACGTTCAATGGATGTCCATCCTACCATTTATCTGGCATTTCGAGCTCGGAGTCTGGTGCCCTTATGGCAACACCGACCTCGAACCGTATCTATTGCGATTGTTATCCATGTCAGGGGATCAGACTTCTCAGCTCAGAAGTGTCGCTCTCAGTCTCCAAGCTTGCCACTCTCTCGAATTCTGCCAGTTCACAAAAGCATTCCAAGACGCTGTTGTGCACCTTCTAAAAATGCCGAACGTACAATCAGTAAAAATTTCCGGTGCCAGCTTCTTGTCTCTTGACTTCCTTCGTACCCACATTCGGCAACTCGACGTCAACTCATACTACCCTTATCCCTATTCTCGCAACCCAGAGGGGCGATTCTCAATTGCGCAGCCTATCCACAGATACTTCATTTCCATTCCGGGTTGAAACGCCTGAAGCGGAGAGCCTTCTTGAAGGTCTCGACCACCTCAGTATCTATATACACGACTGGGAGCACATATGCGCAAATGCCGCAAACATCCTGCGGTTCACCACAACTTTGAAGACGTTGTCACTCTCTTATGATGAACTTTATAGTGAGTTAGATTTAGCTGGCACCACAATCGTTGACTGATTTATTCACTTTAAAGCATATTACACTCCTCTTGTGGACTGCCACACGAATTTTGGGGAGATGCAGGCTTTGGAATCTCTGGTGATTTGGGTTTGTATTTTTTGCATAGAAGTGGAAGTGGATGGCGCCGACATCATATCAGCTGGAACGCTTCTCCTATCGATACCGTTCGTCTACCCATGCCTCGATTGGCCCATTTGCGGTGGCATTATTCATTCTGCATGGCCACTTCGAGGGAAATCCCCTTTCCTCCGTTCGAGAACTGGCTTCGGAGTTCCCCTCGATGGGGTAGTATACTCGATAGGCTTTCGAATGAAGCATCCACCTAAACAATAGATGGCGAGGGAGATGGGCCAATGATGGTAGTACATTCAATGTATCGTAGCGTAGCATTTTCTATACATTTTGAATACATACCATTTAATGCCTGGACTATTGGTGGACTATTGGCTGACTACAAGCTGACCAAAATCACAGGAATCGGACTATCAGAACAAAAAATGAAGCTGAGGGTTACCTGACTGACAGCTGACTAATCCACCCATTTTCAGTCAGGTAACAGTTGGAAAAACGACAGTGAATGCCTACTTCTTTTGCAAAAGCACCGCAAAAGTTCCCGGAGAAGTAAGTGGTACGAATGGCACTCTGAAGCTCCTCGCCAATCGATGCGTTGGTATCCTTCAAATAATAAATGTGAAACTAGTCTGTCATGAGTAATAAGGGCTTTCAACAACGTCCTAATAGCAAATGTAACCTTTCTCTTCTAGCAACTCGCGTAGCCTGAACACTGGACGCGTTGACTTTCCAGATGCTCGGGCTCCTGTGAGGATATATTCGCCACGCATTGCAGCCTCGACAATAACGGGCCAATATATGGTCCAATGACAAGCCAAATTTACTTTCTGCCAGTGGATCCTGCCGAGCAATCCCAGAACAGCCTTATCACTCCATCTCCGACGTTCATCTACACACAAGTGCTTTGGTGAATAAGAAAGCACCTTTGTCAAGCATTACTCACCATTGCGTGTCTTCTTGAGAACGTCAACAATGATGAGTAGGGATCGACGAAGTGAATTGGCTGGCTTTCAGTTAACTGCGAGATTGTATTCGCCAGATGAACTTGAAATTATTCTGGCCGGGGGATCTGTGAGATTTGTATGAGATTCGTTCCTGTGGGCCAACAAATGACCATATTACCACCCTCAAGATAGGGTTGCCTATGAGGGCCCGCTGAGATATGATCATGATTAGTATGCCACAATATCATAGATCTCACCTCCGACGGCAACTGGCCCCTCAACAATATCATAATTGTGTGTGCCTGTAGACGCATAGCTATTATTGACGAACTAACTTGAACATACCCGAGTCATGTTCAGGATAAGAATGCTGCGAGTGAGATTGTACCTCCTTCCATTCGTCTGTTCCTGTGAAGAATAAGTCCTATTTCTAGTCTCGCCAATTGGGCACGATATAAACCATTGCGATAGCTTGATCCACGCGCATCTTGATTGATATCATGCAACCAGCTTCTTGGCCACAACATGCCAGTTTTAGTTCCAACTCTCATTCTGGCGTCCTCTCGTTCGTGTGCTCCCTAGGAACAAATCAAACTCCATTGTACGTCGGACACTGGTTCCGTACTCTGTGCCAGCAGCTGTTTCAATGCGGCAGCTAGCACAATTTTGGTGGGAACGTGCATGATATATAAACCAGGGTCTAACTGTTTCCTTCGATCGCTTTGTCCCAAATGTGCACCCCACAGAGCGCCGCTTCCCCCCAACTCATGCTCTTGCATGAATTCGGCGAGAGATTCAAAAAGAAGGACCTGAACTTTACCGCCCAACATTTTCACAAGGACTTTCGCTATAGACATCTCCCCAAATCTCTCTGTAAGCCGGAGCAATCGAAAGAGGAGTGGATTGAGTATCTTTCAGAGTCTCTCAGCGTTTTCACGGAAGGGCCTGAGGTAAGTTATAGTATTACTTGGATCTCCTCCCCCATGCTTAAACCCATCCGTAGACGACGTTGCATTCCATCACAGAAGTTCCAGGGAAGGTCTTCATTCATGTTTGTATCCAAAAACGATCAGGCCAACACTAGGAAATTTGATGATTTCATCTCATAGGCCACTAGCAAGTCAAAGACCTCGATCGGGGTTGATTGGAACAGCGAATATATCTCTATCACACACTTTGTTACCGACGAAGATGGAAGCCTGAAGATCAAGCTGCTTGAAGAATTCAAAGACTCTAAAAGCGAGCTCGAATTTATGCAGGCGTTGGCAGCGTCAAAACTCAAAAAGTAGGAAGATTCCTTGTCGATAACCGAATATGAAACTGAACTACTTCCAAGTTCCCGTTCCTGTAATTGACATTGCATCGGTGACATAAGAGAAAAGTTTAAAGAGTAACCAGTGTAACGGACATGTAGACTTGTCAGTTCGGCAGCAATATTACTGTATGCTCATTGTTGTGATGAATTCTTTGTTGACTCTCCCCAGACGGTGAGTGGTAGTGAAAACACTATCAACATGTGAATGCATCTGCTAAAAACCTATGTTTTTGCAAATCCTTCGCAGTAGCTCGGTCAACGTAGTCCAACTTCAGACATGCTCGAATGAATTCCGCTGCTGCCTTTATTTCATCCTCTGAGAGGTTAGGGATTTTGTAATTTTTCATGGCATCTTTCAAGCTGAATGTTATCAGCTCCGGTATGCGCAAGAGGTTACCTGTACCGTGCAAAGTCTTAGCAGACACGATCATAAACGACACAACTGACATACCAGCATCGTCAAAGAACTCCTTGCGGCGGTTAGCACGTTCAAGCATGCTAACTGGGAAGGCCTCGCCTGCGAGCTCCATCATTTTTGCTAAATGATCATCCTCAATATTCCAACCATCTTCGCCTTCTGGATCGAAAAGCCAGCGGCCTATTAGGAGCTCAAAAGTCTACATTCTATCATCAGTCGAAACAGATTAAAAAACCCCAAGAAGACCTTACCATGCAACCTACGGCCCAGATATCCACTCCTGATCCAAAGTCCGATTGGAGGATTGTCTCTGGCGCGCGTAGAGCAGATGCGCCAAAGCAGTCAGTAGTAGGTTGTTCGCCAGCTCGCTGGGCTGCTAGGAACGTGAGCAATGTATGATATTTGTATGGAATAGACGCGAACCGCTGCCAAGATCCGTCACGCAGATGAGCATTGTCTCTGCTTCGAATGCGCTTGTGTCCCAGGTGAAACGGTTTGGGATTGGTTGAGATTTGAAAATTGGATATGTCTCTCCATCTAATTGCGCTTGTCCTTCAAACTCAGCCGGATTCGCCTTTAGATATTTTTGCAAGTCGTCATCGAGGTAATAAAGTGAATTGCACAAGAGGAGATTGTTTGGTTTGATATCTATGTCGCCAGGAAATGAGTGAAATTCGTTGAATGTGAGCTAACGGACCTGTATGGACAATGCGCATAGAATGCAGCTTGGCAAGAGCGTCCACAACCATCGAGATGATATTCCTCACCATGTAAGGAGGTAGCGTTTTGGTGGGGGAAGATAGTCTTAGAGATGATACGGAGGTACTGTACAGGTCCTGAACAAGGCATAGATGCTTGCCCCTGGGACCTTGTTCAACGAAGTGGTCACGCAGCAGGGGAAGAAAGTCAAAGTCGTCGTCAATTTTACGCTCTTCGATCTCCTGCAAGAACTTGAGTTCGCGTGACTGACCGGAGTCATGTCGCTGCGTAGCGTCGATCGTCAATATCTTCAAAGCCTGATACTTGTCTGAGTTTGGTCTATTGGCCGCAAACGACGTGAGTGGACAGATGAGGCAGCAGAGTGAAGGGAGACTCACTTGCCCTTATTGTTGTGAACAAGCCACGAAGAGGACGACAAGCCTTCGCCTAGTTTGCGGAGAATTGTATGCTGCCCGTCATTGAGTGAATGGTTCAACCGCACCGGGAAGTGGTCCGGATCAAAGCTGGATGGAGGACTGGACATAGCGCAAATACAGTTTCGAAGCAAGTGTGAAGCAACAAAAATTTCCAAAAGCTGTGTTCATCTAAGGAATCAGGACCAGTGACAAGCGTTACTGTACGATGCATAGTCTAGAGATCAAAAAATAGGGAGTGTTGGTACACTTTCCACGACCCCATTGCTAGAGATAGAGAATGGTTTTCAAATAGGAGGTTTTTCCCCTGGGGCTATGGCCGTTGATCAAGCATTTAAAGCTCGTCATCAACTCGTCATGATTCCCTCTCTCATCAACCTAAATCAATTAATATATATGAGTGCCAGAAACCTCGCATCATAGTGTTTTTACCTTAACACCATAACGTTTCCCTAGCTTGCCCGCAGCGACTAGTAAGATGAGAACAAAATATAAATCTAATGAAAAAAAGTTAGTACATACTAAACACGTATCCGAATTTGCCTTGACTAAGTAATTCCCCGAATCGCATGTGATTGAATCGGGAGTCCACCACACGAAATTTCGAAACACCTGTTCCGTGGAAAGGCCTCAGTCATGTGGGTTAACGACAACTCGGGACGTTATGTTGCAGTGAGGAGAACTTCTTGAAAACCAAGGAACACATGACTCGGTAGCCACATAGTCACTGCCAATCTGTGAACAACATTAATCCCTTGATTACCATTCGAATATAAAAAGTGATCTTCACTTTGTTTCGGATTTCTTTGTGTATGAGATGAGAAAGAGGTTTGACGTACTCAAATCAATTCCCTGGATAGTGGTAGAATATCATTAAGATAGTTAAGTTTGCTGAATATTTTAGGCTTACCCTCATACAGGGACTCTTGTTTTACCTTGCATATGGCCAACCAAAGTGGGGAGAGCTCCATAACAGCCTTCCTAGAAAAATTTGTCATAACAGATGCCTGACATAGCAGGGATTGATAAGAAGTAGAAACCAAGGGAATAACCAGAGCGTTCGTAGTCGTGAATGAAGCTTGGGTTGTTTGAATTTTACTTTTATTTTCATCTGGCATCTTGGTTGATTAAAATTTACCAGACAGCGACGTGTTTCCTTGAGTTTTTTTGCAGGTGCCTTGATTTTCGTCCATGGGTCGAAGCTATTGGGAGCACGACGCACAAAATCACGACCTGTGAGCGCCGCCTTTTCACCTGCTTCCATGGCGTATTCGAACTGAGACTAGATAGCCTTCTGTGAGAAGGGGACGCGTGTCCTATTATTGAAATCTTATGATATATATCAGTATGGCCACAATTTTGGGAGCTTCATCATGTTATAGTATGCATCTATAATTTGTCGCTCCATCAGAATACGTCGCACTAAATCTAAACACATTTTGTCAGCATGCAAGAACGGGTCCCCGTAAACCCGAAGACGCACTCAATGCACGACTTCTTCGAACTGAATTCGCATTCCACAATATGCATGCTTCATTCCCCCGGTTTCAAAGACCAAAAACTTGTTCAAATCTGATGAGGATGTCTAACCAGGTCAATCGGGTTTTATATCATATTGGGAGATTGACTATTTGATCCAAACGAGGAACCGGCGTAAGTACAACAAAGCTACGCAGACCAAGACGCTCACCTATAGGGTGCGTATTTATCTTCCGGACAATGTGGTCCGTAATTCCCTTTCTTCATATCAAGGACGAAAGGAATCCCACGGTCCGAAGGACTGGAGAAGGATCTGCCTACATAATACATTAACACGCGGCGGAACACGAGCACACCAACTCACTCGGATGCCACCTAGGTCTAGAAGCTTGAAGCCCTAGCAAGATTTCTAGATTCGAAGCAGTCATTGGGACTGTGGTGGGAACACTGCGAATCGGTAAGGTGATGGAATGCCGTCAGGAAACGAAGCGTTTGACAGTCCGGTAGATCGTAACTACTCCGCGACGCTTGTTGTGTAATGGGCAGTGGCGCCGTAACATCGGTACAATGCCGTTGTAACTGCAATGTAGGAGCTAGCCAATAATATTAGAAGCATGATATAGAAATATTGGTCACTACGTACCTGTTGAATCTTCACATGACATTAGCATTCGAAGACTCGGCGCGGAGGGTCAGAGATATAAGCTGTTTACTAGCGAGAATTGTCATGGTTAAACTTGGTGGTATCCGAAGACTGGGACTCCAACGTGACGGAGAAGGAATGAAGATGGGGCTACTGGTCCGATCTCGACGGCTTATTTTGGGGAGGAAAAAGAGATAAGATGGCGTAGTTGCAGAGGATACGAGGATGGATGCTCTTGGATATGGGATAAATTGAACTGGAGGGTTACTGCTCGAGGAATTTGCATTTTCCTTGGAGAGGTAGACTCGGCGTTGCTGGGATGTAAACAGATGCCAACAACGCGTGTCTTCATCTCATGACAGATACCAACAACTCCTATTCACAGGGATATCCATGGATTTTCTACTCAACTGCTTTGTTCTTGGAGACGATAAAGAGAGGGTCTTCACTGTGAAGGTTCCGAAGACCGACAACGTCAGCATCCTCAAAGACGAGATCAAGAAGAAACAGTCCCCTCACCTCGATCACATCGCTGCCTCAGATCTCGATCTCTGGAAGGTTAACCGTCTCATCGACGACCCTGCTTCCAAGAACCCGCAAGCTGGACCCCCGTTGAGAGTCAACAAGAAGTTGTCTTCGTTGTGGGATGGCGACCCTTCAGACGATGATCTGCACATCCTGGTGAAAGCGCCAGGTACG
>Ga0307517_10012900_pt1 | contig 11410 bp, 8 predicted proteins | sample 23_EM_MG_FD_194515 | JGI IMG/M metagenome (GOLD analysis project Ga0307517, IMG submission 194515) | Populus trichocarpa ectomycorrhiza microbial communities from riparian zone in the Pacific Northwest, United States - 23_EM | ecosystem: Host-associated > Plants > Roots > Unclassified | place... | reverse complement strand
TAAAAAGACATTGCATATTTGGTTTGTATTTATTTATTTATAAAATAATCATTAATATTATCATGATGTAATCTTATTTGAAAAACACATTGAATAATTTTTAAAATATTATTGTAATTATTTTATATAAAGAATATTTTATTTTAAATTATAAAAAAATAAATAAAAAAAAGTAAAGGATTAAGATAATCAAGCCCACCTTAGGAGTCGACCCAGGTCAATACAAAAAAAATATATTTATAATGTAATTATTTTTTTTATTAAAAATTAATTTAAAATCCTACCTAGTATATATCACAAGCAAATTGCTCTTGTATTTTTATTTAACAGTAACAGGTCTTTTACAATTTATTGATTTATATATTTTAATTTATTTCATCAAGTGTAAGCAGCTTCTTTGTATTTTTTGCTTTAAAAAATTATGATATAATAAAACATGTCTATTATAATATTAACACATTCTTCTACCATGTTAAAATTTAGCCTAAAATTTTATCCTTAATGTAAAGCTGGTTTTAAAGCTAGTAAATATACATAAGTAGTGTTTGAGATTAGTTATTTTATAAAATGTTTTTTTGTTTAAAAATATATTAAAATAATATATTTTTTAATTTTTTTAATATCAGACATCAAAACAATCTAAAAATAATTTAAAAAAAATTCTTAAAAGCACATTTTGAACCAAGAACAAATATACTTAGGGGTATTTAGAAATGTGTAAAAGTTGTTTTTTAAAGTGTTTTTTTTTCATAAATATATTAAAATAATAAATTTTTAAATTTTTAAAAATTATTTTTGACATTAGTATATCAGAATGATTTATAAACATAAAAATAAATTAATTAATTTGAAGTAAGGAAAAAAATAAAAAAATATTAAAGTTTATAAAAATATTTTTTTTTTATTAAAAAAACAGTCTACAATACTGGGATCCGCCTTGGCTGGTAGGTCCAATGACCTACGATATCTACCGGTTCATAATTTGGCTGGGTTCAAACGCTGCACGTCACAAACCAACAAGTCACATACGAGGCTGGTCATGTAAATAAATACCTCAGACGACGAGGGCATATAGTCTAGAGACAAAATCACATAATATACCAAAAAGCAGCAGCAGTAATTTAACCAAGGATAGATAAGTAAGAAATCAAACCCAAGCCCTAGAGGTCCCGAGTCTCTCCCTCGATCTCAACAAACACAGGGAGAGAAGAAGCAGTGCTTGCTGCTTTGTTTGTTTGTCTGTCTCAGTGGAGATTGGAGAAACCAGAGATGGATGCGATGAGGAAACAGCTGGATGTGCTCATGGGAGCAAATCGAAACGGCGACGTGAGAGAGGTCAATCGCAAGTACTACGATCGTGATGTTTGTCGCTTGTACTTGGTTGGCCTTTGCCCTCACGAGCTTTTCCAACTAACGGTATTATATTTTTGTTTCTCACTTCTATTTATTCTTTCCTATTTTCCTTTTCTAAGATTTCTAAAACCCTAACATAGCATCTCTCTCTTTTTTTTTTCTTTTTTTTTTTTAAGAAAATGGATATGGGACCATGCCCGAAAGTCCATTCACTGCAGCTGAGGAAAGAGTACGCCTCACTTTCTTTTCATATATATATTTTTTAATTTCATTACCATTGTTGAATATATATATGTATGTATGTATAATAAAAGTGTAAGATTTATCCCTAGATATGAAGAATCGACGGGGAAAGGTGTTGATAACTATGAGATAGAGTTAGAGAATGTTATCGATAAGCTCATTGTCGAATGCGATAAGAAAATCGGTAGAGCACTTAAGCGTCTTGAAGATGAAGACGCCAAGGCTGCTATTGCGATTTCAGTCACTGAGGTTACACAGGTGATGGCAGCATTATCACTCTTTTTATTTAATTCCCTATGTTTCTTGTTAAATAATTTGAATTATTCTAAATTACAGAATGCTGAGGTAAGTGAGTTATCGAAGCTGATTAAAGAGAAGCTGAAAGAAGTTGACAAATATGGTGAGATTTATTTAATAGAACTAGTTCGAGATCTTTTATTTCAGGACTTCTTTGCCGATGATGCTACAAAATATGTTTGATTGTTATCTTTTTGTTAATGTTATAATCCAGTAACCATTTCCATGCAGCCAGAATGAAAATTATTTTGAAGTTTCCCGTCTTGAGCAAGTTTATGCAGTGAATTAACTAGCTAGAATAAAGTTTAGTCATTTGTTGACATTAATTTTACCACTTAGCAATTATCTAGAACATTGTTAATGTAAGGTTGTGCAGCTTATTGAAATAGCTTGTTTAGAGGTTGTATAATTGTTGTAATTGTTACCTTTTTGTTTGATTTGGGATATTGGCTATCTTTTTAGCACGTATTACAAACTGATGTGGATAGCGTGCATGGATTTTTCCGTTGTTACATGAAAATTTTAGTGTACTTGGGTTTTAATCTGCTTATATTGGTTTTGTACTGACATACGTATTGCTATAAATCTGCAGATCTCGAAGGCAAAACAGATTTTAAAATTCAAGTTTTGGAAGAAGTGGAAAAACTTAGAACTGAAAGAGCAGAGAAGCAGGTATAGAGCATCTATTTTGTTTGTTGGGCCCACCATTATCTTTTGCATAGTCTTATATGAATTTTTTCCATAAGAAAAACAATTCTGCAAACTTGAATCTCATTTTGGCTTCTATGCATGTCGCAATCTTGTGGCAGTCTGCACTGCTTTTGGAGGCCTTCAATAAAGACAGGGCTTCTTTACCTCAACCCATGCTGACCCCCCCACCACCACCACCACCCATGCCATTACCTACTCCTGATCCTCGCACCCAAGAGATGATAAATGAGAAGCTGAAGAAAGCTGAGGATCTTGGTAAAAGACTCTAATCATTCATACTTGTTTGTCTTTTAGGTTTCATTAAATGCTTCAAGTTAACACAACATACTTGCGTTCTATGCATGTTTCCCATTGTGTTTGTGAGTTTCAAAGCAATAGTAGTCATTTCTCCATATTACCCCCCATTCTTTTGTTGTTTCCCTTTTCTCCTTTTCTCTTTCTTTCCAAAATGGAAGAAAAAAGTTTAAAAAATATAGAAAGATCCGAGAAGAAATAGTATCCAGTAATTAGCTTTGCTCATTATATTTCTTAACATCCTCAGGCATTTTATAACCAGTTGGAAAATATGGTATTATTAGGTTACCTGACACCCATTGTCAATATGATATCAATATGCACCTGGTTTCCTCTTTCTTGGGCCTACTATGCTGTTATCTTTCAGATATAGATGTCTGTTTGGAGGTTCTTTTTTTTGTTTATAGTTTATTAAACCATGAAAATCTAGTAGGCTATATGATTTATGTTTTTGTGCGTGTGCGCAGTGTCCTGTGTGCATTTTAGAGATCTGGGTAAACAATGTTGTATGTATTACGCTTTTATTTCCAGGATATCTTATGCAGTTCTCAACCTCTTACACATTCCCTCAGGTGAGCAAGGAATGGTAGATGAAGCTCAAAAAGCATTGGAAGAGGCTGAAGCACTTAAGAAGGTTTTTAATTTTTAGATTTTGGCTTGCATTACTTTTGACCTTGGTGTTTTTGTCCCTCTGTTTTATTGTCTCTCTCATTCTGCTCCTTTCGATCCATCTTGGTCTATTTTAGTACTATGGTGTATTTTGACTGCTTATACTTCCTTTCTCTTCAGCTTCCAGCCAGGCAGGAACCTTCTGCAGATTCCTCCAAGTATACTGCTGCTGATGTGCGCATTGTGAGTATTCTTACCATAGTTTTAATCATCTGATTTCTACCTCATTTTGTTATTTTCCAAAGCCAAAGAAACAAACTGAAAATGACGAAGGACACTGGTCTACCAAGAATCATTGAATTTCTTACAAACATCAAAAGGAAAGTTAGAGCTGTGCAATTTGATACCTGACATGTTGCTAGGAAAATAGATCTTGAGTTACTTGACACATCAAAGACAATTTGGCTGCTTAGGCTTGTGTACCTCTCTCAAAATTTTTCATGTAATGTGAAACTACTTAAATATCCATCAAATCCAGTCTGAAATATGCATATTTAAAGTTCATAATCTGTTCATTTATGCATTGTTATCAGTATGAAAATGTTTGAAATTTGAGCACAATGGGAACTTTCCGTTGTGTTTCTTCCCTTTAATGGAAATTTAAGAATCATTGAGGTGCAATTTTTCAGAATGTGCTTTCTTAAGCATGCAGCTTATCTTTTCCCCATTTTATAGTGGCAATCTGGGAGAATTTAGGCATTTAGCTCCGTCCATGCTCAGTAATTTGGGTTCTCTAATTCACCATATCTATCTCCTATTTTTCTTCTTCTTATTTCAGACTGATCAGAAGCTACGTGTTTGTGACATTTGTGGAGCTTTTCTAAGCGTATATGACAGGTATAATTTTGATCTTATCTCTCCAAACAAGTGCAGTCCTTTTCTCTTCTTTCTTTCTGAGGGAAACAAATAGTATTTGGGGTTTCAAGTGGTTCATCTTTTGACCCGACTATATACGTCCTTGTTACCAGCAGGCTTTTGGGCCCAAGTTTTACGAGGATAACTTTTGCAGCTAAAGAATGTGCGTCTTTTTTTTGTTCTGTATGTTTGTAGACCATGATATAGTTAGAATATTATGCGGCAACATATTATGCATGCGCTTTCCTTTCATTTTTGACATCTTCATGAAATGCCTTTCTGCTCTTTTCAGTGACCGACGTCTTGCAGATCATTTTGGAGGGAAGCTTCATTTAGGCTATATGCAAATTCGTGAGAAACTCACTGAGCTTCAGGTGTGCAAAATGAAAAAATTGTTTGCTTGTACTATTTACCAATAGATCCATTGTCTTTCATAGTTTCATTTTTCAGATTAATTGAGCAAAATGTTGAACATATCAAAATCATCTTAATTGCTTATGGTCTCCAATTTTCTATTGACGAAAATCATATGCTCAAAGTTTCGCTGTAGTTTAGGCATTAAATTGAAAACAATAACTAGAATTGGCATGCTGTGCTATGTGGGATAAATATAGTTGTTTTACCTCTTTGGGATGTATTTAAGTTGGTATTGTGAATATGTTGGCTCAGGTGCTGGTATAATGTTTCACATTCTACTATAGAGATTCCCAGTTAGTATTTGATCTGTGAGTTTTCTGACCTTGAAGAAGAATAATCTGTTTTCAGTTCCCCCCCCCCTTCCTTATTATAATCTGGTATAGCTGCTGAACTTTGATAGGGATGTAACTCTTTGAAAAAGACATTTGGCGTGTATTGGTGTCAAATATGCAAAAACAGTCTAATCTGTAATGTGGATGGACGTGATGCATGCTAAATGGTCATTTTTGGACAATGAAAGATGTTGGATGCATCCTAGTATTTGTCTTGTCAAAAGATAAAAGAATTGTTTTTATGATAACAAATCATCTGCTTTTTGCTGACCCTTTTTGTGAAGGAATGTGTGGATCTTGTTCAAAGTGTTACAGGGAATTTCAGTTTGGTGAGTTAAAGAAAGCAGAATAAAAGGTTGTTTTAATAAGCCATTTATTTTACATTAAATTTCCTTTTGAAAGCACATTGGTCTTGTTTCGATGATGTGTGTCCCTTCTACTTGGTGCATGGGTGCTTGCATTTGAGTCGGTACATGTTCCTTATCATTAAGGAGCTTTCCTATTTGGGCCTTTGGGTGGTGTTGTGACTGCTTGTTGGGGGTGCTAAATTTACTGTGAAACAATGTTTAAGTGTTCAAGTAGAGACATTTGCAATTGGGAATAGCTGTTCCTCTCCTTAAACTGGTGGCATTTCCCATTTCGGTTTGTCTTTATATCAAATGAAATGATATTTCATGTTATTAAAGAATGCTTTTCAGTTCATTCTTCATAATTAATTTTCCAGGAAAACAAGCAACGCAAGGTTGACCGGCACGATGATCAGAGGTATTCTTATTTGAGTTACTATCAGATGGATCCAGTTTCTTATTGCAATTTTCTTCTTTCCTTGACCATTGAATTGCTGATATTATTATGTTGTAGATCGAGAGAACGAAGTAGAGATCGCGATAGAGAACCAAGCAGGGATCGAGATCGGGGAGATAGCCGTGACCGGGGGAGAGAGTATGATCGAAAAAGCAGAGACCGTGACAGGTATAATGACCGGGATCGTGGATATGATCGTGAACGTGACAGAGGTTCAGAGCGCTCCCGCAATTATGATTCAAGAAGTCGTCGCAGATCACGTTCTCGGTCTAGGGAACATTCTAGGGATTATGATCACCACAGGTTGTTATTTACCCGTGTCTGGCTGGTTGTTTGTTGTTTTACCTTTTCTTTTTAATCAGTGACTATTCATCTTTTTAAATTGATTCCGCTTTTTATTAGAGTTGGATAAATGTGTTTATGCTTTTAAATATAATAAAAATAACACTAGAGCTCAAGCAATTATTATGTGCGTGAGAAGTTATTGTTATGCATCTGCACGCTCCACTTTGAAATTGAGAATAGAATGAAATAATTCCTAGCTGTGCTTGTAAGGGAACAACTCATAAGATGGTATCTCCCATGATGCTTGAGGGGGAAATAAATTCTTGTTATCATTTGAAAACCTATTTTGCAAGTGAGATCCAAATTAATTCCTCATTTCCTTTTCTCCCTGAACTTCTTAACTTTCCTTTTTTATTTTTTTTCCCTTCACCTCTCCATTAAACAAAGAAATTTTCTGGGAGGAGCATTGAGAAATGTCAAAGCTCTGGACTTCCTGTTGCAAAAGTTTTGTTTTACAAAAAAAATGATTTCTCAACTGTTATTGATTCAAATTACTTGGCTTTAGTGCTTAGATCTATGGTCACTGAAGTTGTTTCCTTGTCATGCACCTAATCCACTCTGACAGTCCTGTGTTTATTGTAGTATCAACTGTTCAGAATTTGATTGTGGTCAATTGCTGTAGCACCCCAGATATTATACTTACCTGAAACTATTCAGTAAAAATGTTAGCGAATTTGGTCGAAATGTGGACTTTTTGATTGTCTTTGTTGCTTTAATGCTAACTGTTTGTCCTTCTAGCATGTTACTGATGGCTCCCTTTACTCACTTTGGCAGGCGCTTTGATCGGTACTAAGATTGTGTTGCTGAGCAGTTGGCTATGGAAACTTGTGTTTGTTGCCTAGGTCAGTAAACTTGTGGTTTTGAAGGTTATGTATGATTTTCTCAGTCTTTCTGATACTTTTAGTGGAGTTTGACAGTTATCTCCTAATATCGTGGATACCAACTACTTCGTAGATTTTCTTGACTTCTATTTTTAAGAGGTATGAGTTGAACTGTTTTCCAAGTTTTTATGTTTCTAGTTATGCATATGCTACATGAATTTCAAAGCTGCTCCCTCTTCATTATTGTCATTGATCCGTAATCAAATTGATCATCTACGTCAATTGGCTCACCATTTTAGCTTTATATTTGTTCATGTATGGATTATTACTTGGAGAGAAGGTTCAGTATGAATGTGCGTTGTGTGCAATCTCAAAAGTACATCGTTGTTGTGTGAATATATAATCCTTCGATTTCGTTCAACAGTGAATATAACTGTCCTTGGGGGTGATGCATGTTCTATCTCCCTCCACCTCACACATGCACACAAGCATGTGCGTGCGCAGCCCAGTAGATATAACTTCCTTGCTCCATACCCAAGCAAGGAGCTTATCTACAGAAAGGTGCTGACCCTTTTTTTAGTTTATAAGTCGGCTTGAATGGCTTTACGCTACTGGTGGTTTAGAGCATGCTGCTTTGACTAATTCTTTTCCCATGAAAAAACAAACTCACAAAATCTTTATTTTTGGGTTCGGGAAAGTTGAATTGGGATGCACGGCATGGAGCTAGTACTTGTTTATTTGTTTTATATTTGCTTAGTAATGTAGTTTCCTTCACCAAAGTGAAAGTCAAGACATGTAAATTCTAGATAAACGTCCGTAAAGAGGTATACAGTGGCTGTGAGATGCAGCTGAATTCGATATTTGTCTGTCGAATGTCTGATATTTTGGGGCTTCCTGAGCATGTGCCTTTTGAGCTGCATAAAAAATCCGAAATGTAGGTGCTTTTGTGTTCATCACATTTTCCTCCTTTCTGTACAAGTTAAAGATTGTTTCATTGCTTCCCGAGATGTTGAAGCAAGAAATGTAGTTTCTGGTAGATTCTGTTAGTGCTTGGTGAACACAAGGTTAAGCTTATAGAAATCCACCATGACATTCAAGTGGGTGAGGTGCCCATTGATTCTCCTCCTGTACATTTTAACGTCAAAAAAAGCAGTTAAAAATTCAGCAACCTGCCAGCCGTTATATTCTGCTGTCAAATTGTTACCAGCTGAAGAAGAGTCTAATAACCAGTGATAGTAACTTAAGGTGCCAACGGGTTGACGGTGCTTGGACGGTGCTGCAGGGTTTAGGGTCTGTTTGGACCACCATGTTCCTTCAAATTTAAATTTTATTTTTGTTTTGCTAAAAAAATATTTGTGTAGATAGTTTTGATATGCTGATTTTAAAAATAAATTTTAAAAAATAAAAAATATTATTTTAATATATTTTTAAATAAAAATCATTTTAAATTTTAACCGCTACATGAATCACAATTCCAAAAAAATCCCTGACTGAGCGCCTGTCTGGTCACTTGGAGAGAATACCAACTCGCTTGGATTTGCATGTGTAAAGCATAGTGAGTCAAGGCTAGCAACAAGACGCATTGAATGGGTTGGGTGATCTTTAGACGGCCTTTGTGACGATGTCTAAAATTCGTTGGGCGTTTTCTCTTCTAAGAGAACGCAAAACATCTGTTGGAGATGTGAAAGGTCCTTTGCCGAGGACTTACCAATTGACGTGTAGTGATTTTTTCAGAAAACAAACATGCAAAGTGTTTCATTCGAAATCCTAAATGAAGGGAAGGGACGAGTGATAAAGAGAGAATATTTAAGATACGAAATGATTCCTTCCCTCTTCAAATTGAGAGCATCCAAAAGGCTTATCGTGGGGTTTAGCTATGAATTCTTGAGCAATTAAACCCCACACGACAGATAAAAAGAAGGAAGCAATACGTGTGGATGCCTAACCAAATTCTTGACTGCTGATCGTGGAGATGAAGTGTATATTACCAAATGCCATTTCTCTACTGTGCCTATCCGCAATTCCCACACCAAAAACCCTATCAAAACCCACCCCATTTCTTCCTTCAACCTTCCCTTAACTCATTAATGGGTGTGCTTAATCCATCCTTACCAGAGGCTTGGAGTTTATTGAGTGGATTAAAAGAGGATATTAGACCTATGCTCAAAATACTCAACCCAGCAAATGTAATGCAAGCTTTCAATCAGACAAAATAGTATGAGTTGGCAAATAATGCCAAAATGAAGAAATCAAAGATTCTCTCATAGCAAACAATGCTTCTTCAAAACCTTATAATCATTCAAAGGTGGAGACTGTGCAGGGACCAAAATATCAAGGCAAGAGCTTACATGACAGAGACGAAGGCTGGGATAGTGTTTTAGATGTGGAAGCAAATATTCACCAGGCCATCAATGCAACGATAAAGGCTTACACATGATAGAAGGAGTGAAGGATGAGGAAGAAGAATCTCTAGAAGTAGCTGAAAGAGAGAACAATGTGATTGTGGGGGGAGGAATAGTGGAGGAATACAGGTCATCATTGAATGCATTAGTAGAAACCTATGCTCATAACACTATAAAAATCGCAGGGGCCTGTTCTGATTGACAGTGGTAGCGCGCCCATTATTAAGTAGTGGAAAAAATCCCATATTCAAGTTTTGTGGCCATTTTTTGCTCTCTTCTTGGGTGTAGTGAGAAAACCAAGATTTAAAGCCAGTTTTGTAATCTAGTGCAAATCATGTTTCTTTACATTGTAATTTTTTTTTTATATTTTTAGATTGTTTTGATATATTAATATAAAAAATGATTTTTTAAAAATAATAATAAAAAATATTTTTAAATAAAAAATATTTTAAACTATAATTATTATAACAATTCCAAACACGTCTTTAATTAGTACGTGAGGTTAAATGCTATGCAAGCTGTGACTTTAGAGAACCAGGGCCGGGCCGGGTTAGGGTTTAAGTTGATAGTTCGGGATCATAATGCTGTTTAGTTGTTTTTCTTTTGTTTATCGGGAGGTGAGTTCTGTTTTGGTTAAGACTCCTTATTTGACATCTAACTTTTTGCCGCGGCGTCCTTTCACCCTGCTAGGATCCGAGTTCATATAGCAGTCCTACATTTGTTTTGGAGTGTAAAAATTGCAGCATCTGCACCTGTAGGAAACTGTCGTAATTGTAAGCTTTTTTTTTTTTATTTTATTTTATTTTTTATGACCAACACAATGTTAGCTGCATGTGTAAATCAAACAAATTTTTTTGAAAGAAGAGTTACAAAGGTTAACTTAAATGGCTAATCATGTTCTTTATTTACTTGCTTCCATGATAATATTAGAACAAATAAATAAATTTTATGATAATAATATTAATATAATATAATGTAACAATGTTATAAGTGTTGGACACTTACCTGCTGTGCCTGCTGTGTTAGAAACTCTTCCCTCAGTTCGGGTTAGTGGTATAGCTGTCAAGGTATTCCCTGCAAATCAATTCTCTCATTGATTAACATGGCCCTTAACAGACTTAATAATAATAAAAAATACTATTTAATTTTATTTTTCATTCTCAATGTTTCATTTTGATCTCTAACAGAATTAGCTGTATGTTAAATATAATTTCATCATTAATTATTTAAATGATTAACTATACATAACTATTTCATTATTTCATCATATCTTTGTTCATTTATATTCTAATTACACCATATATATAAAATCTCCATACTAACTTAAAACATGACTAATTCGACTCTGTCTTGATGCTTATTGGTTGGGAAGGAAGAAAACATGAAGTTGTTGATTTCTATAACTTTTTTTACTCAGCAACGATTTTCCTTATTCTTTTGTTTAACAATTTCAGCAATTACACTAAATTCTTAATTTATTAAACTCATCATTATTATGTAAAAATTATTTTAATGTATTTTAAAACAAAATCCACTTTAAAAAATAATCTTTATTATTATTCTAAACACTCTCAAAACCAATAATTAAAAAAAACTTATTTAATTAAAAAATTATTTTGATGAATTTATCATGGATTGATCTTGAGTGTTATATTTTTTTTAAAAAAAAACATATTTAATCAAATGATATTATTTCAATATTATTTTTTTTAAAGTTAATTTGCACAAACCCTTTTTATATATAAAAAAATCAACTCAAGTTATGAAATAAACAAGTCAACTTGGAGATTATATTTTTTAAACACCCAACCCCAGACAGTGTACAAGTCAGCTGGTCCCATACAATTTATTAAATAAGGAGAACATT
>Ga0307517_10012899_pt1 | contig 11411 bp, 6 predicted proteins | sample 23_EM_MG_FD_194515 | JGI IMG/M metagenome (GOLD analysis project Ga0307517, IMG submission 194515) | Populus trichocarpa ectomycorrhiza microbial communities from riparian zone in the Pacific Northwest, United States - 23_EM | ecosystem: Host-associated > Plants > Roots > Unclassified | place... | reverse complement strand
ATAATATAATTAATTATGTCGAACTGCTGTCGATACTTACACAATTAAAGAAAGAGCCTTTTTTTTTTAATTATTTAATTGCACACTTAGATTAAAAACTTGAAAATCAATAGACATTAATTTGAAGGAAAGACCCTTTTTTCAAACTGAAGACTAACATATGTTCATAAACAAAGTTGGTTACAAATACCTTTTAGGTTTCTATAAAATTCATCAAGATTAAAATTAAATTGTTTTAAATGTCAACAAAGAAATAACCAATGATTTGTTTTAATTACATAAATTAAAAAAAACTTTACTTTTTAATAATCATTTAGATCTTATTTGATATTGCGGTTCAACCGTATTTTAAAAAATTCTTGAATTTTTCTTTTAATTTCAAATTATTTTTTTGTTTTTTTTATTGTTTTGATATGCTAATATTAAAAATAATTTTTTTTAAAATAAAATATTTTAATATATTTTCAAACAAAAAACATTTTAAAAATCAGTATTTTCCATACTTTCAAATAACCCTTAACATAATCAATATTAATGAAGATCATTTTGTACGAGGATGAATCTTTTCTCATCTAAAACTTTTGAATATATATGCCATCATATATAATTTAATTTTATAATTTTTTTACATACAATTTAGATCATGCCTAATCATAAGTGTCCACATAAAAAATAACTCCAATAAATTTACTTAGAATTTTCAAGTACATGCTTCCTTCTAAACAAATGACATAAAATACAATTATTTATATTCTAATTTAAAAATCACACATTTATTATAATCTTCTTAAACTCCATAAAATACTTCAATGTTGATAAATTTCTAAGTTGACAATTAATATTTATTTTATAAATAATATTTATTTTCTAAATAAAGATCTTATATTTGTTTACATAAATATATATTGAATGCAAGGTCGCCAAAACATGAACATCACGAGTATTTTTTTTCGTGATTTTTTTTGGTTTGAAATAATAATATTGTTTTAAGAAGAGAAAAAAAAATATCTTTGGAGATATTAAATTGGTAATGGATTAAGGTTTCAATTTTGTTTTGTCTAATGTATTTGTTTTTATTGTAATTAACTTATAGTTCAAGGGTAGGGTAGGGATATGTTATTCCGACCAAGATTGTTAAAATCACGTTTTGACTCGTAAAATCGTACGATTTTACGAGTCAAAACATGCTTTGCGTGTTGAATCGTTTGGAAAAATAAAAAATGGGTGAAATCGGGTTGAAATCATTAAAATCGGGTAAAATCGCATAAAATCGCGATTTCAGGATCGATTGAACGATTTCACCAATACGCATAAACTGAAGTAAATGTTTCTCCCATGCTCCAGCTGTCCGGCGCCTATTGGCTGGCTAAATGCACAGTCACTCCAAATCTTCACTCCAGTCATCGCGCCAGATCGCATTTTGGGTGTTTCTTCCTTTTCACTGAATACAAATCCCTAATCTCCTTCTCTATTAACCAACCGGCTACCACAAAAGCGGCGACGATCAGTCCAGTCTTCACTCCAGTGACCCAGTCATCGGTCCGGTCTTCACTCCAGTCATTAGTCCAGTCTTCACTCCAGTCACCAGTGCTCACGGTCACGGCTTCCTTTTCATCAACAACGGCGAGGCAGCGACGATCTCTTTTCTTTCCCATCATCAACAGCTCACGGCTTCCTCTTCAATCTTCATCAACAGCAGCAAGCCGACAACGATCTTCTTTCTTTTCCATCATCAACAGCTCACGACTTCCTCTTCATCAACAACAACAGGCGACATCGCTCTCCTCTTTAGCCTTCATCATCAACGGCTTTCTCTTCACCGTAAGTTGCTCCCTTGTATCTTCAGCCTTCATGTGATTGCCCATGATGTAATATTCCCCTGTGTAGGCCTTTAAAATGTTAAACTGTAATAGTGTAATATTCCCCTGTACAGATGTTGATGAATTAAATTGATGGAATGATTTTATAATGTTTTGCTTAGTATGATGAATTGAATTGATGGAATGATTTTAGTGTAAAGCTGATGTTTTGCTTAGTATCCTGATCAAGGTCCTTTCACCGAAATCCATCAGTATTGCCTTGGATAGGATTCCTGATAATGTTTTGTAAAACTGTAAAAGCATTGAGTTCGTTTAGTAGGATGAATTGATGGAATGATTTTAATGGAATGTGTTTGCCTGATTGAATGTGTCTGTGGAATGTGAAAATTGGAATGTGTCTCTGCCTGATTGAAATTGGAATGTATCTCTGCCTGATTTTATGAAAAATTTAATTGTATAGTATATGTACTGAAGCAGATTGAAAGTATTATAGTTTTGTGAATTGAATATATAACAAAAAGTTTGTTAATTATTAATTAATAAAAAATTATTTAAATTATGTATGAATTTTTGTTTGAATAATGTATTTTAAAGTGTTATGAATTTTTATTTGAAGCATGAATTTTTTTTAATATATTTTAAAATTCCTTACGATTTTATGATTTTACAATCTGTATTTACGATCCGAGTTTGTTTTGTATTTTCCGTGCCATGTTAAAATCACAATTTTAACAACCTTATTCCAACACGCGTTTAGTTAAAGCTGTATTTATTCAACAGCAACGACCGTAAAAAATTAATAAGAAAATAATAATAATCTCCCAAGTTGACTGACTGTAATAACTACTAACCTTAACTTCAACGGTTCAAAGGAATAAATAAATAAATAAATAAATAAATAAAAAACAACTCCACTCCGTCCACGTTTGACAGCCTTACCTTATATTTTACAACCACAATCTCTCTTCCCCCCTCCCTCCCTCTCTCTCCCTCTCAAATCATGACACGGAGATCTCTCCTTTTTTAGGTTTACTTTCTTCTTTCTCTCTCAATTCTTGCTTTTCTTTGTCTTAAACCCAATTTTGGAATCTACGGTTTCATTTAATTTCTTTGATTTTGATTTCTTGGTTTCGCAGGTATTTATAATTTTGCATAATCTCTCCTTTGGTGAAATTCCATCTCTTGATTGATTATTTTCATGATCACAAGGTACGTTTTCATCCTTCCTTTTCTGTTTCTGCCCTTTTGTAAAATGTCTCAAATTTATGAACAGTTTATTTAATTATTTTTAAGAAGTCGAGTTTTTTTCTTTTTCCGATAAGTAATGATTGTTTTCTTTTTCTGTGTTTTGTAGTTTTAGATTTTGATGATAATTGAATCTAATCATATGTTTGTTTTGAAATGATTAAATAGGCAATGTTGGACTCTTTGGACAATAATTTTTCTTTCTTTGAAGTTGAGATTTCTTTGGCACAATTTTGAAATAATTTAATCAAGCATCTTCTTGTGTCGCCTGTATTGGGCCTCCCTTAATTTCCAGGATAGGATAAACCGGTAAGCGAAAGCTGAAGTATCATTAACCTAAAAGTGTCAGCTTAAGTTTTCCCGTCCACCCACTGACCCACGTGATCATGTTTTAGCTGACAAATGTGTGGTGTTCTTTTGTTTAACATATAAGAAACAAAAGTGAATGGGATGAAGTTATAGTTATTGATAAGTTTGTTAGTCTCTAACACATGAATTTAACTGTAGGAAAGTAGTGATGTTGTAGATTGGGCGATTAGTTGCAGAATTCTTGGATTGTAATGCTTGATGAAGTTGGAACATAGATTAGGTGATGTAAGGATGGTTTCCATTATCTTTTCCCTTTAGTTGGAACATCTATAGCTTCACATTGGGAGTTGTATAACTCCCTTTCTCTCGCATACTCTCCCCTTGTTCAGTGTGATATTGTGCTCATGTCTCATTCTTGTTTCATCATAGGGATATTCTCCATCTTCCCTGTCTCTTCTTTTTCTCTTCTCATACTACACATGAAATAGGTGAATTGATGTGGTAGACAAGTGGATGCTTTGCAATTTAACATTTAAATGAAAATAACATGGGAAGCTTTTGGTCTTATGTATTATATTTCTCATGTTCCGCCTTTAGGTTGAACCATGGGTAGAATTTGGAAATTCTCCTCTTTCCCAAGTTTGAATGGGTCTTGTGTGAAGCTCAATTCAATATCTTCAAAAACTTCTTTAACTTATTTGTCTGTGTTATTTCATTTCTTTCTGATATGGGATGCTTTTTACCAAGCTGTAGTATAAATGGTATTAAATTGATTAAAAGGAATTATGTAATTACACAGATGTAATTTGTACATATTGCTTGTTGTGAAACATTGCTTAATATATTATTTAATGTCTTCCATCATGTGTTCCTAATGTCTGAGATGATATTTTGACTTTGTATTGCTCTCTTGGTTTATATATTTCGAACATGGATATGCATGTATTCATTACACATGCCATCCTTATTCTGGTTGGTGAATAATTGATATCTTGTTTTCCACTCCAATTCTCATTGACAACTTATATCACAGCTTATCTCTCTCAACTGATTCTAACATCTCTATGTGAATATCTTGGCTATGAAGCAGGGATAATTTGAGATATGGGACAAAGAAACATGCTATGCACCAATCAGATGATTGATTTAGAAATGGATCAACAAAGCCAGGGATATCTACATCCTGAGCCTTGCATCCTTTTAGGGGGTGTGACAAACTTCCGACCATCTGATATTCCAACCATGGTAGCAGCTTCAGGGAACACTAACAATCGTGACGCTCATCTAGTGGATCATTATGATGGTGCTATGTTTTATGGTATGCCCCAATACCATGGTCTTCATCCTCATCGTCAATATCATGGCCCAAATCTTGATTTAAGTGTTGCTACTGCACCCAACTTCTATGTTCCTTACATGACTCCATCTTCTGGTATTCCTATCAGTCATGGGCCTTGTGATCAGTTATCATCTTCCAACAATTATGGAGTGATTGAAGTTTCTGCTGATGAGTATGGAACAAACAGTCACTTCATGGATAATGCTAGAGGTTCATTCAAAAGAAAGAATGCTGAAGGAAACCCAGGGAATTTCCAGTATCTGAATGCATCGGCAAGCTCTAGTTCTTCAGTTGCCCCATTGAATACTAGGCATTCTGAGGGGGGTGCTCTGATGGATGCTACATCATTCACCCCGCCACATTACCGAGGGAGCAGTGCTTCATCAATCAGAGATGTGGGATCTCAAAGCAGTGTGAGGAATAGATTAGGTGCTGCTGGGTTAGATCCTGCTCTGGCGCACAATCTAAACCATTTTATTCAAGGAAACTATTTGGGTCAACCCTATCAGCCAAGTGGCTCTCTTTGGCTAGATCAACATTTAAGCAACAGTGGTACTGATGCAGGCACTTCAGGATGGACTCAGACCACTGCTATTCCTTACATGCATGGTATCTTCTACTTGTTATATCTACTCGTTGTTCTCCTAATGTATGATCAAATACTTTTTTTCTCGAATTTTGTTCTTGGTAACCATAAATTGACCAATTATTGTAAATGTTAAGCGCCTCGGTACATTTTCTGGTAGGGAACAATCTCAATGGAGGTCCTATAGAAATTGGAAATATGGGTCTACAGCGGTATCATGAGCCAGCTAGCAACAGAAGTAATGCCAGTTTCTCCCGCCCTTCTGCAGTGAACCTTCAGCATCACAATTTTCATCATATGTCTCCACCAATTCAAGGAATGAGAGGCCACAATATTAATATTCTTCCTCAAGCACCAGCAGCTTCATTCAGAGTTCCTACAGCCAATGCCTCACAAATCACCATGAATCCATCTCAAGATGGTTTAGATATTGGACTTAGGCATCTAGGATCAGTTCAACCAACTGGCCTTAGAATGTACAGGTCTCACCGTGAGGGAGTTGTACCTGAGACCACCCTAAGACATCGCAACCTCCCTCAGTTGAGAGTATTGCCAACAGATGTAAGACTCCATCTTCATTTTCATTTCTGCAATTTCTTTTTCCTCATTCTTTATTATGAGTGGTTATCTTTTGTTCATGATGATATTATTGGTGAAACAAAAATCCTTTTTTGCTAATTCTTCTGTTTGTAAAGTGGCTAAAACATTTCCGATTCATGTGTATAGGGGGTAGCAATATTAGGGTTCCCTGACTATTATGAAGTAGAGAATCATGTTGACCACCACAGAGATATGCGCTTGGATATAGAGGACATGTCTTATGAGGTAAGCTTGAGGTACTTTGACAACAGTATCTTTCTTTTAACATGCAAAGCTCAATATGTAGTCAGTAGTGAGGAGAACCTTTATGAGATTCAGTTGATTTTGGATTGTCTAGATGAATGGAGGATTGACATGTCTTAATTTTAAACATCTGAGGTGAACAATCTGAAATGCGTCTACTTTATGTATTGTAACATGAAATTTTCGACTTTGAGTACAGGAGCTTCTTGCACTAGGGGAGCGAATTGGCAATGTAAATACTGGATTGTCAGAGGGAACCATCAGAAGCCAATTAAAAACAAGGACTTATTTATCATCTCCTTCAATCAATTTGGAAGAGGCAGCTTGTATGGATCAAGAAGCTGATTCTTGTATTATTTGCCAGGTATTGTAAAAGCAACCTTGCGAATTTGGTATTTGGACACTTTTTAACTATGCTCAATTTTCTAGAATGCAGTATAGTTTTTTTACCTGGTATTCTGCATATTGAATGAAATGCTATCTTCTCTCTTTCATGCAATGGATGGCAATTTTTTTGATCTTTTGGGACTTTACAGGATGATTATAAGAGCAAGGAGAAAATTGCAGCTCTTGATTGTGGACATGAGTATCATGCAGTTTGCTTGAAGAAGTGGCTACGCTTGAAGAACGTCTGCCCCATCTGCAAATCAGAAGCCTTAAACACGGAAAGAATGGATGTTTAAGGTGGCGATCTTGCTTTATATAAAATGAAAGGAAGAATAAAGTAGAGGAAAGGGGTGACAGTTTCTTTCTCATAATTTGTTTATTATAACGAATTAAGTTGATATTTTGGCATATGTATTTTGTATATGCACTTGCAAATATACGACTAACCATCACACTAAGTCATTTATTTGTTGGCTCTGTATGTATTAAACCTGTACATACATTCATTATGCATTTCGTGTGATGTATTATAAACTTTCAGTTAATGTGCCATTCAGGTTCGCTAATGTATTTTGCGATGCACAGCAGTGGAGTATTAGATAATAAATCTGATGGATATAACAGCCTGTTTTGGTCCTTTTAGTTTGACAATAGTCAACACTTCATTTTCTTTACATAGCAGGCTCAAATTCAATAGAGAGGAGAAAGGGTCGCTAAACGATGGAGGAGAGAATGTTCACTGGCATGATTCTGTCAATAAAAAAAATACTATTTTTGGTGTCAAAGTGTCTTTTAATGAAAGGGGTGATATTGAGATGTTTTTTTTGTCTTCCATGTTGACTTAAAAGGTAGATTGAGTGTTTTCTGTTTAATTTTGTATTTCTGAATTGATTTTGGTTTTTTAGGGTTGATAAATTAGTGTATTTACAAGAGTGTTTTTTTTGTTGTTTTTAGATGAAAATGAGTGAAAATTTTAGTTTTTGAGTTCAAAAAACCCTAGATATGCATAGACCATCCAATTTAAAAATAACAAAAAAAAAAGAGTTCGAGCTTGACCTAGCACACCCATATAGTTGAGTTTATTTTTAACGGGTCAAGCATGTTGGGTTATTAAGGGTCTGTTTGGCATTGTGTTTGTAACTGCGTTTCGTCAAATTTTGAATATTTTTTTTTTTGCTAAAATTGTGTGCGGTTTGTACTTTTTGGATCGTTTTAATGTGCTGATGTCAAAAATGATTTTAAAAAAATAAAAAAACATCATTGGCATGTATTTCGGCATGAAAAGTTATTTGAAAAGCAACCGCAACCACACTGTAAGTTTCGTGCATCTTGCTTGTTTCTTTTTCAAATATTTTTCTCCTTAAATTAAACTTTAATTTCTTTAAAAATCATTAAATCAAAATATATGACATATATTATTTTTAAAATTATTAAATTAATTAAGAATATATTTTAGATATTTTTTAAATTCCATTTAATTTTAACTTTGTTTTTGAATAATATTATTAGTCTTTTTTGTAAAGACCATAAAAATAAAATAAAATAATTAGAATAAATATTAAGGGTGGTGATGCTAGATAATTTAAAAATCTGGTTTCCAAGGATTTATTCTTTTAGCATGGCTAGTAATCGAAATAGATATCTGATAAAACAAAATAAATTGTAAGGGCAATAAAGTAATTTTGAAGACTTTTCCCAAGGTATAAATAGCCAACAAAAGAGCAATTTTCTTCCATAATTCTCACAAAATAACTAAATTATGAGGTCAAAAGGAGAATTGAGAGTTTTAGGAAAGGTATAGTTTTAGAAATGGAGAGGGATTAAACTCAAGAGATCAAGGAAAAAGGGAAGGAGGGGAGAAAATCAAGCAATTCTTCTATTCTTTTCACATTAAGTCTTGGTATTAGAAGGTAAGGAACTCTTGTCTTGGTTCAATTAATGTATATAGTTTAGTTTTTAATTTTTGAACATATTTGTGTACGGAAGAAATTAGGGATTTGAGAAATTCTTGCTTAGATTGTTTAATTTACATTGGAACATATTTAATTTTTGGGACATTAGAATTGAAGCAATTAAGGAAAATTAATTAATTCCCCTTTTCTTTTGTGTTGGTGCCAACCTAGGGGTACCAAGGAGAGGAAGGATATTTTCTTCAACCGGTTATTTATAGGATATGTAAGTTTGTTTTGATCCTTATAGTTATGAATTCATGCAAAAGGAAAAACAACAAGAAATCTATGATTTCTTTGGTATTTAAACCTTAGCCTAAAAGCCATTGAAAATAAATGGGTGAGTTTTAAAAAAATAATTAGGTATTATCGTATATATATTAGTAAGCAATTATATTGAAATGGATGTGCCGAATGAAAGATAGCAATTTTTAGGATTCTATGTAAAGGTCAATCAAAACGGTTCGTAACATGGGAAATAAAGTAATAAATGTTATTAATATATTTAACATAAAAATATGATAATTATGTGGAAATAACTGAGTAATGTGTTATATGGTTCCAAAAGTTGATATAAAAGGGTGATAATAAAATATTTTGGTTGATGACGGGAGTTATTGATGTGTATTTACAAGTAAACAAGTTTTGGGTAGTCTTTTATATAATAGAGGTGCTGCGGACTTGTTTTTTAAATAGAAATGCTATTACCTTTCTCAATCCTTTAATTTGTATAGATGCCCAAGAAAAAATCAAAAGCGCATTATACGGACACAATCATTGCTAGTTTTTCTAACAACGCTTTTGACGACCAGAGTTGTTAGGTGCCGACCATGAAACCTGAGGCACATGAAGCCTCTCTCAACGCAGGCTTGTCAAGTGCGATGCTACCACGCTGAGGGGGATTCCTTCAAAGTGAGATCTATTTACTAAGAAGTATGTTGCCCAGTAGAAGTTTGACCACTCAATGTAAGTTTGTTTTCCTTTCATGCATTATTAAAAAATAAAGAATAATTAATAATTTTTGAAAAATCAATTTCAGTTAATGAATGCAATTTCAGGTTTACAAATGTTGAAGCTCTCTGAATAATAACATCGACAACGAAATTATCAATAGAAGTGTTATTGTTTCAATGGAGTCAGGTTTTCAAAAATCCTAGATGAAAACCCGTGATTGATGCTTGGTTCAGAAAGTTCAGGGTTAATATATACTTAAATAGTTTTTTTTTTTTTAATTATGTTAATTCAGTTAGCATATTAATATTAATGAAATAATTCTTTTACAAATTTGATGTGTAAGGAAAAGTTTTACTGGGATAGGGTTAGCAACGCTGTTGCTGAGACAAAATAACTTAGTGTTGAGACAACTGAACTCTGACGATTGTACATGAAACTGAAATCACACATGAGCTGTACATGTGCCCCTCTTATTGTCCTGGAGAAGACCTGCATCCTCCTCCTCCTCTAGCCCCTTTCTTCTAGATGAATTGTATTTGGACTGATACACTTTTAAATTTGTAATAAATATTTGATTTTTATTTCTTTTAATTATTTTCTACTTTGTTTATTATATTTTTTTAATATTTTAATAAAATTACCGATGGTCTTATCGACAGATTAAGTCCGTCGGTATATTCCAAAGAGTTGGAAAAGAATTACTGGAAATGCCATTGACACTGTTCAATCACTAATGATTTAATTTTTTTGGTAATATTAAAAATCATTGATGAAATTAAATTTTTTTTTTTATCGGTGATATGTCATATTCATCGAGGGATATGTCAAAGAACCATCTCAACCTAAAAGCTTAAGCTGTTACGTGAGGTCCCAAGATATGATTTATATTATTATCTAACACCCCCCCTCAAGTGAAAGCCCTTTGGGCTTGAAACTTACACAGGTCCACATTACCTTGCGCTTAATTTTTATCAAATTAATAGGGATGGTGAGATTCGAACTCGTGACCACTTGGTCATTAAGGCTCTGATACCATGTCAAAGAACCATCTCAACCCAATAACTTAAGCTATTAGGTGAGGTTCCAAGATATGATATATATTATTCTCCAACACACCCCCTCAAGTGAAAGCCTTTTGGGCTTGAAACTTGCACAAACTCATATTACCTTGTACTTGATTTTTATCAAATAAATGAAGGAGGTGAGATTCGAACTCGTGACCACTTGATCATTAAGACTCTGATACCATGTCAAAGAACCATCTCAACCCAATAACTTAAGCTATTAGTTGAGGTTCCAAGATATGATATATAGTTGAGGTTCTAAGATATGATATATATTATTCTCCAACAGGATATACCTATAGAATAAAATGAGTAATTTTTTTTGTTTGACGTGCTTTTTCTATTTTTAAATTTATCATTAATTATATTATTGACGAACTTATTAACAAAATATAAATCACCAATGATAAAATTTTTGATGAACAATAATTATTTATGAGCTCGTCTATAAAAGTTGTGCCGACAAGAGAAGTTCCTAGCTACTAACGGAATATACATGAGTAAATAGCAAAATTCTAGTAGTGGTGGTCTTCTCTTGTGCCAGGTATAGTAGAAGAATATCAAAGAGTTCCACTTTGGGTGTAAATTTGATTTTGCTCAATGTTCTTCCCTCTTTTTTAAGAGTTTTATTGATGAATTTTACTTAAAAAAATCATTTAAATAAACACAAAAGCTTCTCTGATCATTCCAAAGATCCAATCACAAGTTAATGCGATTGTGGTCATTGCTGCTTTCACGTATAATTAATGGAACAATTTACACACGAATCGTACGGGATTTGTGTACTTTTTTTTTTATTGAAACAATGATGAATTATATTTTTCTATGTTTCTTTATTTTTTTATTTTCATTAGAAAAAAGTAAAATTCACGTGTGAAATTAAAAGTTAGTTAATAAATAAATACAATATTAAAG
>Ga0307517_10012898_pt1 | contig 11411 bp, 9 predicted proteins | sample 23_EM_MG_FD_194515 | JGI IMG/M metagenome (GOLD analysis project Ga0307517, IMG submission 194515) | Populus trichocarpa ectomycorrhiza microbial communities from riparian zone in the Pacific Northwest, United States - 23_EM | ecosystem: Host-associated > Plants > Roots > Unclassified | place... | reverse complement strand
TAACTAAAAGACATCAATCTTTTTTCTTCCAATTTCATGACACAAATCCCAGGTTTGACGGGTTAAACCAGTTGATTCAGATTTTTTTTCTTTTTCTTAAGTAGTTTTTTTCTTTCAATTTCATCTTTTAATATCGATTTGATTAAGAATTAAACTTTATGATTTGTTTTGTTTACTGGTCATTAAATTATTATGATCTCATGAGGGGATTTTACTGTACCCTTCCTTGCAAAGCACTATTCATCGGAATAATGCTTTGCTTTGTTGTTTTTTTCTTTTCAATTAATCTTTTTTTTTATTTCATTCTGTAATATTAAATTTTTTTTTTTAATTATCACACTTTTATAAGATGACCTTACAACCAGACTCATATTAAAGGCTCCGGGTTTGATGTTGCAACCAAACTCACTTAAACTTGGGTCATGCAAGTTTAATATTATTATTAATATTATAAATATAACTTTTGGATTAGGAGTAACAAAGAGACCCAATGCTCTTAGGTATAACTTTGTAGAAAAACCTAACACTCTTAAATTTTAATTTTTTTTATACAAAAAAATTGACCCGCGGCGTAGCGCGGGCCACGTTTCTAGCATATACTAAAAGGGATCAGTGTTTTACTGTGGACTGCACACTGCAGTCCACAATAAAACAGTGATGCTTTAGGTTTTTTTTTTTTTTTATAAGTTGTCTTATTTGTTTTAACTTTTTTTTTTATGCTCTGGGGAATTTTTTTTTGCTTCTTTCTTTGTTTTTTTTTAACAATTGTTTTTTTGTTTAATTTAGTTTATTAATGTTTAATTTTTTTTATTTAGTTATCAGACTTTCATGATATATTTTCCAGATTTAACGAGTTAACCTGGTTTGACAAGTTAACCCATGATTTTTTTTTTGCTTTTTAATTAATATTTTTTGTTTAGTTTAGTTTGTTAATATTCATTTTTTTTTCTATTTAGTTATCAGACTTTTATGACACATATCCCGAATTTCACGAGTTAACCTTGTTTCACGGGTGAACCCAGTTAATTATGGGTTGACCCATCAATTTTTTTAATTTTTTAATTTTCATAAATTTTTTTTGTTTAATTTAGTTTGTTAATGTTAATTTTTTTTTATTTAGTTATCAAACTTTCATGACACAGATCCTGGGTTTAACGGGTTAACATGGTTTGACGAGTTAACCTGGATTTTTTTATTTTTTTTTAAATTAATTTTTTTCGTTTAGTTCAGTTTGTTAATTTTCACTTTTTTTTTATTTAGTTACCAAACATTCATGACACGAATTCCGGGTTTAACGGGTTAACCTGATTTGATGAGTTAACCTGAAATTTTTTTTTTGTTTTTTTTTGTTTTTAATTATTTTTTTTTCGTTTAGTTTAGTTTGTTAATGTTAAATTTTTTTCTTCTTAGAGGTTTTTTTTTCCTTTTTCCTTTTATTTTTAATTAATTTTATTTAATTAATTTAGTTTATTAATATTAATTTTTTTTCTAAGTAGTTCTCAGCTGATGCATTTAGTTTTTCTTTTTGTTTTTTTGTTGTTTTTATGTCTTTCACTGTGGACTGCATATAGTGCAGTCCACAGTGAAAAGGCTGATGCCTTTTGTTTTTTTCTTTTTATTTAATTTTTTTCGTTGAATTTAAATTGTTAATATTAAATTTTTTTCTATTTAGTTATCAAACTTTAATGACACGGATTCCGGATTTGACAGGTAACCTGGTTTGACGAGTTAGCCCAGTTAATTTGTTTTTTCCTTTTTAATTATCAAACTTTCACGATGCGAATTCAATGTATGACGAGTTAACCTGGTTTGAAGGGTTAACCCAGTTAATTCATATTTTTTTTCCTGTTGGTTTTTTTTCTTTGTTTTTTTCTTTTTAACTAATCTATTTAATTATTACACTTTTATGACACGATTTTGCAGCCAGACCCATGTCCAATGCTATTGGGTCTGGTATTGCAGTCCAGACACTTTTATGCTAAGGGTTAACCCAAGTTTAATGTGATTATTAATATTATAAATATTATTCTTGGGTCAGGCGTTGCAACCAAACCTAAGACTCTTGAGTATAACTTTGCAAAAAAACCTAACACTTTTAAATCTTAATATTTTTTGAAATGCAAAAAATAATTGACTCGCGACATCGCGTGGGGCATGTACCTAGTATATAGTTATTCTAGCTCGTTAAACTACATCGGTTTGCACAAGATGCCAAAATTACTTGTCTTTAGTTTTTAGTTGCATTGCAATACAAAGGTTGACCCAAGCGTACAATGTTAGTTTCTTGATTCTTACATTACACTCAATTAATAATATATTGGTGGCTAAATTTAATGACATGCTGTCATTACCGGCACCCCACCTATGCGGTGGGTGGGGTGTACTTTTCGTGAATCTTGTTTTTATATTTTAAAATAATATATTTTTAATGTTTTTCTATAATTTTAATATAATAATATTAAAAATTTTTTATTTTAATATATTAAAATATAAATATTTTAAAAAACAACCACTATTATAATTCAATAAATTTATTATTTTCTTCTATGACAGTTTATGACGCGGGTTTATGCCAGGTGTCACGCTGTATATGCGGTGCGTTTCACGCCGTATATGCGGAGCATGTGGTCGGCCGCATTAGCGTAATTTGATTAAAACACCACCCGCCCCTTGGTCTAATAAAGACAGCACAAAATGCATTAAGGTCATCGATGGAAATGTCCTTTATATCCAGACCTTGACATGCAATTCAATTGATCTCTAGTCTTTTTCCTTTTTGTATTTATTGGAGATACCGACTTCGGTAAAGATCCTCTCTACTTCTGCTCCTTCAAATTGTTTCAAGTGACAACTTGGGTGATTTTAGTATTTTTAATGAAATAATAAAAATTAAATTGAGGCTTGAGTTAGTGATTTCAGGGTTAATTTAATACCATCATTAAAAAAAGCAATGAAATTAGATAAATTAAACAAAAAAAATATACCAATAATTAATTATAAAAAATAAACAAGAAGATATCATTTCAGTATTCTTAAAAGTTCTTTACGATCTTATCAAAGCAAAAACTAAATGAGAGTGATAATTTCATAGTAAGCAAAATGAAAAATAATATTTGAAACTTAATTTTTAACAAATCAAATGTTGAAGGATAAAATTAAAAAAAACCCGATCCAAGTTAGTCCGCCAAATTTAAAAATCAAGGTGATGAGAAAGAAAAAAAAAAAACTCATTGGCGTCAAATCACAGAGCGGTAAACTATATGCACCACCTAAGAGGGAAGACTTACTGAGATCATTCCAAAAACATCAAAGGACATCTTTTTTTGCTATTGTAATTCGTTGCATGCAGCTATCAATTTTTTTATACGTTATATTTATTAAAATATTAAATTGATCCATAGTCAACTTGATTAATTATAATAAAAAAACCAATGGACCTTACAAAAAATACAAAAAAATTATTGGATGCCAGTTAAACAAAAATATATTTTCAAAAGTAATTTAGATATTTTACAGAATTTTTAAAATATAAAAAAATTATTTGATAATAAATTTGATAATAACTAATAAAACTATATTATCTCAAAAGCTAGAATAACTAGTTTATTGGTTTTCTAAGAGTAAAATATTCAGTACAATGTTCAAATGAACAATAAATCCTCGTGTAAAGTACACTGTTTTCCTCTCTCCTATTAGCCTTTGGTAATTATTTGGATAGCTGTTGTGTCCACTTCCTTCGAGATCTATAAGAAAAACCTTCTCACAATTGTCATTTTCCATCTCCACACATCTATATGGACTATACCCTTGTGTTTGTTTTTGGGAATAATCCTCTTGGTAAACGTCCAGTCCACAAAAAGTTAATTAAGGCAGCATGCTAGCTTCTTCTTGGTAAACACTTCCAGCTTTTGTCCTCTTACATTTGGAACGCCAACATACTTCCAAGAGCAAGCTTCCTACGTACTTCTTACTTGTACCTGCTCCTCCCCCCCCCCCCCCTTCAAGATTGATTCTCCTATAAGTGTCAAGCATCAAAGCTAACCTTCCTAACTTGAAAGGAAAAGCAAGAAAGTCTCTCCAAAATTAGCTCAAGCCGAGATGAGTTCCATGACACCATTGTTAAAACCAGATGTGACCTTATCTCTTACGTTGTCACCCAGCTCCCCTTCTCCTCATGACCAAACTCTAAAGCCTGAAGAAAGAGGTATACGTCTTATCGAACTCCTTCTAAAATGTGCAAAACATGCATCCTCGGGCAATCTTCATCGAGCCGATGCGTGTCTTTTGGAGATATCGGTGCTTTCATCGATTTTGGGTGATTGCATGCAAAGGCTGGCTGCTCGTTTTGCCTCCGCCCTTGCCATTCGCCTTGTCAAGCGTTGGCCCGGCATACACAAGGCGCTGAACCAAGCCCAACAACCCAAAGTCGACCTTGATAGGGCCAAGCTCCTCTTTACCAGAACCTTCCCTTACCTTAGTTTCGCTTATGCCATCATAGCCAAAACCTTACTCCATGCCATGGCAAACGAGCGTGTGATTCACATCGTAGATTTGGGCTCCGGTGACTCGAACTTGTGGGTCGCACTTCTCCGTGGTTTCGCCAACTCACCACATGGGCCTCCACATTTGAAGATCACCTGTGTTAATGGCAGCAAAGCTATTCTTGAGAAGTTAGGTCAAAGGCTTGTCAAAGAAGCAGAAAGCGTGGGCGTACCCTTTCAATTTAATTCTATAAACGCGAGCTTGAGAGAGTTAACAAAAGACATGTTTAAGGCTGGATCAGGAGAAGCGCTAGCTTTCGTATCAATATTAAATCTTCACGTTTTATTATCTGAAGATGACCAAGTGGTTGCACATTTTGGGGTTAACAAGAACGACGGCATTAAAGATTGCAAGCAAATTGGTGATTTTCTAGCGATGATTCGGTCAATGTCACCTACGTTATTATTTGTAGTAGAGCAAGAAGCGGACCACAATTTGAATCGATTGGTGGACCGATTTGTAGAGGGATTGAATTATTACAGCGCAGTGTTTGACTCGATAGACGCCACTTTGGCGAGTAATCTGGCTAGTGATGAAAGGCTTGTTTTAGAGGAAATGTTTGGAAGAGAGATCGAGAATATTGTAGCCTGTGAGGGGTTGGAAAGGATTGAGAGACATGAGAGGTATGCAAGGTGGGTAGTTAGGCTTGCACAAGCAGGGTTTAAGCCAGTTCGGTTCTGGCATAGTTCAGGCGAGGATGCTAAGCAAATTATGGATGCCTTCGGAAAGAATGGGTACAAGACTGTTATTGAGAGAACAGGTTTGATGATTTGTTGGCGTGAACGACCACTATATGCTCTTACTGCTTGGACCTGTTAGCGTTGTACATTTGGGTATTCCTTTTCACTGTCGGAGTATATTTGTAATTGCATAAATACTATAAATATATGGGTGTGCTGATGTGGGCTTAGTAGGAACAGACGCACAACACTTTTATCCTCCTATTTCTTTCTCTTCGTCCAGGCGGCCTTTCGATCTCTTGCTGGAGGACAGGGGCAGGTTGTGGGTGGACGTGTCGCGGGGCCCTTGATGGCTTAAAGTCTTGCGGTTTTGATTGGCTGCGTCCTTTGCAATTAATGCAGTGTATGATCGGTTACCACTGGAGGAGCTGGATCGGGAGTCAGTACCAGCACTAGAGGTGCAGCAGCAGCAGCGGCCAGAACCTCACAATCGTCGGGAGTGGCTGGATCAGGTGGAGGACAAGTTGGTGGTGGCAGGTGGAGGAGGTGTACCCTTTTATAATCTGGGAGAGAACGGTATGGGAAGCTACCCTTTTGCCGGTCATGGCGAAGGAGATCATATGTTTAGTAGTGCAGCAGGTCTACATTTTAAATGAGTATATACCGCTAGCTAGCTACTAGTGTCAATAATGAATATCCCAATTTAAAGATCTGATTAATTGTTGTCTTCCCGTATTAATTTCAAGAATTAGACAAGGATATTGGTGCTAAATCAGTATTTCTTCAAGAAGAAGAAGAAGAAGAAGAAGAGTGCAGGAAATTTTGTGTCCTTTTCATTTTGTTAGCAAGAAATTTAAACAATGTTGTCGTTGTTGCGATCAACCTTGCAAATGGTGATTTTGTAGAGGGGAATTGTATCAGATCAGGAGAGGATGAAGTCCTTTGAAAAGCTAAATGAACAGCGGATTAATCGAAGATCCTGTTAAGTGTGTCCAAAATCAGTGAGTCAACACATACAAATTAAATCATAATTCTGACTTTTTTTAAACGAAATAATATGTTTTTATCTTAATTTTTTATTAAAAAAATATTATATTAAATATTTATTTTAAATTAAATTATATTTTTACTAATTTTACAAGTTTCAATCTCCATGTAATTTAATTTTTTTTATAAAAAAATATTAATAATATTTAAATAATTTTTTATATTAAAAAAAATTATTCAACTAAAATTATATCAATTATACGTGGGTTTGCTCACCGGTGATCTCAAATTCGAATCTTGTGATTGCTAATATAATAACCATTAAAAATTTATATAATTATTAATTTCAAGATACATGAAATGAATAAATATACATTCAATCTGATCCGGATATTAAAGATAATAAAAAATTTATTTTGCATTAAATAAACTACAAGGAAAGCCAAGCGCTAAGTAATTAATTAAAATAGACTACTAGTACGGAATGGAAGCAAAAATCAGAATGTTGAAGCGAAATGGAGACCCCTCCCTCCCTCCACAAACAATCTCCTTAAAACCCGTACGTTAACATGCAAGAAAAGAGGCAGGCCTGTAAATAATATTAGACTTGGTCTCTCACCATAGATGATAGATCCCATCTCCTCCTCTTCTCCCAATCATTTTCTCATGCATCAATCCGAAGTGCCTCCCTAGCTCCTTCACCATCCATTAATCCTCCCGCCTTCTTCCTCGACCTTCCACCTTCCTTCAATCTTGATCCCAGCTCTGTTTTTCCTTCTCTTTTTCTGCCTTTATCCTATGCTACGCAGGTACGTCCATTGTCGTTAATTAGCACTGATTGCAGGTATATGTATGTCGTCTTTTCGAATTCAACAAGGCAGCCCCATCGCTCTTTATTCACTCCAATCCCATCCAGCCCAAGGTTTTCTTCCCTTTTTCCTTCTTTTCTGGTGAGTTTTTCTTGGATCAGATTACTCATACACAGGCAAGAAATCGAACGCCATTAATCATAATTCGTACGATTGGTAACTATATATACACATCATATATGCTCGTGATCATGATGAGGTGCAAATGTTATGGTGTGTTCGTTGTATCGTCAATCAAAAGGCCATTGGTCAAGAGACATTGTTAAACGATCGAGCAGCAGCCTAACTACAAAATTAATTAATTAATTGATAATGGCATCTCTGTCTTCCCAACCATCCAAGAAGGGCATACGTAGCCCAGCTGGGAACACGGCCAACAACAACAGCTCCCAGCAGGGAAATCGTGGTTCCACCGGCCAAACTGTCAAATTCGCTAGACGAACTTCAAGCGGTCGCTATGTTAGTCTATCAAGAGAAGACCTTGATATTTCTGGAGAACTATCGGGAGATTACACGAACTATACGGTGCAGATTCCCTCCACACCTGACAATCAGCCAATGGACACGTCCGTGGCGGTCAAGGCCGAAGAGCAATATGTTTCCAATTCTCTTTTTACAGGCGGGTTCAATAGCGTTACGCGTGCGCATCTCATGGACAAGGTGATAGATTCGGAGGTGTCTCATCCTCAGATGGCTGGTGCCAAGGGCTCTTCGTGTGCAATGCATGCTTGCGATGGCAAGGTCATGAAGGATGAGAGAGGACATGATGTCATACCTTGTGAATGCAGGTATAATATCAAGCTCTGACTTCTCTTAATTACGTACAGGAACATAATTTAATTTATTTTAATTTTCTGCTCGCGTGCAGGTTCAAGATTTGCAGGGATTGCTATATGGACGCCCAAAAAGATACTGGTTTATGTCCAGGGTGCAAGGAGCCATACAAGGTGGGTGATTACGAGGATGAAATACCAAATTTTTCCAGTGGAGCACTGCCATTGCCACCTCCAAGTAAAGGAGGTGATCACAATAACATGACAATGACGAAGAGAAACCAAAATGGAGATTTCGATCACAACAGGTGGTTGTTTGAGACACAAGGTACTTACGGCTATGGGAATGCCTTTTGGCCCCAAGATGACATGTATGGCGATGATGGCGATGAAGGGTTTCCGGGTGGCATGTTAGAAAATATGGATAAGCCATGGAAGCCCCTCAGTCGTGAGCAGCCAATCTCCAATGCCATTATCAGCCCTTACAGGTGATACATACATACATACACATACATACATACATACACATACATATATATATATATATATATATATATATATATATATATCTTAATTTGTCTTAGTTTTGGATAATTTATTATTAGAATCTGCTTTTATAATTAAGAGTGCAACATTTATTACAGACTAATATTGCCAGAATTAAAAATGTGTAGTTAATTTAGAGGAAATTGATATGAACTGGTATAAAAATAAAAGAGAGGGTAATTGAAAAGAGATTAGTGCTGTGCTGTGAATGACTACAGGTTTCTAACGGAACTGCAACTCCATAGTTATGATCTCATACTAAATTTCTGCAAGCGGGTACCATCCAGCTTTCTGAAGCCCAAATAAATCTCGCAGTCACGGTGGCACCAGCAGAACATGGAGTTCTTGGTCGACTTAGAAACAAGAAAAAAAACTCACAAATTTTCGAATTTTCCGCAACCTTTCTCATGTATATATATTCGCACATATCGGTGCTGACTTACATATACATGACTCCAGACAAAAATTAATGATAAATTGGTAAGCCTGCATAACATTTCTTATGCACGCATATTTGCAGGTTGCTGATTGTGGTTCGACTGGTTGTGCTGGGTTTCTTCTTGCATTGGAGAATAATGCATCCAAATGAGGACGCAAGATGGTTGTGGGGCATGTCAGTGGTTTGTGAAGTATGGTTTGCTTTCTCATGGATCCTGGATATAATTCCCAAACTTTCTCCTATCAACCGGTTCACTGATCTTGAGGTCCTCCGTGACAAGTTTGACATGCCGTCGCCTTCCAATCCCACAGGCAGATCTGATCTCCCTGGTATTGACCTCTTTGTGTCCACTGCTGATCCTGATAAAGAGCCACCACTTGTCACTGCCAACACTATCCTTTCCATACTCTCGGTGGATTATCCTGTAGAGAAGGTGGCATGCTATATCTCTGATGATGGAGGTGCGCTCCTCACTTTTGAGGCAATGGCTGAGGCAGCAAGCTTTGCTGATTTGTGGGTTCCATTCTGTCGAAAACATAATATTGAGCCAAGGAACCCTGAAACCTACTTCAGCCTAAAAATTGATCCAACTAAGAACAAGAGCAGGATTGATTTTGTCAAGGATAGAAGGAAGATGAAAAGGGAGTATGATGAATTCAAGGTGAGGATCAATGGGCTTCCAGACTCCATTAGGAGGAGATCAGATGCTTTCAATGCAAGAGAGGAAATGAAGATGTTGAAGCACATGAGGGAGAGCGCCGGAGGTGATCCTTTGGAGCCAATAAAGGTCCCGAAAGCTACATGGATGGCTGATGGCACCCATTGGCCTGGAACTTGGGCCTTCCCAGCTGCCGAACATTCCAAAGGTGACCACGCTGGAATTCTTCAGGTACCGGAAAACTTCATTCGTTTTTTATTTTCTTGATCATAAGCTGTCTTGTAAATAATTTGATCAGGATTATATTAATTCATGATCATGTGGGTGCAGGTGATGTTGAAGCCTCCTAGCCCTGACCCACTGATGGGAGGTGCGGATGATAAGATGATAGACTTTACAGATGTGGACATACGACTACCAATGTTTGTGTATGTCTCACGAGAAAAGAGGCCAGGCTATGACCATAACAAGAAAGCTGGTGCCATGAATGCTCTTGTAAGAGCATCTGCCATTCTATCCAATGGTCCATTCATTCTCAACTTGGATTGCGATCACTACTTCTACAACTGCAAAGCTATCAGGGAAGGAATGTGCTTCATGATGGACAGGGGTGGCGAGAATATCTGCTATATACAGTTTCCCCAGAGATTTGAAGGCATTGATCCTTCTGATAGATACGCTAATCGCAATACTGTGTTTTTTGATGGAAACATGCGTGCCCTTGATGGTGTTCAGGTACTTAAAATTAAAAAAATAAAAATAAAAATAAAAATAAATACTTGTAGATATAATTATTGCCAACGTCAATTACAAGAACACACACATTAACAGTGATGGATTAATCTTACACACATGCGTTACAGGGCCCGGTTTATGTTGGAACGGGTTGCATGTTTAGAAGATTTGCATTATATGGATTTGATCCACCGAATACAAGTAAGACCGAGGAAAAGAAAGAAGCAGAGACACTTCCCTTAAGAGCTACCGACTTCGATCCTGATCTTGATTTCAATCTGCTACCCAAGCGGTTTGGGAATTCTACAATGCTGTCTGAATCTATTCCTATTGCCGAGTTCCAAGGCCGCCCTTTAGCTGATCATCCCGCTGTCAAGTATGGACGTCCTCCTGGTGCTTTGAGGGTCTCTCGTGAACCACTTGATGCCGCTACAGTTGCTGAAGCCGTTTCTGTCATTTCTTGCTGGTAACGCCAACCTTTCCATTTCATTATTGATCAACTATAGCCAGAAATCACATCATCTGTGACTTTTTTTTTTTATAAAAAAGAGAGAGAGCACAAGACATTCACCATCCATGTTATTACATGCTGCTTTATGTATAGGTACGAGGACAAGACTGAATGGGGGGACCGAGTGGGTTGGATTTATGGTTCAGTCACGGAAGATGTTGTGACTGGCTATCGGATGCACAACCGTGGCTGGCGCTCTGTCTATTGCATAACCAAGCGTGATGCTTTTCGTGGCTCAGCTCCTATTAACCTTACTGACCGTCTCCACCAGGTGCTTCGTTGGGCCACTGGCTCTGTTGAGATTTTCTTTTCCAGAAACAATGCCTTTTTGGCCACTAGGCGTCTCAAAATCCTCCAACGCCTTGCTTACCTTAATGTTGGCATATACCCATTCACCTCGATTTTCTTGATCGTCTATTGCTTTCTCCCTGCACTCTCTCTTTTTTCCGGATTCTTCATTGTCCAAACCCTGGACATCGCATTTTTAATCTACCTCCTACTTATAACTATTTGCCTCGTCCTTCTTGCCATTCTAGAGGTGAAGTGGTCTGGTATAGAGTTGGAAGAGTGGTGGAGGAACGAACAGTTCTGGCTTATCTCTGGAACCAGTGCCCACTTTGCTGCTGTCATGCAAGGCCTTCTCAAGGTGATTGCAGGAATTGAGATATCTT
>Ga0307517_10012897_pt1 | contig 11411 bp, 6 predicted proteins | sample 23_EM_MG_FD_194515 | JGI IMG/M metagenome (GOLD analysis project Ga0307517, IMG submission 194515) | Populus trichocarpa ectomycorrhiza microbial communities from riparian zone in the Pacific Northwest, United States - 23_EM | ecosystem: Host-associated > Plants > Roots > Unclassified | place... | reverse complement strand
TGTCTATAACTGCCCACTCTGATAGTCTCAAGAATAGTGTATACGGTGGATATCGAGGATCGATCCACTCATAAAAGAACCCATGAAATGCATGCTTCCAAACAAGAAAGTTTAAACCTAAGTAGCTAGTAGTTAATAACAACAAAACAGGGATAATAATAATAATAATACTAATTATTATTATTAATTATTAATTATATAGCTACAAGAGATCAGGAATATCTAGCACGTGCACTAAAATCCATGCACAAAAAGGCTACAAATATAGCCAAAAAAAAAAAAAAAAACACCAAATCGAATCGCATTCTTGAATTTGAAACAAATTACTTTACAAACATAAGTGTTGTGTTTGTAAGGGGAGGATAATGTTGTCTAATTTTTTTAACGATCTTAAGCACCACAAATGGGTGAGTTGTTGGCGAACCAATTGTTTTTTTTTTATCAACGTGGATGTTCGGGTAAGTTTGTACATACCTCAACTAATCACACGGGTTCTGAAGTTAATGATTATGTAAGCCTCTAGTAGCCCTGAGATTTGTAAAACTCGAACTGGTGACTTCTAAAGAACAAATCTAGAGTCTAATCAGTTGAACTATACCTCTCAGAGTTACCTATTATTCTTTTGCTATACGATTGCATCAGTAAGATTAGTAACAATAACCCTTGTTCATGATTGCTTAACCATTTGATATCCTCAATCGATTTGATAAGTTAATATATAAAAATTTAAGATTTTAAAATTTAACTTGAATTAAATTTTAATTTGAATTAAAAATAGATATTAATTCAGCCAAACCTAGTTGATTAATAGGTTGAACGGACAAACTTGGTTCAAATTTAACTTGGTCTATACCAAATATTTTTAAAAAAGATAACATAATTATTCTGATAAAAAAAAAATAATTGAGCTAAATTGATTCAACAATTTGAAGATTGATGAAATGACTTAGCGTGACAAGTATGCTTGGTACTTAACCCTGAGAGGTAGCTCAACTAGTTAGATATTAGATTTGCTCTTTAATGATCACGAGTTTAAGTCCCTTCAGGATCACTAAAGACTTATATGATTATTAACTTTAAGGCCTATGGAATTAGTCGAGATACGCGTAAATTGACCCGGAAATCTACGTTAATAAAAAAAAAAGGTAAGCTTGGTACTCTCAAAATTCTTATTCGGGTTTCTTTTGCTTGCTTTATTTTTTCTGTCATCTGTCTACATTTTCTTAATAGAATCACTCAATAGTTTTGCATTGTTATTTTGTCGGAGTTGGAGAACAAGTCGTTCTGAAACAATGTCATTATTATGGCAAAAAAATTTGTGCACTGCATTAAAATTATCAGTACCGGGCAGGTGTGTTTGTTTTAACTTCTGTAGTTGATGAGGTTGTGGGAGGATATAATTTAATTATGCATAAAATTCAATCATAAAAAACTAATTTTTCTTAATTTTTATAGTTTTTTTTAGTAGGTCCGACATCCAACCTCAACCAACACTTCTAATACAAACACACTTGACCAGCTTTTCACGTGAAAAGCTGGCTAAAACTACTTCTAATTAACTGCAGCCATACCTCAAAAATTCACGTGGGATGCACAGATTTAATATCAGCTTCTTGTTGTTACCAAAGAATTTTGTGTTTGGCCTAACCGTGAAAGCCACCACGGAGCCAAACACCTTAGTGACTACATTCAGCTGATGAAGTTTCATGAATTTTTATCTGAAAAGCCTCTTATCTTATTAGATTGCCTCTTATCTTATTAGATTGCTACAAGTCATAGATAGAGGCTTATGTTATCAGCTGGAACAGTCGGTGTTGAAGTTCATTAGTTAGGCCAACTTTTCAAGAGTCCCTTTTGTTCTAGTCCCTGGGCCTAACTCAACTACATGCCTTCTCCCATAGGAAAGCTAAAGAAAATGGAAAATGGAGTTGAATTCAACCTTTGGTTGCCCTAGCTAGATATTATTGTTCATAGGAATGGATTGGAGTGGAGCATCTCCTTCAAATGAATGGCCATTAAGCTATAATATCAATATCAAAGGCATGAATTATCTGCTCCACTAGTGTTATATGAAGCTCTTTTATCCTGCAATCGACCATTTGCAAGTGGATTCCATTCGATTGTCTCCACTGGAACCATTTTAAGGAGTTGTTTATTTTTGTGATTAAAATCGTATTTTATGATTCTTTGAATTTGTTTTTGTTTGAAATTAAATATTTTAGTATTTTTTAATTGTTTTGATATGTTGGTATCAAAAATAATTTTTAAAAAATAATAAAAAATATTATTTTCATGTAATTTCAAACTAAAAATATTTTAAAAACCAACAATTATTATATTTTCAAAAGCTGCATCATAATGACTTATCTTTAATTTATACTTTGCTGACGAAATGAAAGAAGAAAACTTCTCGTCAAATCAGTTCTGGTGAATATAAAATGGGTTCAACATCTTAAAGCAAAGTTCCATTAAAAATGGTAGATGGCCGTCTCATCAGAAGTGCAGGTTTAAATATTGCAGAATAGCTAATAGTTTATTCTACTTGCTATGAAGAACTCGTTTCATTGCAAAAAAGAAAACAAAAAGAACATGGTGAATACATGGAAATAATTTTATCTCTTAAAACGCAAATAAATATCGATTTCTTATAGTTCAAAATATAAAAAAAAATGTAGATTGGTTGACGGACTTTTCCCTTACAAAAAAAAAAAGAAGAAGAAGAAGCAGCAGCTGCATTGTTCCCTAGCTTAGCTGGATGGATGGGCACCGCAAAAACTGATTTCCAAACCACGATAAGAAAATTAGCAATTCAACCCGTTTGATTGGTCAACGTTTCTAGAAGTTGACTTCATCAATTACAGTTCGTTGTGTGTGTGCGCATTCTAGATGCTGGTGTGTGTATATATACATATGTAAGTTAAGAACAAACAAGAGAACTAACGAAAAATGGCGGCGATGTATTCAACAAGACAGCTGCTGGCCGTGTGTGTCGTAGCTTTATCATTCTATCTTTCACATGGAAGAGTAAATCCCAGCTTTAAAATTAATGCAGTTAATCTTGGTGGTTGGCTTGTTACTGAAGGATGGATTAAACCTTCTCTTTTTGATGGCATCACCAACAAAGACTTCTTGGTTGGTACATGAATGATTGTGATATTGTATATATTTGTTCTGTCACTTCATTTTCATTCTGATGGGTTAACGATTCTCTTGGATCATCATGATCGTCCTTGATTGTCAACTTTTCTAGGACGGAACCGGGCTGCAGTTTAAATCAGTCACAGTTGGGAAGTATCTTTGCGCCGAGGCAGGAGGAGGAAACATTATTGTTGCAAACCGAACTTCTGCCTCAGGCTGGGAAACGTTTAGTGTAAGTTCTTTCTTTTTCTACCCATGTTCATACAGTTTCACCAGTACGTGTGATCACAGTTTTTTTTTTTTTTTTGTCGTTGAAGCTGTGGAGGATCAACGAAACCAATTTCAACTTCAGGGTCTTTAACAAACAATTCGCGGGTTTGGATACCAATGGCAATGGGATTGACATAGTAGCTGTTTCTAGCACACCTGGAAGATCAGAAACTTTTGAGATTGTGAGAAACTCTAATGACACAAGTCGTGTTAGAATCAAAGCATCCAATGGATTCTTCTTGCAGGTGAATTAATTATAAACAAATATAATATCTTCTAACCAACTTAAGGCTTAAGCATAGGTCATGTTGATTGTCAACTGCAGGCGAAAACAGAGGAGCTGGTGACAGCTGATTATGCAGGTGACAACAAATGGGGAGATGATGACCCATCAGTATTTGTGATGACCATTGCTGGAAGGTTGCAAGGAGAGTTTCAAGTCACTAATGGTTATGGTCCCAAATTAGCCCCGAAAGTTATGAGGGTAAGAGCCTACTAAATTTATAGATAAGTTCATGATTTCCCGTTAATCATTAGCTCAAAAAATAAAACAGTAATTTCTACAGTGCTTTTGGTTGACTGGATATTTTTGGACGGTTTGACTTTGAATCAATTTTTTTTTCCTGTTGAATCCTTAATGCATGGATCAAATAAAAGTGTGGACATAGTATAGAAAATTTCTGGTTTTTAAAGGGCCCAGAAGAGGCAGTGAAGCTGACTTTTACATCTCAGAACTTCCCCTGTAGCCTTTGGAAATATCCAGCTTCGCTTCACTGTGGTGTCTAATGTATACTTTGATAACGATTGTGAAGATGTACTAAAGCCAGTCTGGTAGAAAGCAATTGATGCCCTAACTGATGATGTCCATCTCGCAGGATCACTGGAGGACATTCATTGTTGAAGATGACTTCAAGTTCATATCTCAAAACGGAATAAATGCTGTGAGAATACCAGTTGGATGGTGGATAGCAAGTGATCCCACGCCTCCACAACCTTATGTAGGCGGGTCTTTGAAAGCATTAGACAATGCCTTCTTATGGGCACAGTATGTACATCTCCATCTATACAACCCACGCTATTCATTGCCACCAAAATTAGATGCCTTTTCTTTTCAAGAAAAAAATTATCTAGCCAATAAATTAATACTGCTCCAGTCATTAGGTTAGTTAACTAGTACATAAAACTTGAATTGTGGCCAAAATATTTCATTAATAGCCATCTAACATGGTAACATGAAGTCTAGACAATTGGAGCTCATGACCTTAAACATACAACAGTTCTGGCATGCACTTAGGCCTAGATAGATTTTGTTCAAAAGATTGAAACTTTCTTGGCAGTGCACAAAAATAACAGAGTTGTCATTCAGGTATGATAGAGGCAAATACTGTTTTGTTCTATCTGTACGTACGACTTCTTTTAATATTATACAGCTACAACCCCCATGTGATTTTGCAGCGTAAAACATTTGCAGGAATTATGGGTTGCAGGTTGTAATTGACCTGCATGCAGCCCCTGGCTCCCAAAATGGCTGGGAACATAGCTCTTCTAGAGATGGCTCTCAAGAATGGGGCCAAACAGATGAAAATATACGACAAACAGTTGATGTTATAGACTTCTTAACTGCCAGGTAAATGAAAATATAAATAAAAACATCCTGGGACTCCTCCAAAAGTAGTTTTGTGGTAACTAATACGTGCAAGTATATAGGTATGCCAAGAGCCCAAGCCTTTATGCAGTTGAACTCATGAACGAGCCTCGGGCACCAGGAGCATCTCTAGACAGCATGACCAAATACTACAAGGGCGGTTACGACGCTGTCCGCAAGCATTCCTCAACAGCTTATGTGGTGATGTCAAATAGGCTGAGCTCAGATGATCCAAGAGAGTTCTTTCCTCTTGCCAGTGGCTTAACCGGATCTGTTATTGACGTCCATTATTACAATCTCTTCTCTGATGAATTTAACAGCATGAGTGTTCAACAGAACATTGATTTCATAAACACAAACAGGTCGGGCCAACTGAATTACGTGACCACATCAAACGGTCCTCTTACTTTTGTCGGTAAGCTCTCAATTTGTTTAGCATTGATTTGGGCATGAACGGAGCTTGCCTAGTGTCTATATTTTAGATGGATTGATGCCCTATCTTTTGGTTTGCAGGAGAATGGGTGGCAGAGTGGACAGTTCAAGGGGCAACGAAGGAGGATTACCAGAGATTTGCAGAGGCCCAGTTGAAGGTCTTTGGGAGAGCTACTTTTGGGTGGGCCTATTGGACTCTAAAGAATGTAAACAATCATTGGAGCCTGGAGTGGATGATCAAGAATGGCTACATCAAGATATAGATTTCAACACGGAATCTCCAGTCTAGGTCTTCGATATATATATATATATATATATATATATCACAGAAAGCATGCAGTGCCTGGTTTATAAGGTTAAATAGCAGCTCCTCTTGGATCCAATTTTGGGAATAATAATAAATTTGAACATCTTACTAAAAAATTATCAAAACCAGACAGCAAGAACCAATATTTCCCTCCCCAAAGAGGTTTTAGCCTTTGTGTTAAGGCATTTAACTTTGAACTAAGTAGTAGAAACAAAGGGAGAAACAATTAATTTACAGCAAAAGCTTCTACATGATGATTCTGGATTTGTAAAGTTCAAGCAAATGAGGCCCACCTAGTCCATGAAATTAAAAGTAAACAGTATAGAACCTATTTTTGGAGATATTAGTTTTTGTTCACGCCCGGTCAATTATAATTACATGATAAATTAAAAGTTTAATTTGAATAATATTTTTTAATCTTAAATTATTATTTAAGAGTTATTTTTTATTAAGTAATATATATATATATATATATATATATATATATATATATATATATAAAAGAGTTAAAATAACTTTACATTGAATGCATATTTGATAAAAATGACTCAAATCAACTTTTTTTAAAATTTTTAAATTTTAATTAAATTAAAATCTTAATTCCATTTTGTACCTAATTTTTTATTTAAATCAAAATTTATTTTTAACCAAATTTATTTATAAATATTTTGAATAAAAAATAAAAAAATAAAAAAATTACATTTATTTTTTTTCTCTATCTTCTTTTTTGTTTAAATTATAATTTATATCTTGAAGTTTATATGTTTATAACCCTTTATATATTCTCACTCTAGCACACAAAAAATAGTCAACAAAAATATTCATATTAATTACAGGATTGTCATTTTGTTGTATTTAATAACTAAAAAGTCATTATTGCTTGAAAATAACAAAAAGGCTACTAAAGTTATTGTTGCTTATTTTTCTTATAATTTATATATTTTAAGTCATCAAATTCTTCCTTTTCCCTCATCATTTCCAGCAATAAACACACATCAAATTCTTTAATTTTTTCACGCATAACAACCATTTCCAGCAACCAAAAACTCCAGTCGTAGTATGAACACAAACACATAATTCGAGTGGCCAAAATCCCAACACAAGCAGTGCCCAAAAACCCAGCGTATACAACCAAAACTCCAGCACAAGCACTACTAAAAAATCCAGAAAACATAGCTAAATTTCCCTCACAAACATTGCCAAAACTTTAGCACAGGCACTACCTGAAAATCCAGTGCACACATTACCCAACAACAAACACACAATGCCAAAAATTTCAGTAAAACAAGCACACATATTATCAAGTTGTCATAATGTACATCAAATTCCAATAGCATACAAGCTTAAAACAACTTGAATGGATTAAATTTCATAGAAAGTGCATAAAATAAAAAGCAATTGTCAGAATATCGGAAATAAAATTTAGTAAAAACAAATTATTCTGCAAATATAATAACAAGTCATGCGATAATACCTTCATTGATTGTTGCAGACCTATAAATAAAATTGAATTAACCACGGGAGAGGGAGGAGGTGCTAATGAAGCCGAGTGAATACTAAATGAAATGAAAAAAATAAAAAATGAGTTACATATAGAATTTGGATTAAGAATCATAATATGAATGTAAGTTTTGTTAGTGTAAAGTTATTATTGATAACTAATTTAATATGTTTAATATTAATGTTTTTAACTATTATCATGTTCAACAAATAAAATAAAATATAACTATCATAATTAGCTAGGGATCACTATCTAATTTATCGAAAACATGCACATTAACACATGAGATAACAAAACAAAGCATTCACAAATATTTTAAGCTTCCATAATAGCCAAACGATCCATAATGTTTTTGTTCTTGATTGAAATGGTTAAAATAAATCCATGTTGCTAAAAGGCACTTCTACATTGTTCAATTAATACAATTAGTTTGGGTGGAGTGGTGAGAGGTTATATTAGTAATAATCTTCTTCCTCTTCATCATCTTTATCACCTTTATCACCTTTCTTGTATTCATTAGCAACCTCCTCATTTACCCTAGAAGTGTCAACATTAAACCTATCACTACTAATATTAGCCTTATTACTTCTAACATTAACTCTATCCTCTCCAACATTAACACTAGAACTACCATTGCAAAACTCATCACCTTCATCATCTAAAGTAAGACCTTCTTTCCTAACAAGTAGCACCACTTTATTGTTGCTATGTTCTAATGAATTAACAATATTTAACAATAATAAAATACAAAGTGTCGTGAAACGTAGGTCAATCCAAAGTATTGCTATTTTAATATTTTTTAAAAAAATATGTCATCTTGGATATTTTTGTAAAGTTGAAACATGTTTTTACTTGTATTTTACATTGTGTTTAGACACATTAATTTGTTTGGGTCATGTTGGGGCAACTCCAACACGATTTAATTTGAAGCTCGGGTTAGGTAAGGAGTCGAGTCAGGTGGTTTCAAAGTTGATCCACTAGGCTGGTTTAATGATAATATCAAAGAATTTATAGTAATCTGAATATTTTTTTAAAAATAAAATAAAAATTAATACCATACACAACATAGCATGTAACAATTATCAAGCATCATACTAACAAGTTCTACATAATACATGCATCGTCAATTCTGATTTGAAGGGCACTCTCCAAAGTATAATTATGATTAATGTAGAAATATCACATGCTTCAGCTGGTGGGTACCTTACAAATATCATGTTAATGGTGATTGCGGGTATCATTCCCATAATCGAGAATGAATATATGTTAGCAGAAATACGTTTTTCTTAAGCAGTCACTTCTCTTAAGAACTATTTTGGCAAATTATTAAGAAGGAAACATCAATTTTGTAGAAATAAATCGGGACATCTCAATTTCAAGTAAGCTGCTCACATGAGTGGGTTCCAAAGTCTAGCTAGGTTGGACCACACTCCCTTGCAAGACTCCTGCTTATAAGTCAAGAAGTAATTGTTGTACCTAGCAATAATCATTTTCATTTTTGAGAACTCATATTTAATCAACATTAAGCCTGTTAAAATTAAGTTATAGCAAAGTAAAAACATCAATAGTATATAGGAATAACTATATTATTTACTCACGTTGCTGCGGGTCAAATTAATATTTTTTAATATATATAAAATATTCAGACATTGCTAATGCATTTTCTAGTAGAATATTTTTTTTTTTTCTGTGTGAGAATCAATCTAATATGACCTGGTCGACTTTACGAATAAAAAAACAATATGAACGACCGATAAAAACGTAGTTTGACTAAAAACAATTCAAGATGATATCTCTTAAAAACATATTGAGATAACAACATATTAGAATGATCCAGGTCAACCTTAAATAATTTGTCAAATCCATGACCTTGATTAAGAGATCGAGATAGACTTATAAAAACTAAATTGAATTAAATTATGAACCTTAATTTTCAATCAACTCAATACTAAATAATGAATTTTTTTAAAAAAAGTTCAATTAATAAAAGATAAAAAAATAATTCAGGTCAATTCGAGTTAATCTGTCAAACCCGTGACTCGAGTTATTAGACTAAGATAACCTCACAAAAAGTAAATTGAAACAAATTATGAAACTTAATTCATAATCAACCCAATTTTAAAGGATAAAATTGAAAATAAAAATAATTAAAAAATAACCAAAAAAATAACTTAAGTCAGTCGGGTTAACCCACCAAGTCTGCGATCTAGATCATGAGATCATAATATTCTTCGCAAAAAAAACTTATAAAACTTAATTTGAAATCAACTATTGAAGGATGAAATAGAAAAAAATCAATTAAAAAAAGAACAAAAAAACTCAAGTTAGTTGAATTAACCCACCAAATTCGAGACTCGGTTCACGATACTAGGATAACCTGATAGAAAAAAATCAAAACAAATTATGAAACTCAACCCAATAAATCAAGTATTAAAGAATAAAATTGAAAATTGAAAAAGAAATTAATGTTCTAATGAATTGGTTCAATTAGTTCTTGTTAATTAATAATAAATAAATGCACTACAGAGAGATTTCCTTTAATCATGAAGTTACTTCCTATCGTTGTATTTAGGAACAGATCCAAGATTCAATTTTAGTAGGGGAAAAATAATATACATATATAACTAAATTAATTAAAATTCAAAAAATCTAAAAATTACAAATTTCTAATATAAAGTTAAAAAATTTACATATATTATAAAAAGATGCTTTATAATTTTATTTTTTTCTTATAATTCACAATTGATCCCTACAAAACTTTATATGTTGAAAATATTATAGGATCTTCTCATTATCAATACTTTGAAATATATCATTTTCAATATAAATAATCAAATAATCATTCAACCAATCATTTCCATAACTAACCATAAATTATTTATTTTAACCAACAAACACATAACCATGAATTATTTATTTCATTAATTTCTCACGGTATTTTTTCAAGTTACATTGAAAATTCAACTACAACTAAACAATGTAATTAAATCCATTTCAATCATCATCAATACAACAACACATACTAAATATACATAACTAACAATATTTACTCTGGTTCCAAAAGATCTCATCCCTCCCTTTAAATGGTTGATTCTACTTTAACCACAAACACCCAATTTTTCTTCTTCAATTATGATTTATTTAGAGTCATTTATATCATATTCCATCCCAAGAACATTATATTTTCACAATTTCACTTTTACCCAATTTAACATTTAGGAACCCTAATTCAAAATTTAAAAATTTTGTATAAACTTTGTTAATCTTTACTTAAACTTGTATAATCAAGTTTATAATGTTTTACCTAATAATGATATAAACTTTGAATGTTAACCAATCAAATTTTTTTGGTTCTTTTTTTTTTCTTCCTTTTAATGCCATGAGTTTCCTCTCTTTACACCATTTCTTTCACTTGATTTTTCCCTTAATTCTTGAGTTAGATGTATTTAATTTTCACTCTCTCATCTATCTTGCCTTAAATCTTGAATTCTCTCTAGGGTTTTAGTGAGGAAGCTCTCAAACTTTTTTTTTTATCTTCTAATTTTTTTCAACACTAGCCAACAGTTTAAAGGGGAAGAAGTAGCTGAATTTTCAGTTTTCGTAACTTATTTATAAAAATGTCATTAATGAACATACATGTTTTTTTTTTGTCCAACTGGTGATGTTTTCACATAGGCTTTCCAAACTTAGATTCCCTAAAATTCTAGCCCAAGATAGAGCAATGTGTCAAGAGGCTCCTTATAAAATTTTAACCCAATCTAATAGTTAAATTGAGAGTTATGCTTGATAGTATAAAATTGGTCAATAGATGATTTTATGTCAAAATCCAAATTTTCTTATTTAGTCATTACTAGAAACATACACTACCAGAAAACCGGAGAAAACCAACGGAATTACCGATGAAATTTTTCCGTCGGTAATAATTACTGATGGAAATAATTCTGTCTCAAAATCTGTCGGTATATACCGATCGTTTCGCCGACGGGATATACAGTTTGTCTGGAAATATGCAACGGTGTGGTGACGTCAGATGATTTTACCGACGAAATGATCGAGGGATTCAAACTGAGATAGCCGTACAGTGACGTGGCACTGTCACCGACAGAATCACCAATGGA